>Ga0153917_1000316_pt1 | contig 36593 bp, 31 predicted proteins | sample TSFL001MetaG_FD_104695 | JGI IMG/M metagenome (GOLD analysis project Ga0153917, IMG submission 104695) | Attine ant fungus gardens microbial communities from Florida, USA - TSFL001 MetaG | ecosystem: Host-associated > Fungi > Mycelium > Unclassified | place: USA: Florida, Paynes Creek Historic... | reverse complement strand
GGCCCCAGGCTGTTTTAAATCGTCCAGTGACTCATTCTGACTTTCGGCGTTTTCATGCAGGATGGCCTGCTCCGCCTGCTGGTTCAGCACTAAAAGACTGATACGACGGTTGATGGCATCATCTGGCCCGCGGTCGGAGACGCGCATCGTTGCGGCCATGCCGACCACGCGCAGTACCTTGCCATCATCAAGCCCACCCGCCACCAGCTCGCGACGCGAGGCGTTGGCACGGTCGGCAGAAAGTTCCCAGTTGCTGTATCCCTTCTCACCCGTTGCATACGGGAAATCGTCCGTGTGTCCTGACAGGCTGACGCGGTTTGGGATCCCGTTCAGAACCGGTGCAATTGCGCGCAAAATGTCGCGCATATAAGGTTCAACTTCGGCGCTGCCGGTTTTAAACATTGGGCGGTTCTGACTATCAATAATCTGAATACGCAAACCTTCCTGCACGAGGTCAATCTTCAGGTGCGGGCGTAACGCGCGCAGTTTCGGATCGGCTTCAATCAATTGATCCAGATCGCCACGCAGTTTTTTCAGGCGCGCCTGTTCCATCCGTCTTTTCAGCTCGTCAATGTTCGGCTCTTTTTTCACTTCACCCTTTTGCTGGGTGTAGTCGTCACCGCCGCCAGGAATTGGGCTATCGCTGTTCGCGATACGCTGCCCACCTGTCACCGCCGTCGCCAGCGGGGTTCTGAAATATTCAGCAATCTGGATAAGCTCTTTCGGACTGGAGATGGAGATAAGCCACATCACCAGAAAGAACGCCATCATTGCGGTCATAAAGTCGGCGTAAGCAATTTTCCAGGAGCCGTGCGCACCATGCCCGCCGCCCTTGTGCTTGCGCTTTTTTACGATGACGATCGGATGGGACTGGTTTTTCATGCGTCCTCAGTTGTCGTCTGTTGATTTGGGTTTTTCACCGCGCGCACGTGTTCTTCCAGCTCGATAAACGAAGGACGTTCGCTGGAGTAGAGCGTTTTACGACCGAATTCGACAGCGATCGGCGGTGCGTAGCCGTTGAGGTTAGAGAGCAGCGTGATCTTCACGCACTGCATCATTTTGGTGGTTTCCGCGCTCTTCTGACGCAGCACGCTTGCCAGCGGAGAAATAAAACCGTAGGCCAGCAAAATACCGAGGAAGGTCCCGACCATTGCGTGCGCAATCAGGGCACCCAGCTCTGCCGCCGGACGATCCGCAGACGCCAGGGCGTGTACTACCCCCATGACCGCTGCCACGATACCGAAGGCCGGAAGCGAGTCACCCACAAGCGCCAGGCTGTTCGCCGGCACTTCGGATTCGCTTTCGTGGGTTTCGATCTCTTCGTCCATCAGCGCTTCGATTTCGAAGGTGTTCATGTTGCCGCTGATGATAAGGCGCAGATAATCAACGATAAAATCCAGCATCATGGCGTCGGCAATAATGCGCGGATAGCTGGCAAAGATTTCGCTCTCTTTTGGATTTTCAATGTCTCGCTCCAGCGAGAACATCCCTTGTTGACGCGACTTCGCCATCAGGCGATAGAGCAGCGCCAGCAAATCCATATACATGCTTTTGGTGTATTTCGAGCGACGGAACAGCAGTGGAATAGCTTTCAGCGTCCCCTTGATCGATTTACCGTTGTTACCAACGATAAAAGCCCCTACCCCTGCGCCGCCGATGATAATAAGTTCGGCCGGTTGATAGAGTGCTCCAAGGTGCCCGCCGGTCATCATGTAACCGCCGAAAACTGTACCGAGAACTACCAGGTAACCTAATAAGATAAGCACGACATCATCCTTCCGCTAGTGACTAAGGCAGGACGTTCATTTCGAGTGTGTGACCGGAATGCGGGGTAAAAAAAAGCAGCGGTAATTTCTTACCGCTGCTGGAATCTTGCCCACACGTTCGGGTTAAACAGCTTGTTCGATCTGTTCATCCAGCAGTTGTGGAATAATATCGGCAGCATCCCGGGAAAGTTTACGTCTTTTTACGGCTCGGGATGGAGGCTGGCACAAACTACAGGCAAAGCTGCCAGCTGGCTGATGAGCATGGGTAATAAAATTACCGTCACAGCAGTTGCAGCGTGACAGTTCAAGCATTCCGCTTTCAACAAAACGCACCAGTGTCCAGGCGCGGGTTAAGGCCAGCAGTGGACCATCGTCATTCTGCTGTGGGCATTGCTCAAGGTAGAGTTTATACGCTTTGATCACGGCATCAACGCCGCTGCACAGACCTGTTTTCAGCAGGTACTGCCAGGCGTTGCAGAACATCGAGGCGTGGATGTTCTGTTCCCAGGTCATAAACCAGTCCGTTGAGAACGGCAGCATCCCTTTTGGCGGTGGGCTGCCACGTAATTCTTTATACAGTTTGATGAGGCGACCACGGCTCAGCTGGGTTTCACTTTCCAGCATTTGTAAACGAGCACCCAGCGTAATCAGTTCCATTGCCAGCTGTATGTCACGCGCTTCCTGAACAATGCTTTTTTCGCTCATTTTTACGCCCTTTTCTTACGGGCTGCGTCATCAGGCTGGCTGATTTCGCTGAGCAAACGGGTAGAAAGTAAAATACCGGTGTGGATCTGTTGCAGATCATCAACACGGGATTCCTGAGTCAAACGCGTGATAGTCTGAGGATTATCAAAACGGAACTGACATACTAGTTGATTCGTTTCCGCCAGCTTTACCATCTGTGGAAGGGTTAACCCACCCAGCATGGTTGCCATTTCTTCGTTAACACCCAAACGAAACATCGCGGACGCTTTGTCCTGACTAATTAAACGCTGCGCGAGCAGTAAATATGACAAGTTGATGTCATAGATATGTTTTAGCAACTCGGATGTATGCATTTTTCCCATCCCGAATAACTACTATTATTTTTATGCGGAAAGACCGCACCCCGTGATGTCGCCGGGAAATCACCCGGTATAAAAAAAGAAAAGGCCAAATGCATAGTTGAATTAAGGTTTGTATGCAGCAAAACGCGCGATATCCCAACACACAGCGGCGTTGGTTACACGTTTTATCATTTCTTACAAATAACTAAGATTTTTCCTAATTCGACGCAAACTCTACTCGTCAGCTCTGACACATACAATGCGACCTCACCCAAAATTTAAAAAAAATGTGATCTCCGTCACATAATTTAAGCGAATGTTACCGATAAATCCATCAGCATGACTTGTAAATTGATTGCTTATTGACCTGTTGACTCTATTTTATATTCTTAATGGACGAATACTCATGCAGAAGTATGAAGAGGTTGGGTATGACAATTGCTTAGTGGCCTGATGATTAGTGAGTTTGCGTCAGGTGATATCTCTATCATAGAGACATGCATCTATAATCTATTAAAAACATATAGTTATAGATATATTGTATTTAACAAATTTCCCTGCGTTATCATCCCGCCTGTGTTGATAACCCGTTAAAACGATTTAGCAACCCAACACAATATTTGTTTTGTTTACGTTAAGTTGTTAATTTTTATCATTCAGCCACGTTATTTGATTATTCCTCCTATAAGAATAATTAATGAATAATTATGATAAGGTTCACACTAATGTCGTATTCACCTCTTGCAGAAGCGGCAAAATCGCGGTAATGCTGATTGAAACACTGTGTTTCAGATGCCAAAGGAGTGCGTGATGAGCTACACCCATCTTCTTGTTTCTGTTGCTGTTTCACCCGAAAGCCACCAACTTGTCGCCCGTGCGGTCTCCATCGCCAGGCCCACCAATGCCCGGATCACCCTGATAACCCTTGCGGCTGAACCAGAGATGTACAATCAACTGGCCGCACCCATGCTCGAAGATATTCGTGACGTATTGCAGGAAGAGACGCAGCAATTTCTGCGGGAGCTGGTTGAGAAGGCGCAATATCCTGTTTATGACACCGTCATTGCGACGGGTGAATTAAACGAACATATTCTTAGCATGTGTCGAAAACAGAATATTGATCTGGTTATTTGCGGTAATCATAACCACAGTTTCTTTTCCAGAGCGGCCTGTTCTGCAAAATCGATTGTTGCATCAAGCCAGGTTGATGTGCTGTTAGTGCCTCTCGGGGGTAAATAATACCCCCGGAAGGTGTTATGCCAGCTTAGGGAATGTCGCGACTTTTTTTTGGAAACGTTGCTCCGTATCCCGCGGCGTGATACTGCGCAGGTCGCGAATAAAATGCGACTGCCAGTGGTTGATGTCATTTTTATGGATGGTTTCCATCATCTCAGCATGACGTGAAATACGCTCAGTAAGCGACATATTCAACGCACGATCGAGCGCATTAGCCACATCATCGCGATCGTAGGGATTCACGATCAGCGCAGAGGTCAATTCGTTGGCTGCCCCGGCAAACTGTGACAACACCAACACCCCTGGATCGGCAGGATCCTGCGCGGCGACATACTCTTTTGCCACCAGATTCATGCCGTCTCGCAGCGGTGTGACCAGCCCGACATCGGCATAGCGGAAAACTTTCATCAGGATCTTCCGCTCAAAATGCTGGTTTAAATAAAAGAGTGGCGTCCAGCCTAATTGCCCGTAACGACCGTTAATGCGCCCCGCTTCCGTTTCTAACTGATGACGAATGTCCTGATAGGCCTGCACTTCGCCACGTGAGGTGGGCGCTATCTGGGTGTAGCGAATTTTACCGTGATGCTGAGGGAATTTTTCCAGCAGCGCTTCATAGGCAAGAAAACGCTCCGGCAAACCTTTGGAGTAATCCAATCGTTCAACCGAAAAGATATTCTTAACATGCTTGAGTTCATTCTTAAGCTGCGCCAGTTTTGGCGGCAACGGCCCCGCGGCCTGCCCGGCTATTTCATCAGGCTCGATGCCGATAGGGTACACATCGGTATGGAACGGTTTGCCCCACGCGGTATGCGACTTGCCGCCATTGGTTACCAGCCGGGTTTTGCCTGAGACGCTGTCGAGGAATGCCAGCCGGTCATTTTCGGTCTGAAAACCCAGCAGATCGTAGTCACATAACCCTTCCAGCAGCTCTTCATGTGGCGGCAGCGCGTTGAATATTTCAGGCGTAGGGAAAGGAATATGCAGGAAAAAGCCGATCCTGTTATTTACGCCGCGATTTCGCAGCTCTCTGGCAAAGGGGATCAGATGGTAATCATGCACCCATAAAATGTCGTCGGGCTCAATTAATGGCAGCAGTTTATCCGCCAGCAGCGCATTAACGCGCATATAGCCCTCAAAGGATCCGCGCTGGAAGTTCACCAGATCCAGACGATAGTGAAACGCTGGCCATAACACGGCATTCGAGAACTCAGAGTAATACTCTTCGTAATCTTTCTCATTGAGGGCGAAGGATACCCATGTGATGTTGCCCCGTGTCACTTTCTTCAGGGGCTTATCTTCATTGCTGATATCACCGCTCCAGCCAAACCACAGGCCTCCGGCGGCTTTTAAGGCACCTAACACCCCTACAGCCAGACCCCCTGCGCCGGACTTCTTATCGTCCGGTGGCGCAATCCGGTTAGAGATGACGACTAAGCGACCCATACTGGCTCCTCCCGCTGTGTTGTGCGATTTGCTGATTAGCGACATCCATTATCCACTGCCAGACGCTGCCGACATTACCCAGACGCCATCCGGCGTTTGTTTCACCCGGCCCAACTTTTACCGACATGCCTTTGGCCCGGTTGACGACCGCAAATCCGGCTTCATCCGTGAGATCATCCCCCACAAATACCGGTGTCCGGCCTTTGAAGGGCGCGGTTCCCATAAAGGCACTGATTGCCGCGCCTTTGTTGATCCCGGCAGGTTTTATCTCGACCACACATTTCCCTGGCTGAAGCGCCAGCTGAGGATGTGCATCCACCAGCGTCTTTGCCAGCGCAAGCACCACGGCTTCATGCTGCGGCGCCTGGCGATAGTGCAACGCAAAGGCCATGCCTTTGGCTTCAAGCTCCGTGCCCGCAAGCCGGGCAAGCTCAGACGTAAGCTGCGTGTGCAGCAGCGCAATTAAATCATCCGGGAGAGAAACGATATGGGTTTGGTCATGGATGTCGCGGCGCTCCGCTCCGTGGACACCCGCCAGCGGAAAGCGATAAGGCCTGGCGAGCATATCCAGCTCGGCCATTGAGCGCCCTGATATCAATGCCAGTGCTCCCTCATTCATCTGCGAGAGCTGATCCAACATCTGAAGAACCGCAGTGGGTATGACCACCTGGTCGGGATGCGGTTTTATCTCGGCGAGTGTGCCGTCGAGGTCAAAAAAGAATGCAAAGTGTCCGGGCAGTACAGGCGGTGCAGTTAACAGGTCAGCCACCCTCTTCCTCCTTACAGGGTTGTGTGAGGTAAAACCGTTACCCCATCATTAGCCATGTAAGTATAGACAGTGTGACGTTGCTCGCCATTCAGGAACCCACCGGCCTGGGAAACTGGCCGGTGGGTTAGAGGGTCAACTACAGTTATAAATTGGGTCGTAAAAAGGTGGGAAATAGCTTAAACGGTACGCTTCGCTTTTTGCTTGTAACGGTCGAAGATTACCGCTGCCAGTAGGATCAGGCCGCGTACCACATACTGCGAGAACGGAGAGATGTTCAGCAGGTTCATGGCGTTTTCTACCGTCCCCAGAATCAGAATACCGGCCACCACATATGAGATTTTTCCGATGCCGCCTTTCAGGGATACTCCGCCCAGAACACAGGCTGAAATCACAATCAGCTCATAACCGATAGAGGTCATTGGCTGGCCGCTGGTCATACGCGATGCCAGGATAATCCCCGCTGCTGCCGACACCAGCCCTGACAATACAAAGATGATGATCTTGGTGCGCACCACCGGTACACCCGCCAGACGCGCGGCTTCTTCGTTACCGCCAATAGCCAGCGTATTGCGGCCAAAGGTGGTACGGTTAAGCAGGAAGCCGAACAGGATAAGACAGGCCACCGTCAGCCAGATTGGTGCAGGCAGACCTAACCAGTTGGCATAACCCAGGGTAAAGAAGCGCTCGTCTTCAATCCCGACCGCTTTACCGTCAGAGATGATATAGGCCAGACCACGCACAATTTGCATCGTCGCAAGGGTGGTGATCAGCGCGTTAATCTTAAGGCGCGCAATCACGAAACCGTTCACCAGACCGCTTAACACCCCGAGCAGCAGACCGGCAAACACACCAATCCACAGGCTTTCGGTCATATTGATGACCACCGCCGTTGTGACGCCAGCACAGGCAATCACAGAGGCAACAGACAAATCTAAATCGCCGGACGCCAGGCAGAACAGCATCCCACAGGCCACCATGCCAGACATGGAAATCGCCAGCCCCAGTCCCTTCATATTAATGAAGGTGGCAAAGTTCGGAACAAACAGGGAACAGGCGATGAACAGGGCAGCAAAAACCACCAACATCCCGTACTGATCCCAGATGCGGCCAAAACTGAATGCCGACTTCGGTGATCCAGATGTAGTAACAGAGGACATCATTAACTCCTTACTCAGGCGACAGCCTGGCTAACTTTAGGCATGGCGAGACTCAACGCCTGTTGTTCATTCGCCTGTTCATGAAGCAATTCACCGGCAATTTCACCTTCACGCATCACCACAATGCGGTCGGCAACCCCCAGCACCTCAGGCAGATCGCTTGAGGCGAACAGCACTGCCACACCGCGTTTTGCCAGTTCATAAATCACGTTATAGATTTCGTGTTTTGCCCCCACGTCGATCCCGCGGGTAGGTTCATCCAGCAAAATGACCTTCATATCTTCCGACAGCCAGCGGCCTAAGATCGCCTTTTGCTGGTTACCGCCGGAGAGGTTCATGATTAACTGCTCCGCCCCCGGCGTTTTGATATTTAACGACCGGATGTGATGATCGGCGTTGCTCGACTCCCAGCCATCGTTAATCAGGCAGCCAGCGCGGATAAACTTACGTCTTGCTGAAATGTTGATGTTGTCGCGCACCGAGTGCACGGGAATGATCCCTTCTGCTTTGCGGTCTTCCGGACAGAGCATCATCCCTGCCCTGATGGCGTGAGCGGGTTTACGGATATCGACCTGCTCGCCGTCGATAATGACCTGCCCTTCGGTGATACGCGTCCCGCCAAACAGCCCTTTCATTAATTCGCTGCGCCCAGCCCCGACAAGGCCAAACAGCCCAACGATTTCACCGCTGCGTACCGATAATGAAATCGGCGTACGCACGCCAGGCGCTTTGACGTTATCCAGACGCAGGCGTTCAGGGCCATACTCTCTGGATTTCCAGTGATAAATGTCCCCCAGCTCGCGCCCGACCATCGCCTGCACCAGCTGATCGTGATTGACCTGCTGCATGTCGCTAAAGGTGCGGACATAGCGCCCGTCTTTGAACACAGTAATGGCATCGCTAAGGGCGAAAATTTCTTCCATGCGGTGCGAAACATACAAAATAATGCGGCCTTCTTTGCGCAGCTCGCGTATCACGCGGAACAAGTTTTCAATTTCGCGCGCAGAGAGCGAACTGGTGGGTTCATCAAAGGCAATAATCTTGGCATTACGCGCCAGCGCCTTCGCTATTTCCACCATCTGCCACTGGCCAATAGAGAGATACTTCAGGGGCGTTTGTGGATCGACATCCAGCCCAAGGTGTTTTAATTGCAGCCCCGCTTCATAATTGAGTAGCGAACGATTTACCACGCCGCTTTTGTGCGGGAGCTGGCCTAAATAGATATTTTCAGCCACCGTCATTTCAGGGATCAGGTGCAGCTCCTGATAAATGATGGCCACACCCGCATTCAGTGCGGCTGTGGTGTCGGCAAATGCCACCTCTTCGCCGCGAATGGCAAGCGTACCGGTGGTAGGGGTGTAGTTGCCGCTGAGGATTTTCAACAGCGTGGATTTCCCCGCGCCATTCTCCCCCATCAGGGCGTGAACCTGGCCGGCATAGCAATCGAAGCTGATATCGGTCAGCGCGTTTACACCGGGGAATGTTTTACCTATGCCGCGAAAAGAGAGATACGGTAAGGACTGTTGCATAACGACTCCGTGATTCCTGTAGTGTGTACGTCTGGCCCCTCACGACGACATGAGGGGCTCAATCACAGCGAATGACTTATGACTTACCGCCCAATCCTTTTTTCGCCAGCTCCTCTTTGAAGTTATCGCGAGTGATCAGCACCACGTCGGTCACTTCGGTGAATTTCGGCGGTTCCGCCCCCTTGGTCACCCAGTTGTAGAGCATCTCACTGGATTTATAGCCGTGTACGTCCGGGCTTGGCAGCAGAGAGCCGTAGAAGCCGGTCGCCTGGGCTTTAGAGAGTTCGCTCACGGCGTCAACGCCGTTGATACCAATTCCGATAACATCTGGTGCTTTGAAGCCCTGGCCTTCTGTTGCACGCACACCACCGAGCACGGTGTTGTCGTTCATACCGACCACCAGCCAGTGTTTCACTTCAGGATGCTGTACCAGCATGGAGTTAGCCGCATCAAACGCACCCGGGATGTCGTTGGATTTGGTCGGCACTTTGTAGATCTGTTTTTCAGGGAAACCGGCCGCTTTCAGGGCATCCATTGAACCGGTGGTACGGCGACGGGCAGTATCCAGCTCATCCGCGGTAATGGCCATCACGCCTGTTTCTTTCACGTCCCAGCCGCGTTTTTGCATCTCTTTATAGAGTTCCTGCCCCTGGCGTTCACCGATTTTAGTGGCTGCCATCATCACCAGCGGCACGGAGTCCATTGGTTTGCCTTTGGCATTGACGAACTGGTCATCAACGGCGATGACTTTCATGTCATAGCCACGCGCTTTTGCGGCAATCGCGGAACCGAGTTTTGGATCAGGCGTACAGATGACGAATCCTTTCGCACCGCTGGCTGCCAGACTATCAATGGCATTCAGGGTCTTTTCACCGTCCGGCACCGCAATTTTAATGACGTCAAAACCTAAATCTTTCCCGGCTTTATCAGCGAATTTCCATTCTGTCTGGAACCAGGGCTCTTCAGGTTGTTTTACCAAAAAACCGAGTTTTAAATTTTCTGCGATAGCGGATTGTGACATAACAGCAGCCAGTCCAACGGCCGCCAGAGCTTTAGTAAATTTGTGCATGGTAAACTCCAGCTTTAGCATTCTTTTCTGTAGGGAATATTTGCGTGCTTCTTATTTAATCGGACTTAAAACAAGGCATTAGCGCTTACCTCGTCATAAGCGTTAGTGCTGATGATAGTTTTAGCGGGAAATTAATCATCCATAAGAGAGCGCCATCACACCGCAGAATTACAGTAATTGCGTACATAAATTCAGCGGAAAATGACATAAAAACGGCAGATATTGTCGGACAAATGAAAGGCAGCTAAGCAGAATTATCCATAAGGTCAGCTAAGAAATCCCTGTAAGCCGGACGCCATAACGCCCGGCCAGAAAATTACCAGGCGTAATAGATGTGATCGGCGTGATCGCGCACCGGAATTTCGTCACCCAGCAGACACGCAGAAAGGGTCAGCGCAAAATCAAAGGCGTGTCCAAGTCCTTTACCACTGATAAGATTTTGGTCTTCCACCACTGGCGCATCGACATAGACGCCGTCGCTGACCTGCTGCCATAAATCACCAGAGCAAACGTAACGACGTCCCTTCAGCAGGCCATTCGCGCCGAGCACCCGGGCGGCGGCAGAGCAGATCGGGCAGATAAATTTGCCGCTTTCATCATGCGCCGCGACAAAGCGCAGGACATCCCGGTTTGCGGCCAGATTTACGCTCCCCTGCGGCCCACCCGGCAACACGATGGCGTCATACAGCGTATCAATGCGTTCCAGCAACGTGCTGTCTGCCACCATGGGGATATTGTGGTAGCTCACCACAGCACGAGACTCCGCACAGGCAAGCGTTTCCACTTCAATATTCATACGACGCAGAATATCAATCGTAATAATTGCTTCCGCTTCTTCAAACCCTGGTGCCAGCAGCACCGCAACCTTAGCCATTTTCACCTCGCCATTGAATAAAAACATAAAACGATGTTTCATTTTTTCACAATGCGCGAGAGCAAACTTCCGTTCGGATCACAGAAACGGGCACAAGGAAGAAAAATGATCTGGCGCAATTTTTCGATAACATCATATATTTCCGGAAAGATATTTTGTTTTTCCATTGATTATCGCGTTGCACATTACATCCATCCGCCTTTAATTTTCTCATTGCGATAATCTATATGATAAATAATCAAAACGTTTAATTTCAATAAGTTAATAAATCAATGAATGTGTACTCCTGTTTAGGTATTTAAACTATATTAAAATTTGTAATGTAACGTAAAACAAACAGTCTTAAGAGTTTTCTTAATCACCTGACAAGGGTATGCTTATTTGTATCGAACACAGGATGTGAATATTCGAGAACATTCAGTAAATGCAGAATATCTCTGTTCTGCCCTCCGTTATCGTGCGCTGATTACGTTGTGCGGTAAGCATCTACAACCTGCCGAGCCAGGTTAAGCAGCGGGCATTCGTGCCCACAGTAAATAAGGATATTAGTATGGCTACCCAAGCGATGATTCAGAAACTTAATGCCCAGATGAATCTTGAGTTTTACGCCTCTAATCTGCATTTGTATTTGAGCGACTGGTGCTCTGAGAACAGTCTCAACGGTACTGCCACCTTCTTTCGCTCGCAGGCGCAAAGTAATGTCACCCATATGATGCGCGTCTTTGATTTTATGAAACATGTTGGGGCTAACCCTATCGTTAAAGCCATTGACATGATGGAAGACGATTACTCCTGCCTGGAAGAGCTTTTCCAGAAAACGCTGGAAGAGTATGAACAGCGTTGCACCACGCTAAACCGCCTGGCAGATGAAGCCAAAGCGCAGAAAGACAGCACTACGCTGCATTTCTTGCAGGATATGGGCAAAGAGCAGCAGCAAGATGGTGTGTTGCTGAAAACCCTCGCGGCTGAGATCCATAATGCGAAACGTGCCGGATTATGCCCGGAACAGACTGACCGCCATTTACTCGATATTGTGAATTACCAGCACCACTGATCCGGCGGCCTGCATCTTCTTCCCGGTGCAGGCGCCCTTCTTTCTTATCAACTCCCTGCTTTTTCTGACATTTAACAAATCAGATCTCGCTCCCAATGAATATCCCTACATCATGTAATGATTTGTGTAATTTCATTATCATTGACGAGGGAGCTTCATGATTACTATCGAGTTTATTGTCATTATCCTTTGCCTGCTGGCGGGAACGCGGTTCGGCGGCATGGGTCTTGGCCTGATAAGCGGCATCGGCCTGTTCATATTGTGTTTTGTCTTTGGCCTGCAACCGGGTAAACCCCCGGTTGACGTGATGCTGACGATCCTGGCCGTGATTGGCTGTGCGGCCACATTGCAGACGGCAGGCGGCCTCAATGTGATGATGCAATTCGCCGAGCGGTTATTGCGTAAGCACCCGCAGCACATCACGCTCCTCGCGCCCTTTACCACCTGGATGCTGACGTTTTTATGCGGGACCGGGCATGTGGTTTACACCATGTTTCCCATCATTGCCGATATCGCGCTGAAAAAAGGCATTCGTCCTGAACGCCCTATGGCGGTGGCCTCTGTGGCATCACAAATGGCAATCACCGCGTCCCCGGTGTCCGTGGCGGTGGTTTCTCTGGTGTCTATTCTGGGTGCGCAGCATGGAATTGGGCACGCCTGGGGGATCCTCGAAATCCTGGCAGTATCAGTTCCCGCATCTCTCTTTGGCGTAGCTATCGCGGCACTGTGGAGCCTGCGGCGCGGCAAAGACCTGGCCGATGACGCGGAGTTTCAGGAGAGGATCAACGATCCTAAACAGCGCGAGTTTATTTATGGCGGCACGGAAACGCTGATGAACCAGCGCTTTCCGAAACAGGCGTACTGGTCCACGTGGATCTTCTTTGCCGGGATTGCCGTAGTCGTGCTGCTGGGGGCGTTACCAGAGTTGCGGCCAGCCTTCGATGTGAAAGGCAAAATGACCGCCCTTTCCATGAACCTGGTCATCCAGATGATGATGCTGATTGCCGGGGCCGTGATGCTGGTCGCCTGTAAGGTCAATGCTGCCACCATCTCAAACGGTGCCGTATTCAAAGCCGGAATGGTCGCGATTTTCTCGGTATTTGGCGTGGCATGGATGAGCGATACCTTCTTCCAGGCGCACCTGGATGAGCTAAAAATGGCGCTTGAAGGCGTGGTGAAAAGTCACCCCTGGACGTATGCCATCGTGCTGTTTCTGGTTTCTAAACTGGTCAACAGCCAGGCCGCCGCGCTCACGGCAGTGGCGCCGATGGGGTTAATGCTGGGTATCGATCCAAAAATGCTGATCGCTTTCTTCCCGGCCTCTTACGGATACTTTGTTCTGCCCACCTATCCAAGCGATCTGGCCTGTATCGGATTTGACCGTTCAGGAACCACGCGTATTGGCCGGTTTATCCTTAACCACAGCTTCATACTGCCGGGGCTGATTGGTGTGAGTTGTGCCTGTGCGGCGAGTTATTTGCTGGTGCAGACGTTCTTTTAAGAGCCTCTCCGGGCGACAGTTCTGTCGCCCTTCGACGTTTTTCAGAAAAGTGTTTCTAATTTCAAAACATCGGTTTATTTTAGTGAGACTCACCCTGCGGTGTGAATCGTAACTCGATTAGCGCAATGGCTTTCTGGATAGCACGGAGCGTAACCGGGTCTGCCGCAGCAGGATGGCTGGTGAAATCGATGGTTTTCAGTTGGCTGGACATTTTTTCGCGCACTTCAACCGGCGCAATCACGTCCAGCACATCAAGGATTTGTTTGATAACCAACTGACATGCAACGACGTCAGACACCAGTTCCTGATCGGCGCTCAGGTTTTGAGACATAGGCTTTCTCCTTATTTAAAGGCAGCCATAGTAGCAAAACACGGGCCCTTTCATCTCCCTCTCGTCGTTTACAGGCATAAAAAAACCTGCCGAAGCAGGTTTTTCCATCAGAACATAGCACCCGGTGGTACGTCTTTAAATGTGTTGCAGTAGTTAGCCCACATGCTTTTCAGGATTTTGCGCAGTTTCATTGTGATGCTCCGGTAATTTGTTATGCAGGTGTTATTGTCAATGCGCTTATAATATGACCACCGTCACAAAAATCAATATTTTTGTGACCTCCATCACGATTATAAATCCACCAGCGCTACCAGTTTGTTAAGAAAAATCGCGGTAAATCCGTAAGTTACGCGCCTATAAATTCCAGTAAATTTTTATAATTTTTTTTGATACGGCAGGAAGAAAATGAGTGAAAACATAACCGGCAAAGAGAGTCGGGGCTTGTCGCCTGCGGCGCTGTTGGTTGCCGGTGCTTTCTTTATGGAGTTTCTTGATGGTACGGTTATCGCCACGGCGTTGCCGGACATGGCAAAAAGTTTTGGCGTGCAGGCGGTTGACCTTAACATTGGCATCAGTGCGTATCTGATTACGCTCGCCGTGCTGATCCCCGCCAGCGGCTGGATTGCCGACCGCTTCGGCGCACGCAAGGTGTTCGCCCTTGCACTGGCCATCTTCACCCTGGCATCAGTATTTTGTGGCCTGTCGACGACGGTTGATCAGTTCGTTGCCATGCGTGTACTTCAGGGGATGGGCGGCGCACTAATGGTACCGGTCGGCCGCCTGGCTGTATTACGTACCACACCAAAACACCAGCTTATTACCGCTATCGCTACGCTGACCTGGCCCGCACTGGTCGCCCCAATTATCGGCCCGCCGCTCGGCGGTTTTATCACCAGCTATGCCGACTGGCGCTGGATCTTTTTCATCAATGTCCCGCTGGGCATCGCGGCCATTATTCTGGCGCTGAAGATCATTCCCGACCTTCATGAAGATGCCCGTCGGCCCTTTGATTTACCGGGTTTTGTCGCCACAACGGTGGCCATGGTGAGCCTGGTGTACGCAATGGAATCCATGGGCGGGCAGCATATGCAGGAGGGGCTGACGCTGCTGCTGTTAGCCATCGGCTCCGCCGCTCTGATCTTCGCCCTGCGCCATTTCCAGCGCGTACAGTGGCCGATGATCCGCCTGGATGCGATGCAGGTGCCGACCTTTCGGGTCACGATGTACGGGGGTTCGCTGTTTCGCGCATCAATAAGTGCCGTCCCTTTCCTGTTGCCGCTGATGTTCCAGGTCGGGTTTGGCATGGATGCGTTTCATTCCGGCCTGCTGGTGCTGGCGGTATTTGTGGGGAACCTGACGATTAAACCGGCAACCACGCCACTCATCCGTCGTTTAGGGTTTAAGCGCCTGCTACTGATCAATGGCGCATTAAACGTGCTGGCGCTGCTGGCCTGTGCGTTTCTGACCCCGCACACACCCGTCTGGCTGATTATGCTGATCCTCTATCTGGGTGGGGTGTTCCGTTCAATTCAGTTTACCGCCGTGAGCACGCTGGCTTTTGCCGATGTTCCGTCAGCCCAGATGAGCTATGCCAACACACTGTTTTCCACCGCTACGCAGCTTGCCGTTGGGCTGGGCATTACGCTTGGTGCAATTGGTATCCGTATTGGCGAAAAGGTCAGTGATGCCATCGGGATGGCGGCGATCCCCGGCATCAGCTTCCGGCTGGCGTTTGTGGTTATCGCGCTTATTTGCCTGGTAGGGATGTTTGATACTTTACGCCTGACCAAAGATGCAGGCAGTGCAGTGTCGGTGAAGAAATAAAAAAGCCCGATATTGCTTATCGGGCCTGTGATGCACACTGTTTGTCGGCCGGGTCATCCGGCCGACACGGGATTAGCCAACAATCCCACGAACAAAGGCTTCAATCTCTTTGTCCTGGCAGTTTTCAAAGAAGCACTGCTGGAAACGCTGGCCGGTTACGGCGGTTTTCACCAGCTCAGGATCGATTGCGCGCAGGGTATCCAGATAATTTTCTTTCACCACCGCCGCTTTCACCTGATTCAGGATCCCGGCGTTACGCACCTGTGGCTCTTTACGCTCTGGCGGATAACCTTCTCCTTTACGGCCAGTAAAGGCTTTTTCGAAGATGAAGCGCACGTTCAGTTCGGCACCCCAGCCAAAGCCTTTGGCAAATGGCAGTGACAGCGCGTTACCGTTGTTGATCTGTGAAAACAGGAATGCGTCAGCCGGGTCAATGCAATACCCGCAGATAACACCCGGGTGTATGTTCAGGGACATCAACGCGCCCTGCCCTGTACCGCAGCCGGTCACAACGAAATCCACGGCTTTGGAATTCAGCAGAATGCTCGCCATAATCCCCAGGTGGATGTAGGTCAGATGATGATCGTTTTCATCACTCATTCCGACGTTATACACCGGGAAGCCTTTCTCATCGGCAACAGCGTTCAACTCGTTAAGGATGATGGCATTTTTACCTGCCTGGCTGTTTTCCATCATCAGTGCAATTTTCATCTTTACTCTCCTGAATGCGTTGCGGGGAAACCCGCCGTGGATACCTGAAAACATCACCTTACTATCAAATAAACGCACTTTCAAATTAAGTGAAAACTTGTTTTAAAAAACAGAAGCACGCTCACAAATTCGTGATGATTCAGCGCGAAACACGCGCCTGTAGCAGGTCTGTGGCACGCCGTTGCAAAGAGAAAGGGCAGTTTGTCTGGCTATTCCTGGCATTGCGCCAGGCATCTGCGGTTAGGATAACGTATCTCCATCTATTCAGAGCGATATATGAAAAGAGTATTCGTTGCCGCTACGCTCCTGTTACTTGCGGGTTGTTCCGTCACCCGCAAGGCAGAAGTGAGTAACCTGGATGCACCAAACGGGATAGTCCGTCTCGACTACGGCCAGGCAATGCTCCAGAACGCCCATTATGATGACTACGTCACCAACGGCACCGCGGCAAAAGCCTGTCAAGGCATGGGTTATGCAACTGCCTCGGCCTACGGCCAGCCGATTAAAACCTGTACCCTGATCAGTGGTTCACTGTGCCTGAACGAAACCGTCACCATCCAGTACAAGTGCATGGGTTATGCCGTTAATCCAAATAGTGCGAATCCCTGGTATTAACCCTTACTGCCAGTGCTGACTGGCAGTATATTCAATTAAGAACAAAAATAATTCTCATTAATATATATAAATGAGCGTCAATGCGTTTTATTCCCATTCGTATTTTTAATAAAAAGTTATTTATTTTACTTTTTGCAAATAATTAAATAACAAATTATAGTGTCGCTCATCGTGAACCAGAAATAATAAACCGGAGCTGCACCATGCTAAAAACTGAAATGATCGACAAGCTCAATGCTCAAATGAACCTTGAACTGTATTCATCCCTGCTCTATCAACAGATGAGCGCCTGGTGCAGCTATCACAGCTTTGAAGGTGCGGCTGCGTTTCTGCGCCGTCATGCTCAGGAAGAGATGACGCACATGCAGCGTCTGTTTGATTATCTGACAGATACAGGCAGCCTGCCGCGCATTGCCACCGTAGAGTCACCATTCGCGGAGTACGCTTCTCTGGATGAACTGTTTCGCGCTACCTACGAACACGAGCAGCTGATCACCCAGAAAATTAACGAACTGGCGCACTCAGCAATGACCAACCAGGATTATCCAACCTTTAATTTCCTGCAATGGTATGTTGCCGAGCAACACGAAGAAGAGAAGCTGTTTAAATCCGTACTGGATAAATTATCTCTGGCGGGCAAATCCGGTGAAGGTCTTTACTTTATCGATAAAGAGCTTTCCACTCTCGATACTCAGAATTAATGAACATGCGGAGCTGAATATTCAGCTCCGCACTGTTTTAATGGCGGCAAATTTTACTTTCGTGCGTTGAAAACCCTTCCGCAGCCGGAATAAACTTGCCGCGTGCCGCCAGAAATGCCACCAGCTCACCCGCCGTCATCTCTTCTGCTGAACAAGTATGAAAACGTTCTTCTGCGCCAAAACGCGCCTGAATAGCCGCAACAAGGCTTTGCTCTGTGTATTGTTCGCCAGACTCAATCATCATATTGAGCACTTCATGTCCGTGAATCGACATTCTCACCCCCTCTGAAAAGAAGTCAGCAGACTATACGCTCCAGGGAAAATGCGCCTTGCGCTGGCGCAGGTTTACATGCACCCCGCGCAGCTGGTACACCGCCAGTCATGTGGATTAACGGCCTGGTAAAAGTAACGATAATTTGCCGTTTCCAGCGGGACACCGGCATCGAAGAAAAGATCGGTCAGCCACTCGACATTTTCGATGATCCAGTCGTCTTCCATCAGTCCCTGAGCAAAGGTTTCATCTTCCGGGTCAATAATGGAATAGATTGCCCAGGTGCCCATGTCTTTGTCCTGCCGGGACTCCGGGAGCGTCAGCGCTTTATCCTGCCAGCTGATGATCCAGTGCCCATGGCAGAGTAAATTACCTCCGCGACTCCAGGCTGCCGTGAATGGATTTGTCCCCGCCATTGCCCCTCACTTTTTTTGATAATTTATCTTTACTGTTTAAGGTACGCCTGATTTTCGCGCGATAACATTGCCCTTATGAAGTAGGCAAAACCCCAAAAAGGATCAGTGAGTTGCCCAGGATTAAGCCCACCTGGCAAAGCGTAAACTAATCATTACACTGCTTGTAACGGTGATTTGACGAGATAGCGCTTTTCCCTTACTCTGCGCCGCAGATTTTGTCGCGATGTAAGTTCGTTGTAGAGGAAAGCGTGAAAAACAGAACCCTGGGAAGTATTTTTATCGTCGCTGGCACCACAATTGGCGCAGGAATGCTGGCCATGCCGCTGGCAGCGGCAGGTGTCGGATTCAGCGTAACGCTGATATTGCTGGTCTGCCTGTGGGCATTGATGTGCTACACCGCGTTATTACTGCTTGAAGTCTACCAGCACGTTCCTGCTGATACCGGCCTGGGGTCACTTGCGGCACGCTACCTGGGGCGCTACGGCCAGTGGATAACCGGGTTTAGCATGATGTTCCTGATGTATGCCCTGACCGCGGCCTATATCAGCGGTGCCGGGGAGCTTATCGCCTCCAGCGTCAACGACTGGTTCGGCACCGGCATTACACCGGCCACCGGGGCTATTTGTTTTGCGCTTATCGGCGGCGGCGTTGTTTGTGTGGGCACATCACTGGTCGATCTGTTCAACCGTTTTCTGTTCAGCGCCAAAATACTGTTTCTGATCGTGATGCTGGTTTTACTGGCACCGCATGTTCACAAGGTCAACCTGCTGACGCTGCCGCTGGAAAAAGGGCTGGCGCTTTCCGCTATTCCGGTGATTTTCACCTCGTTTGGCTTCCACGGTAGCGTGCCAAGTATCGTCAGCTATATGAATGGTGATATCCGCAAGCTGCGCCGCGTCTTTATGATTGGTAGCGCCATTCCGCTGATTGCCTATATTTTCTGGCAGCTGGTGACGCTGGGCAGTATTGATTCTTCAACCTTCGTCGGCCTGATGGCCGAACATTCGGGTCTGAATGGTTTCCTGGTAGCATTGCGCGACGTGGTGACTTCTTCACACGTTGAGCTGGCGGTGCATCTGTTTGCTGACCTGGCGCTGGCGACATCGTTCCTCGGTGTGGCGCTGGGCCTGTTTGACTACCTGGCCGATCTGTTCCAGCGTCGTAACACCGCTGCCGGGCGTTTACAGACGGGGGCGGTCACCTTCCTGCCACCGCTGGCGTTTGCGCTGTTTTATCCGCGTGGTTTTGTGATGGCACTGGGTTATGCCGGCGTGGCGTTGTCCGTCCTTGCCCTGCTGCTGCCTTCCCTGCTGGCATGGAAAAGCCGTCAGCAGCATACTGTGCAAGGCTACCGGGTTGCGGGCGGTAAACCGCTGCTGTGTATTGTGTTCGCCTGCGGCGTGGTGATCATTCTGGTGCAGTTTTTGATTGCAGCGGGATTGCTGCCTGAAGTGGGTTAATAAACAAGGGGCTACGGGTAGTAGTGCCAGTCAGTTAAGCGGTATTAAGCCACTCTGTTATTTTAGTGCCATAGTTCCGTTCACTCAGACTTTCCTGCTACCTGCATAATCCGCTGCGGTGAACGTGTTAAGGGGGCTATCGCGCCCCCTTAACAATCCCGTCTCCCGGCTAAGAAAATCGCCGCTTCGCGGTGCCCTCAGCTTATTCCTTCCGGCTTTTCGGGGACGGGCGGAGGCAACATCCCTGTAAATCCGCCCTCGCCGCGCATCCCTGCGCGTCGCCCCGGCCTACAGGAAACGCTTCGGCGATTTTCAGCCGGACTCACGCGCCCTTAACCTTCTCTGCGGCCTGAAAATGGCACGGACGTTGATTAGCTACTCGTAGCCCCCTTGTTTATCAGTGCAGACAGCAGCTTTTAAACTTCTTACCGCTACCGCACGGACACGGATCGTTGCGCCCAACTTTCGCGCCATTTACGACCGGTTTTTGTGCGACAGGCTGCTGTGGATTCTCGACCCAGTAGTTGTACAGACGCAGCGCCGCAGGCTGGATACCCTCAATACTGGCTGTGTATTCTTCTTCGGTCAGTTCATCCAGCTTATCGCTGTTCTCTTCTGTACCGTGCAGGGCAATCACATCCAGATCCGCTTTCAGCTCTTCCGGCAAAGATGACCAGTCGGTCAGCGCCACACCGCGCATATAGCCGTAGCACCACTCTTCAACCACCGTGTAGCTCTGCCCATCCACATCGTTGTAACCAAACATCGGTTCAAACTGATCCGGGTATTCGCTCAGGCGCTCGGCAATATCGTTCATATGCTTGAAGCAAAGGTCGATAAAGCGATTCATTTCGCGATCGTTTTTCCAGCGCGGAATATATTTTTCCCCACCCCAGACCGCCACCAGCCATGCATCGGGTTCAACCACAACAGGGCCAGAAAGGACTGCGGTGAGCATACCGTCCAGTTCAGACACGTCGATAACTGACGCATCTTCATGCCCGTAAGAGATTAATGTCTCTTCCAGCCACGCCATTTCGCCTTCATTTAATGGGCCTTCCGTCATCGCTGACACTCCTGATAAAAAAAGGAAAAGATCCTGACACATATCGCACGCCATGCCTATCTCAAGTTTAGGTCTTTATTGGTGCAAAAAAGTACAAATCGTGACCATTGCACAACTTATGGGCATTCTTGTTAACGAGATGTGATCTCCGCTGTAATTTCATTGCGTCCCGCAAGGCGGCGTAAAACGGCACTCTATACTCAAACATGTCGCAACCCGGTCAATGGGTTAACAATTCTGGCAACTATTTTGCTTATTGTTTTGCGCGCGAATTTTGCGCAAGGAACCCTCGCCGTAATAAGCAGGATGTTGTCGGGTTTAGTGCATTTTGTTCTCGTTTTTGTTTTTGGATTGGCAACGCCGTCGGGCGTTCGGGCTTTAACCTCGTGCAAAAACCTCTTCGCTAAGGAACATAATAATGTCGCTGAAATTTATCAGAAGTCCTCTCTCTCTTGTGCTGGCAGGTTGTCTGGTGACCGCATTCTCCGCCCAGGCGGATATTGTTATTGGTGTCGCCGGGCCGTTCACAGGCCCTAATGCCACGTATGGCGATCAGTACTGGCATGGTGCCACGCAGGCAGCAGAAGACATTAACGCCGCAGGAGGGATCAACGGTGAGAAAATTAAACTGGTTCAGGGCGATGATGCCTGCGAGCCTAAACAGGCCGTTGCGGTTGCTAACCGTTTAGTCGATCAGGATAAAGTCAAAGCCGTTATTGGCCATTTCTGCTCTTCCTCAACTATGCCCGCCTCAGAGGTGTATAGCGATGCGGGAATTATCGCCATCACCCCGGGCTCGACTAACCCGCTGATCACTGAACGCGGCATGAGCGATATGTTCCGCATGTGCGGGCGCGATGATCAGCAGGGCCAGGTTGCCAGCGATTTCATCATCGACAAACTGAAAGCCAAACGGGTCGTCATCATTCACGATAAAGATACCTACGGTCAGGGGCTGGCGGATGCCACCAAAGCCGCGCTGGCGAAACGCGGCGTCCAGGACGTGATGTACGAAGGCTTATCGCGTGGTGAAAAAGACTTTAACGCCCTGGTCACCAAAATTGGCGCACAGAAGCCAGACGTGGTGTTCTTCGGCGGCTGTCACCCGGAAGCCGGCCCGCTGGTGCGCCAGATGCGTGAGCAAGGGGTACAGGCCAAGTTCTTCTCTGGCGACTGTATCGTCAATGAAGAGATGGTGACCGCCGCAGGTGGGCCGCAATACACCAACGGTATCTATATGACCTTCGGTAAAGATCCTCGTCTGATCCCGGATGGCAAAGCCGTTATTGAGAAATTCCGTGCAGGTAAATTTGAACCGGAAGGTTACACCCTTTACTCGTATGCCTCTGTGCAGGCCATTGCTGCGGCATTTAAAGCGACTGGGGGGACGGATTCCGCCAAAGCCAGCGAATGGCTGAAGGCCAACCCGGTTGAAACCGTGATGGGCAAAAAGGCCTGGGACAGCAAAGGCGACCTGAAAGTGTCTGACTACGTTGTCTATCAGTGGGATGACAAAGGGAAATATAAGGAAGTGCAGTAACAGGACGGAGTCACGCTCAACGCCGGCAGGTCTTCTGCCGGCGCGAAATAAACATCAGGCTGCGCGGCTCGCGCGGCCGTTATAAAGAGCGCGCTAAGATGAGTACATTCTTCCTGCAACAATTGATCAATGGCTTAACGCTCGGTTCTGTCTATGGATTGATCGCCATTGGTTACACCATGGTTTATGGCATTATCGGCATGATTAACTTCGCTCATGGCGAGGTGTATATGATCTCTGCCTATCTCTGCGCCATCGGCCTGGCGCTGCTGTCGTTCTTCGGTTTGCAGTCATTCCCCCTGCTCATTCTCGGCACACTGGTCTTTACCATTGTGGTGACGGGCGTGTATGGCTGGACGATAGAGCGTATTGCGTATAAACCCCTACGCAACTCCACCCGTTTAGCACCGCTGATTTCCGCCATCGGGATGTCACTAATCCTGCAAAACTACGCGCAAATCAGCCAGGGGCCGCGCCAGCAAGGGGTTCCGACCATGCTTGATGGCGTTCTCCGTTTCCATCTGGGTGAAGGCTTTGTCCAGATAACCTATACCAAAGTCTTTATCCTGGTCGCCTCGTTCCTGGGGATGCTGCTGCTGACCTGGATAATTGGCAATACCCGCTTAGGGCGCATGTGCCGCGCGGTTCAGCAGGATCGCAAAATGGCCTCAATCCTCGGGATCAACACCGACAGGATCATCTCCCTGGTATTTGTGATTGGCGCGGCGATGGCCGGTCTTGCCGGGGTGTTGATCACCATGAACTACGGCACTTTTGATTTTTACGCAGGGTTCGTGATCGGTATTAAGGCTTTTACCGCTGCGGTACTGGGGGGAATCGGCTCATTACCGGGCGCCATGCTCGGCGGGTTGATCCTCGGCGTGGCCGAAGCGCAGTTCTCCGGGATGGTGAACTCGGATTATAAAGACGTGTTCTCGTTTGGGTTACTGGTGGTTATCCTGATTTTCCGCCCACAGGGACTGCTCGGCCGCCCTGTTGTGGCCAAAGTGTGAGGGAGAATGGCATGACATCACACGCTGTTTCGTCTGACGGTTTCTCACTTAAGCGTTGCATCCTGGACGCGATTTTCTCAGGCATGGTTGCCCTCATTATTTTCGGCCCGATTGTGGGCGTTGTACTGGATGGCTACAGCTTTAACTTTGCCGGAGCCCGGCTGGCGTGGATTGTCGCCATCGTCATGATCGGGCGGTTTATGCTCAGCGCCTTTTTAGGTACTCATACCGGGATGCGTTTCTTGTCCCGTTTTGAAGCAGATAACGCGGGCGTTTATGTTCGCCCGGCTGATTATAAAAGCCGGATGCGCTGGATTATCCCGCTGGTCATCGCACTTGCCGTGTGTTTCCCCTTTATCGCCACGAAGTACGTGTTAACGGTTGCCATTCTGGGCCTGATTTACGTGTTACTCGGTCTTGGGCTGAACATTGTGGTGGGTCTGGCAGGGTTACTGGATTTGGGGTATGTCGCCTTTTATGCCATTGGCGCTTACGGCCTGGCGCTGGGGTATCAGTATCTGGGATTGGGTTTCTGGTCCATGCTACCGCTTGCCGCGCTGATGGCAGCCGCCGCAGGCGCCTTGCTGGGCTTCCCGGTGTTGCGAATGCACGGGGATTACCTGGCGATTGTGACGCTGGGCTTTGGCGAGATTATTCGCCTGATCCTCAACAACTGGCTGTCGTTCACCGGCGGCCCGAATGGAATCTCCGCCCCGCCACCGACCTTCTTTGGTCTGGAATTTGGGCGGCGCGCCAAAGAGGGAGGTGTCCCCTTCCATGAATTTTTCCACCTGACCTATAACCCGAACCTGAAGTTTATCTTTATCTACGCCGTCCTCTTCCTTGTTGTACTGCTGGTGCTGTACATCAAGCATCGTCTGACGCGGATGCCGATCGGCCGGGCATGGGAAGCGCTGCGCGAAGACGAAATTGCCTGCCGTTCAATGGGGCTAAATCATGTGCTGGTGAAGCTCTCGGCCTTTACTCTGGGTGCGTCCACCGCCGGGATTGCCGGGGTGTTCTTCGCAACGTATCAGGGCTTTGTAAATCCCACGTCGTTTACCTTTTTTGAGTCGGCGCTGATCCTCGCCATTGTGGTGCTGGGCGGTATGGGCTCGACCGTGGGCGTGGTGCTTGCCGCCTTTGTGCTTACCGTCACGCCGGAATTGTTGCGCAGCTTTGCGGAGTATCGCGTTCTGCTGTTTGGCATGTTGATGGTGGTCATGATGATCTGGCGACCGCGCGGTCTGATCCGCATTAACCGCAGCGGTTTTACCGTGCGTAAGGGAGTCGCGCCATGAACGGAACGATCTTAAGCGTTGAACATCTGATGATGCATTTTGGCGGTATTAAGGCGTTGAACGATGTCAATCTGGAGGTACAACGCGGTTCGATAACCGCCCTGATTGGGCCGAACGGTGCGGGGAAAACCACGGTCTTTAACTGCCTGACCGGGTTCTATAAGGCATCCGGCGGCAACATTATGTTCAACACCCGCAGTAAAACTACCAATGTGATTCAGGTGTTGGGGCAAAAATTCCAGCCAGGCGACTGGATTAACCCGGCACAGCTTGGGCAGCGTCTTTTTTATAAGATGTTCGGCGGGACGCATCTGGTGAACCGCGCCGGGCTTGCCCGTACCTTTCAAAATATTCGGCTATTCCGGGAGATGTCGGTGGTGGAGAACCTGCTGGTGGCGCAGCACATGCAGGTAAACCGGAATCTGATTGCCGGGGTGCTGAATACCCCCGCCTATCGCCGGGCGGAAAGTGCAGCCCTGGACCGGGCCTTTTACTGGCTGGAGGTGGTGGATCTGGTGGATTGCGCCAACCGGCTGGCGGGCGAGATGTCTTACGGGCAGCAGCGTCGTCTGGAAATTGCGCGCGCCATGTGCACCGGGCCAGAGATGATTTGCCTGGACGAACCTGCCGCCGGGCTAAACCCGGTAGAAACCCGCACGCTCAGTAAAATCATCCGCTTCCTGCGCGATCATCACCAGATAACGGTGCTGCTGATTGAACATGATATGGGGATGGTGATGGAGATTTCGGACGACATTATTGTGCTCGACCACGGTGATGTCATTGCTCAGGGAAAACCCGAGCAGATCCAGCACGACGAAAAAGTGATTGCCGCTTATCTGGGCACCGATGAGAGCGAGGTCAATATATGAGCGAGGCAATGCTGGAGTTTCGTGAAGTGGATGTGTTCTACGGCGTGATCCAGGCATTAAAACAGGTCTCCTTGCAGGTTAACCAAGGGGAAACCGTGGCGCTGATTGGTGCGAACGGCGCGGGGAAATCCACGTTGCTGATGTCCATCTTCGGGCAGCCACGCATTCGCAAGGGGCAGATCCTGTTTTGCGGGGATGATATTAGCCACCAGTCGACGCACTTCGTTGCCTCCGGCGGCATTGCGCAGGCACCGGAAGGACGGCGTATTTTCCCGGATATGACGGTGGAAGAAAATCTGTTGATGGGGACGATCCCCATTGGCAATCAGTATGCCGCGCAGGATATGCAAAGCATGTTTGATCTGTTCCCGCGTCTGAAGGAGCGCCGCAAACAGCGCGCAATGACCATGTCCGGCGGGGAACAGCAAATGCTGGCCATCGCCCGGGCGCTGATGAGCCGACCAAAACTGTTACTGCTGGATGAACCGAGCCTCGGTCTGGCGCCCATTGTGGTGAAACAGATCTTTCAGACCCTGCGCGAGCTGGCCCGCAACGGGATGACTATTTTTCTGGTAGAGCAAAATGCGCATCACGCACTGAGGCTGTCTGACCGCGGGTATGTGATGGTCAACGGGCAAATCAGGCTGAGCGGCAGTGGTGAGGAACTGCTGGGGAATCAGGAAGTCAGGAAGGCGTATTTGGGCGGGGCGTAGCGAACCCTTAACAGGTGATGTCTTGCAGGTTACACCTTGACGTGTAAACATCCTATTAGCGTCAGGGTGTAGTAGAATTTAGCTGATGTGCGAAGGACATGAATTTCAGATACAAAAAAACCACCCGTAGGTGGTTTCACGACACTGCTTATTGCTTTGATTATTCTTTGTTTCCCATGGTAGCCGGAGTGGGACTTGAACCCACACAGCGCGAACGCCGAGGGATTTTAAATTCTAGGCAGGATCAATGTGTTACATCGCAGTTCATGGCAGTACTTTGCTAATGTTGACCAACCGTCTTTGCTCTAGCATGCGCAGGATGGATAGTTGTGGATAATGTTGAGATCAGAATCGGCACAGATAGATAGAATAACCAATGGTTCGTTATGTCTGTAACCTGTTCCTCATTGTCTCCAGCCAGCTTCCCTTTCCACTCAGTGGTTACTCAATAGCCATCACAATTAGACAGGAAGAAGAGGGGAATCTATCTCAATGACCAGCTCGTCATGATTAAAACCACTGATAATATTAAATTATTGTTGAACACCTTCTGATAGACAGTCACCTCTAAAATATCCCTTACTGAATACAGGTTGAATATCCCCCCAGGTAAGCATAGCGCTCAAGGGCGGGGATATTATTACTGCGTAAATTTGTTTTCTGATTCAGAGTAAAGGTTATTTACTATATAAGAATCTATTCTCTGACCATTAAATCTCCAGCAATCAATAGCAAGATCCATCAGCAGGCGTTGCCTTGCAGTGATATTTTCTGCGGACCAGTATTGATATTCATAACCATATTTCTGCTTAAAACGATTTAGTGCGGTATTCTCACCAATTGAGTACTGAGAGTGAAGTAATCGAGTCATGATGATTTCAGAGTTTAAATATTCTGTTTGTTTTTTAAAAAACCAGTCTTCACTCAAATCATTGCAGTTATTGACAGACTGGTTAATTGTACCCTCTAATAATGTTATATTACCAAGCTTGTAGAGATAACTAGTTCGATTTGCATCAGAGAACTCCCCATTTTCAGGGACGTTTCGTACCGTCTGAGGAAGAATATGCTCAATTTGCATCTGCTGAATAGCCTGCTGGCTCTTTTCCGGAAAACCGCAAAGATGGCGGATGTGATTCTCTAATCTACCCAGGACATAACGTTGGCGATATTGAGGGGTAAAATTATAGTCATTAATAATTGAGAACCGCTCTTTAAATTCATCTAAACGCTCTGCAACAAAAGGTATAAGTGTTGCTGAAACAACATTTGCAACCTCAGCTTTTGTTTTCACTTCCCGAAGCTTTACCGCCCATTGCGTAAATCGTTGCTCATATGTCTTCGATTGGATAGCCATTGTATTTGTAAAGAATAAAAAGCTCTCAAGTTGAGCACCTAAGAAGTCCATTACATCATCAGAACAATTAACGTCCAATGCCATTAGTAAAACTAAATGCTGACGTGAGCGATATTTATTAATATATCCGATGTTACTTACATTTGGAAAACGGGCATTTTCGCGCCAGTAGGCTGCTTCATTTGTGGCATTGACTAAGTTAGCGTATCGCTCTGATAATTTTTCCAATTCTTTGACGAGAACCATAGGGTGTGTCTTATACTGTAACGACAGTTCCCCCTCTGCTGAAATGATCCATTTATATATGTCATCTTCACGCAAAATCCCGTGATGATATCGAGCCATCAGAAAGTAACGCAAAAAACGAAGCGGGTTATCACTTTCACCGCATGATTCCAGGTTATTATTGATTGATTTCCATATTGTCTTTATTGCCGAAAACTGCTCTTCTTTTATTTGACTGAAAATCAAATTTTTAACAAGATCCATGGCATTAAGGCTTGCACCACGCTGATTGATCGTTTCGAAGATCTTTAATGCGCTACTTAAGTTCTCTGATTCAATGACAACTAGCTCAACTTTTGTTAAAAAAAAGCGAGCGAAGGAGATTAATTCATTCAGGCCATCTTGCAATTGATATTTAAGATAATCACGGATATGATCATAAGCGTCAGCCATTTTTTTTACTGAAGCTGTTTCCGAAAGGCTATTGGTCTCCCCCTCAATTAACCGCAAAATAAACCCTCGACTTTCTTCATATTGCAGATCTAGTCTAATTAGATTCTCCTCACTATTAATATCATAACTTGAGAGCCATTCCTCAATGGTTTTAAGATATTCTTGCCCTTTTTTGTCAAGTACATCCAATTTTTCTTTCAATAGATCTCGTAAGGCACACATAGTGATGACAATTGTGGTCAATCGCTGCTGTCCGTCAATAACATCATGCTTTTCGCCATTCTTTACGATAATAATCGATCCGAGAAAATAACCATTTTGTTCTTTCTGCTCTGGTTGGTATTCATTGTCTAAATCCATGATGAATTGTTCAACCTGATCATCAACCTTCCATACATACTCACGTTGATAATCGGGAACTAAAAAATAATAATCACTTAATTTTGATATGTTTTTTACATCAGCTTCTATTTTCATTTTATATCCTTGCTTAGCTGGATTAATACCACAGATGATACTGTTCCCAGATCCAATTCACAAACGAACTGAGAGTAGATCCCTTCTACATTACAGCTATCTCCGTCATCAAAAATCAACTCTCCTGCACTATAACCATTCATGGACAAAATAGCCTTTTCATTGAGAGCTAGACTAAGGCACGTTGATGTTCTTATCATATTGTCTGTACCGTAAATCTCATACCAGTTATCTTCTTTTTTTGAAACCTCTACCTCATACTTTCCTGAGCTAATATTAACCATACTAAATACATTAGCTACATCACATGAATCCTTGCTATCTGTAAAAATTATTTTTTTATCGTAACCGTCAACTCTGAGATATGCGTCTTCAGAGTAAGCATAAACATAACAATATTTAGTACTTACAAGAACAGCCTTCCCTGTGACTTGATATATATTACTATCTTTCCTTGTGACATTTATTTCCCACGTATCGGCATGAACATATCCTGAAGCCAAAACTAGGGTTAATAGTAATAGTCCCGACTTGGCTTTAAATTTTTTTAAAAAATTTAAAAACATAAAACCTCTTCTTATATAGTTCAGTAATATTTTAATTTAGCTGGGCTCTACTACATATCAGCCAACAACATCCCAGCCATCCCATCCAGTCGTTTCTTGACCCTTTCCCACCCCGGCATGACCTGCCCCATCAGACGGTAAAACTCTTCACTGTGGTTGTGCTCAGCCACATGGCATAACTCATGCAACAAGACATAATCGATGCATTCCGTGGATGCTTTCACCAGCCACGGATTTAAGGTCAGACAGCCTTTCGCAGAACAGTTTCCCCATTGCGTTTGCATCGCCCGCAGACGTATCGGCGGACGTTCACTAACCCAAAGGGTCTGCGGTATCAATAAATCAAGCCTGCGTTGAAAGACATCTCTGGCACGTTCCCGATACCATTCGGCCAGCAACACTTTAATCTTTTCTGCCGATTTGTGTCTGACAGTCACTTCCAGACGCCCACGCAACATTTTCACTCGTTGCGGCACAGTAGCGTCTTCAGTCACTTTCAACTGATATTGCTTGCCAAGATAGTAATGGCTTTCTCCGCTGAGATACTGACGCGGAACAATGTGCGTCTGTTGCTCCCTGAAATCACGCAGTTGCTGGTATATCCAGCGCCCTCGTTTTTTCAGCGCGGACAGGACCTCGTGCTCAGGTGTTTCTGGTGGTACAGAGGCAACAACCCGGCAGTCCGGATGTACCTTGATAAGCACCCTGCCCTTTACGACCTGACGCGGAACACACTGTACGACGATGACCTCATCACCATAAACAATGCGTAACGCTTTCATTGCTGGCGACTCTTTTTCACTCATGATTTCATCAAGCCAACGCGCAGTATCTGGATGATGGTTTCCACAATACGGTTTACCTGGTTCATTCCTGCACCTATTTCCCGGCAGGCCGTAAACAGCAGCGGTAAGAGATTTGTCTTGACTGCTTTCTCGATATCCTGAGGGTTCAGGGAGTTTTCTGCCACCGCTTTGACGATGATACTGTCCACTTCAAAGGCCAGCTTCGTCCACTTCTCCTGCACCTGAACGTCGTTTACTGCAAAAACTTCAGGTAGCTCTTTTTTAAATACACCGTAATACGCCTGAGCATGCTTGTTTACCGCCAGTGCATCCGGGATATCGCTGAGCTTACGGGCTTCAACTTGTTCTTCAAACTCACGGAATAAGAGGTACTGCTTCAATGGATGGTCGAAAAGTTTTTCAGCCTCTTCGATAGCCATACGCAGGAGTTTGGAAAATGCCTCCTGAGCATACGGGTCATCACGCAGCTCCTGTTCAATCATCTTCGTCACGCGGGTTTTAATGATGTCGGTTTCATTGCGGGTTTTATTGTTGTCCCACTCTTCGGGCTTTTCGCTCTTGCCCATTTTACCGACTTCATACACGCCATCTGGCTCACGAACCTCAACACCGGAGACATGCTTATCCAGCAGTTTTTTCACCTGCTCCGCGTAGTCGTCATAATTGACCTGCTCTCCGCTGACCTGCATTGCCCACTGGCGTAGGCTGGACATCTGTTTCACCGTCTCTTTATAGAGATTTCGGTCTTGTTCCGTAAAGCTCTTATCGGTGAAGAAGGTGGCGGACTGCAGTGCAACTTTCAAGCATCCGGCAAAGGCCGTTAACGCCTCGAAGAAATCATCACGGGTCTTCTGATGGATATCGACCATCTCTCCGTCACGTTCTTCCATTTTTGGCACCAGTACTGCACGTAACTGTTCAGTATCATTCTTGTTTTTGACACCGGCAAATATGGCCCATAACTGGTTATACAGATGCGGCAGACGTTTGTATTCAGAACTCATGGCGCTGTACAACCCGTCAATATCTTTGATGTCGTATCCCCCCTGAGTTCGTGAGGCGAGACCCTGGTATTTACCGATCGTCGTGTCCAGTTCAGCCAAAATGCCGCGATAATCAATCAGCAGACCAAACTTTTTCAGTGGATGCAGTCGGTTCACCCGGGCAATCGCCTGGATAAGGTTGTGGGACTTAAGCGGTTTGTCGATATACAGCACGGTATTTTTCGGTTCATCAAATCCGGTGAGCAGTTTATCGACAACGATTAGTAACTTGAGCTTATCATCAGCATCGAAACGACTGATGATATTGCGGGTATACGCGGACTCATCCTGCGTGCCGACGTTATCCTTCCACCATTTCGTCACTTCCGGCAGTTTGCTTTCATCCACCTCGGTATTCCCTTCACGGGTATCCGGTGGGCTGATCACCACCGCTGATTCAAACAACCCGGCTTCATCAAGATACTTTTTATATTTGATGGCGGAAATCTTGCTGTCGCAGGCAAGCTGCCCTTTCAGCCCCTCATCAATATTTTTCGAGAAGTGCGTGGCGATATCGAGTGCGATCAGCCGGATGCGGTCATCTGCACTATAAACCTCACCCTTACGGGCATATTTACGCTTAAGGTCGGCTTTTTGCGCTTCGCTTAACCCATCAGTAATACGGTCAAACCAGGCATCTATTGCCCGGTCGTTTACCTCAAGATCGGGTATACGTTCCTCGTAGAGCAGAGGTGTCACGGCCTGATCTTCTACTGCCCGCTGCATGGTATAAGCGTGGACAATCGGCCCGAATTTATTGGTGGTCTTATCTTCTTTCAGCAATGGCGTACCGGTAAATGCCACAAAGGCGGCATTCGGAAGCGCCAGTTTCATTCGCACATGGTTTTCACCCCCCTGGCTGCGGTGTCCTTCATCAATAAGAACGATGATGTCGGAGCTGGTATTGACGCATTCAGGGAGTTTTGTCGCTGAATTAAATTTCTGGATAAGGGTGAAGATAATGCGCTCTTTACCAGAACCAATCTGCTGTGCCAGTTTTTGGCCAGAGGTCGCCATCGCTTTGGCCTTATCATCCTTCCCGGCCAGTTCACCACCAGAAGCGAAAGTACCGCTGAGCTGCCCTTCAAGATCGACACGGTCCGTCACCACCACAATGCGACACTGCTTCAGGCTGTCATGAAGAATCAGCGCCTTGCTGAGGAACACCATGGTGTACGATTTACCAGAACCCGTGGTATGCCAGATAACACCACCTTCCCTGCCCCCATCCGGCCTGCGGGTACTGATGCGCTCCAGCAGTCTTTTAATACCGAACACCTGCTGATAGCGGGCGACGATTTTACCAGTCTTTTTATCAAACAGGGTGAAGAAGCGGGTCATCTCCAGTAGACGTTCCGGCGAAAGCAGACTGATAAGCAGTTTGTCCTGTCCACTGACAGCCAGCTCGCCAACGGCGATTAACTGCTGATACCAGTTGAGATCGCCAGCCGGGCGATATTCAAACAACGCATCAATTTGTTCAGTCGATAACTGATGGTTGCGCAGTGCATACATCTGCGCATCGGTAATATCTTCTTCGCGCCATGCCGCCCAGAATTTCATTGGCGTATGGCAGGTACCGTAGCGCCCGTCATATCCGTTAATCGACAGTAATACCTGGCTGTAGGCAAACAGCTGTGGAATTTCGTCGTTGAGCTGATTACGGATACTCTGGGATATCCCTTCGTCAATGGTTGGCCCTTTCTTGCCGTGACCTGCCGGGCTTTTTGCTTCAATGACGGCCAGCGGGATACCATTCACAAAACAGACAATATCCGGTCTGCGGGTTTCGACACCACCTGACCGCAATACCGTAAATTCTTCAGTAAAATGAAACTGGTTATTTTCCGGATGTTCCCAGTCAATCAGCGCAATCGTGGGGTTCACCTTTTTGCCATCAACAAACTCCGTCACGGCAATACCGTAGAGCAGATGGTTGTACATCCGCTCATTGGCTTTCAGAAGCCCTTCGTTAAGCGCCGGAGAACAGACCTGTGATATCAGGTTATCCAGTGCCTTTTCCGATAACTGACAGGTTTTGCCACCAGCCATAAAGGAACGCTTCGACAATTCTTCACGAAGAACCGGACGCAGCACCACCTCATCCTGTTTATAGCCCCTGTAATCCATAATTTTTTTCGGGGATAAAAACGTCCAGCCGAGGCTGGTCAGTAGCGTCAGCGCCGGAATTTTGGCGCTGTATTCTTCCTGGAACTTTGGCGTGTAAGTCTGGTTCATTAGCTTTCCTTGTTCTTTGCGTTAAGCGCTAACGGCTTCTTCAACGTCTACTTTGACACGACGTTTCCCGGTCAGTAATTGCTGCATCAGGGCTTTTTTCTCGTCTTTGAGGCAGGCGAGTTTTTTCTCCAGCGTGGAGATTTCGGCGTCGGCAGCGGACAGGACGGTTGCGATCTTTTGTTGTTCTTCGAAATGAGGAAATTTTAACGAAACCTTTTCAAAACTGCTTTTATTTAATATAGGAACAGCAGTAGTTCCTGCCAACTTGAGGAGGGTTTTTACATTAAATTCGATTTGATAATAGAAAAATTCATTTGAATTGGAACCCCGAACAATAACTGAGTTTATTTGCTGGTTTGTGCCCATGCTTTCATCAGCAATAGCATTTTTCCCGATTGAGGCTATGCATGTAACTAATATACTACCCTTCGGAACAATTCTGGTTTTTTTGGCCCCCTGTTCGGACAGCTTTATTTTTGTGTTTGAAACATATTTCCCCACAAAATCTTCTGCAGTAGCCCATGATATATTTCCACCATAGTTATCACTTTCGTTCTTCGGGGGTGTAGAGCCCGTGACAACCGTTCCAATGTCACTAATTTGTAAACTCTGCCACTTCCCACTAAATCTCACCCCATTCTCATCCAGTAAGCGTTTCTTCCCGGTAAGTAATTGCTGCATCAGGGCTTTTTTCTGCTGTTGGCTGTTGATGAGAAGCTTTTCCGTCACTGAAATCGTCTTATCCCAGGTTGACAGGATTTGGGCGATTTTTTTTTGTTCTGCAATAGGAGGGAGTAGCAATGGTATTTTTTCAAGGGATGCTTTGTTTAGCTTGTATCGACCGGCGCCTTGTCGACTCAAGAAACTGAAGATGTCCCTATGCATAAAATAGTAATAAAACCATTCTCTTGAAGCATCTTTCGTTCCTTTAATAATATGTGCATGGTTATTAACCGTACATTTCCCATCCACCAACTGCGTCATTGAGTGTGTTTCAAACTTTAAGAAGTGATCACCATCTTCTCCAATCAGAGCATAACTTCCGTCTTGTTCATAAGTTCCAATAAAGCCTTGGATTTTAGTCGGCCCGTAATAAGGATAGTTGCCCGGGTTCGCTTTACGTTCTTCTTCGCTAATCGGCTTCCGTAAGTTATTTTGGATGCAAAACGCCCTACCTACATAAGTAAAACGCCAACCGTGGGGCACACTTTTAATTCTCGCCTGCATCAATTCGAGTTGATTTGTCTCGTGATTAAACACCATAGCCCAACTCCTTCAAATACCCCTCCATCTCCACTTCCAGCTTCGCCAGTTCCGCCTTTAATTCCTCGCGCTCAGCACGTACGGCAAGCAAATTGATCTCGTCCTCTTCCTCGAAGGTATCGACATAGCGTGGAATATTGAGGTTATAGTCGTTGTCCTGAATCTCTTTCAGGCTTGCAAGATAAGCGTACTTCTCGACGTTATCGCCATTGCGATAGGTTTTGACGATTGTCCTGATGTTATCTTCACTGAGCTGGTTCTGGTTTTTACCTGCCTTGAAGTCACGGCTGGCATCGATAAACAGCACCTTGTCATCCACTTTCTGCTTCTTAAAAATCAGAATTGCCGCCGGAATCCCCGTACCGTAGAACAGTTTGTCTGGCAGGCCAATCACCGCATCCAGCAGATTTTCATCTATCAGTTTCTGGCGAATCTTACCTTCGCTGGAACCACGGAACAGCACACCGTGCGGAACCACTACGCCCATACGACCGGTTCCCGGTTTAATGGTTTCGATCATATGCAAGATAAAGGCGTAATCGCCTTTAGTTTTCGGTGGTACACCGCGACGGAAACGACCAAACTTATCGTTCTCGGCCTCGTCATGGCCCCACTTATCCAGGCTGAACGGTGGGTTAGCGGTCACGATATCAAACAGCATCAAGTCGCCATTTTTATCGAGTAGCTTCGGGTTACGAATGGTATCGCCCCACTCGATTTTATGGTTGTCTTCACCGTGCAGGAACATGTTCATTTTCGCCAGCGACCATGTAGATCCAATCGCTTCCTGACCGAACAACGCATAGTTGCGGCTGACATGCCCGGAGACAATTTTACGCCCGCACTTCATCAACAATGAACCCGAACCACAGGCCGGATCGCAGATGGTATCACCGGGTTGCGGATCAAGCAGTTCAGCGATGAGATCAGAAACTTCCGGTGGGGTATAGAACTCACCCGCTTTCTGTCCACCGCTGGCAGCAAAGTTCTTGATCAGATATTCATAGGCATTACCGATTACGTCCAGCTTACCGACACGGCTCGGCTTTAGGTTAAGATCTTCACCGGCGAAGTCTTCCAGTAACTGACGCAGGATGGTGTTCTTTTGTTTTTCTTCACCCAGACGATCGGTGTTAAACGAAATATCCTGGAACACGCTTTTCCCGGCGTCTTTCAGTTTGGTGCCGTTGGCTTCTTCGATGGCATGCAATGCCTGATCGATACGCTCGCCGTTGCCTGGCTCATGACGTCGCTCATACAGTGCATAGAAACTGGCGCTTTTCGGCAACACGAAGCGTTCATTCGCCATCATCGCTTCAATCAGTTCCGGCACGTCACCATATTGCTCTTTATATTCGTCATAGTGATCCTGCCAGACATCTGAAATGTACTTAAGGAACAGCATGGTGAGGAGAAAATCCTGGTACGTACCAGCATTGATGGTGCCACGAAAGGTATCACACGCAGCCCACAGAGCTCTGTTAATTGTATCCTGACTGATTTTGTCGTTCATGAATCATCCTGGTATGAGAATGCCAGCCCGAGATGCCGGGAAATATAGAAGGAAGTAGGGTTTTGATGATACCTGAAAACACGCAATCGGACACGTTAAGCCATTATGTTTTGACACAACGCGCTCGTGAAAGGAATTAATTAAGCCGAGGTCTGCAAGGAAATATCTACAGTTAATGCGTGAATCGCAGATACAAAAAAACCACCCGTAGGTGGTTTCACGACACTGCTTATTGCTTTGATTATTCTTGCTTTCCCATGGTAGCCGGAGTGGGACTTGAACCCACACAGCGCGAACGCCGAGGGATTTTAAATCCCTTGTGTCTACCGATTCCACCATCCGGCCAGGGAAGAAAGTGGAGGCGCGTTCCGGAG
>Ga0153917_1000313_pt1 | contig 37032 bp, 31 predicted proteins | sample TSFL001MetaG_FD_104695 | JGI IMG/M metagenome (GOLD analysis project Ga0153917, IMG submission 104695) | Attine ant fungus gardens microbial communities from Florida, USA - TSFL001 MetaG | ecosystem: Host-associated > Fungi > Mycelium > Unclassified | place: USA: Florida, Paynes Creek Historic... | reverse complement strand
TCGCCGATGGTAGTGTGGGGCTTCCCCATGTGAGAGTAGGTCATCGTCAAGATTCATTTCGCAAAACCCCTATCTGCGCGAGCAGGTAGGGGTTTTGTCTTTTCTGCGCTCAATTTTTGCTTCCATGTCGAAGTATCCCGGCAGGTTCTTCCTACAGAGTTTGGTGACCTGCAACACCTCGGGCAATGCATAGCCCTGTGATATGGTTCCCTATCAGAACCTCCCCGCGCCAGAGACTCTCGATGACCGACACTTCCTCCCTGCACCCAGGTTTCATGATCGTTCAAGGCAACCGTCTGGATGACTTGCGTAATCTGGTGGTAGGCGTGATGCGTCGTTATCCCCTGGCGCCGCTGGAGAATGAGATCGCCCTGGTCCAGAGCAACGGTATCGCTCAATGGCTCAAGCTGGCTTTGGCCGAAGACCCGCAGGAAGACGATCAAGGCGGTTGCGGTATTGCGGCCGCTATCGATGTGCAATTGCCGGGTAGTTTCATGTGGCAGTTGTATCGCCGCGTTCTGGGGCGCGACGAAATTCCTGAAGTTTCGCTTCTGGACAAAGCTCCTCTGACTTGGCGATTGATGCGCCTGCTCCCTGAGCTGATCGAGCGTCCTCATTTCGAACCCCTGCGGCGCTTTCTCACCGATGACAGCGATCTGCGTAAACGCTACCAGTTGGCCGAGCGGCTGGCTGACCTGTTCGACCAGTACCAGGTCTATCGTGCCGACTGGCTCAAGGACTGGGCAGTAGGTGAGCATGTGCTCAACAGCGCCCGAGGCGAACGCAAGGCGTTGGCCGTCGGTAATCGCTGGCAGGCGGAGCTATGGCGGGCCTTGCTCGAAGATGTTGGTGAGATGGGTATGGCCCAGAGCCGTGCCGGTGTACACCAGCGCTTCATCGAGCGAGTCAGCAGCCTGGATCAGGCGCCAGTCGGGTTGCCGAAGCGCGTGATCGTCTTCGGTATTTCTTCGTTGCCCGCGCAGGCGCTGGAGGCGCTGGCGGGGCTGGCCCGTTTCAGCCAGGTGTTGCTGTGCGTGCATAACCCCTGCCGCCACCATTGGGCTGATATCGTTGCCGACAAGGACCTGCTGCGGCATCAGTACAAGCGTCAACAGCGCAAACAAGGCATGCCCTTGCAACTGGACGATGAGTCCCTGCATCAGCACGCCCATCCGTTACTGGCAGCCTGGGGCAAACAGGGGCGTGACTACATCAACCTGCTGGACAGTTATGACGACCCTGGCAGCTATCGGGGGGTGTTCAGCGACGGTCGCATCGACCTGTTCCAGGAGGCTGAGCCAAACAGCCTGCTCCAGCAACTGCAGGATGACATCCTGCAGTTGCGCCCACTGGCGGAAACCCGGGAGCAATGGATGCCGGTCGATCCCGCCAAGGACCGCTCCATACGTTTTCATGTGGCTCACAGCCCGCAACGTGAAGTGGAGATCCTCCACGATCAACTGCTGGCCCGTTTCAGTGCCGACCCTACGCTGCGCCCACGTGATGTCATCGTCATGCTCCCTGCGATCGACGATTATGCGCCACACATCCGCGCGGTCTTCGGTCAACTGGAGCGCAACGACCCTCGCTATATTCCATTCACCCTCACCGACCAGGGCCAGCGTGGCCGTGAGCCGCTGCTGATTGCGCTGGAGCATTTGCTCAAGCTGCCGGAGAGCCGCTTTGCCGTAAGCGAAGTTCTCGACCTGTTGGATGTGCCCGCCGTGCGTGCTCGCTTCGCCATCCAGGAAAGCGACCTGCCGACCCTGCATCGCTGGATCGAAGGCGCCGGCATCCGTTGGGGCCTGAGTGCCGAACAGCGCGCTACCCTGGGCCTGCCCGAAGGTCTGGAACAGAACAGCTGGCGGTTCGGCTTGCGGCGCATGCTGCTGGGCTATGCGGTCGGCGTCGGCGAGGGTTTTGATGGTATCGAACCATATGATGAGATCGGTGGCCTCGATGCTGCACTGATCGGCCCGCTGGTGGCCTTGCTCGACGCGCTCGATGTGGTGTGCGAGGCACTGTCACAGCCGACCACGGCGAGTGGATGGGGTGATCGCCTGCAAGCCTTGCTGCGCGTATTCTTCCTCGCCGAGGACGAACGCGACGAGTTTCTCTTGATACAGCTGCAGGACCTGCTCGACACCTGGCTGGCGACCTGCGAAACGGTTGGCTTGCAAGACTCACTGCCGCTGACGGTGGTTCGCGAGGCCTGGCTGTCGGGGCTGGACCAGGGCAAGTTGTCCCAGCGCTTCCTGGCAGGCTCCGTCAACTTCTGCACCCTCATGCCCATGCGCGCGATCCCTTTCCGGGTGGTTTGCCTGCTGGGGATGAACGACGGTGACTATCCCCGTGCCCAGCCCCCGCTGGACTTTGACCTGATGGCCAGCGACTACCGTCCCGGTGACCGTTCCCGTCGCGAGGATGATCGCTACCTGCTGCTTGAAGCGTTGCTATCGGCTCGTGACCAGCTTTACATCAGTTGGGTCGGGCGCAGCATCCGTGACAACAGCGAACGCCCCGCATCGGTGCTGATCGGCCAGTTGCGCGATCATCTCGCTTCCGGTTGGCACATGGCGGGGGCCAAGGAGGGCGTACGGGAAAATGCCGGCGGCCAATTGCTGCATGCCCTGACCCAGGAGCATCCGCTTCAACCCTTCAGCCAGCGTTATTTCCAGAAGGATAGCGCGCTGTTCAGCTATGCCCATGAGTGGCAGGTGCTGCACCAGCGCGACGAGCATCGCGCCAGCACCGATGACGCGCTGCCGCCCTATGTCGGTGAGGAGGCCTTGAGCCTGACCCAGTTGCAGGATTTCCTGCGTCATCCTGTGCGGCACTTCTTCAGTCAGCGTTTGAAGGTTTTCTTCGAGGCCCTGGAGGCGCCAACGCCGGATGAAGAACCCTTCGTTCTCGATGCCCTGCAACGCTACAGCCTCAGTGAAAGCCTGCTCGGTGCCGCGTTGGCCGATCCCGACAACGCCGAACAAGCCCTGCAAGATCAGGCCAGACGCCTTCAGGCCAGTGGCCTGCTACCCCTGGCCGGGTTTGGCGAGATCCTCCAGAACGAGCTGATCCAGCCTTTGCCTGACCTGCTGCAACGCCATCGCAACTTGCTGCAGCGTTGGCCAACCGTGGTCGATGGTGCGCTGCCGATTCACTTCGAGCACGCTGAGCAACGCCTGGAGGGATGGCTCGGGCGGGTGTATCAGTCGCAGGATCATAGCCTGCTGAGCATCGCCACAGTGCCCAACACCCTGAGCGCCGGGCGCAACAACCTCAAGTGGCACCGTCTGATCCCGGCCTGGGTGATGCATCTGGCGGCCTGCGCCGCTGGTTATCCGTTGCACAGCGCCATGGTCGCCAGCGACCTGACCTTGTTGCTCGACCCGTTGCCCCAGGCTCAGGCCGTCGAGCTGCTGGGCGACCTGTTGGTGGCCCGTCAGGCTGCCATGAATGGACCGCTGCCGGTAGCCGCCAAGACGGCCTTCGCCTGGCTGGCCCAAAGCGATCCGGACAAAGCCCTGGCTGCTGCCGCCCGCGCGTACGAGGGCGATGGACAAAACAGCGCTGGCGAGTGCGGCGAGAGCCTGGCCTTGGCCCGGCAGTATCCTGACTTCGCCGCGCTCTGCGCCGACGAAACCTTCGAAGGCTGGTGCGAAACCCTGTACCGTCCCTTGTTCGCTGCGCCCTGGCAGACCCTGGGCAACCCGGAGAGTGCCGCATGACCCAGGCCCGTCCCTTGGCACTGAGCTTTCCTTTGCACGGCAGCCAACTGATCGAAGCCAGTGCTGGCACCGGCAAGACATTCACCATTTCGGCGCTGTACCTGCGTCTGATCCTCGGTCATGGCGGCGAGCAGGGCTTCGGCCGAGAGCTGTTGCCGCCGCAGATTCTGGTGGTGACCTTCACAGATGCCGCCACCAAGGAGCTGCGCGAGCGTATCCGTGCGCGTTTGGCCGAAGCGGCGCGGTTCTTCCGTGGAGAGCTGAGCGAGGCCGATCCGTTGCTGCAACTGCTGCGCGACGACTATCCCGCCGAGTACTGGCCGCGCTGTGCCAGCCGTCTCGAGGTCGCCGTCCAGTGGATGGATGAGGCGGCAGTCTCGACCATCCATGGCTGGTGCCAGCGCATGTTGCGCGAGCACGCCTTCGACAGCGGCAGCCTGTTCACCCAGAGCCTCGAAACCGACCACAGCGACTTGCTCGGCCAGGTCGTGCGCGATTACTGGCGACGCTTCTGCTATGGCATGCGGGGCGAGGCGCTGGCCTGGGTGCGCAGCCAGTGGGTCAGCCCCGACGCATTGCTGCCGCGTATCCGTCCATTGTTCGGTCGGGTGCGTGGCGTGGTGGACGATGAGCAGCCACAGGCCTTGATCGAGGCGACCTTGCGCGAACGTGCCGAGCAGTTGTGCCAGCTCAAGGCACCCTGGGGGCAATGGGCCGATGAGCTGCACCAGATCTGCCTGGATGCCGTGGCCGGCAAGCTGGCAGACGGTCGCAAGCTGCAAGTGCGCTTCTTCGAGCCTTGGTTCGACAAGCTGCGTGCCTGGGCCGGCGACGAGCAGGCACTGGCGCTTGACCTGGGCACCGGTTTCACCCGGCTGACACCTTCGGGACTGGCTGAAGCCTGGAAATCCGGCGAGCCGCCAGATCATCCCGCGCTGCATGCCATGCAGAACCTGCGCGAGCAATTGCAGGGGTTGCCCAGCCCTGATGCGCGACTGCTGGAGCATGCCGCTGCCTGGGTGTCGGCGCGTTTTGAGGTGGAAAAACGCAAGCGCGCCGAAATGGGCTTCGACGACATGCTCCTGCGCCTGGAGCATGCGCTGGCCAGTGAGTCTGGCGAGCGCCTGGCCGGGCTGATTCGTGAGCAGTTCCCGGTGGCCTTGATCGACGAGTTCCAGGACACCGACCCGGTGCAGTACGGTATCTTCGAACGGATCTACCGGATCAGCGAAAACCGCGACGAAACCGGCCTGTTCATGATCGGTGACCCCAAGCAGGCGATCTACGCCTTCCGTGGCGCCGACATCTTTACCTACCTGGCTGCTCGCCGAGACACGGTAGGGCGCCTGCATAGCCTGGACACCAACTACCGCTCGAGCCAGGCGATGGTCGCGGCGGTCAACCGTGTGTTTCTCCAGGCCGAGGAGCGCAGCCTGGGGCGGGGCGCCTTCCTGTTCCGAGACGGCGAGGACAACCCCTTGCCTTTCGTCGAGGTCCGCGCCAAGGGGCGTGGCGATCAACTGCGGATAGACGGCCTGCCCTGTGCAGCGTTGCAGTGCTGGCACCTGCAAAGCGAGGAGCCGATCTCCAGCACACTCTACCGTCAGCAGCTGGCAGCCAGTTGCGCCAGCCATATCGTCGGCCTGCTCAATGGCGGTCAACAGGGCGTGACGGGGTTCGACGACGGTGAAGGCATACGGCGTCCTTGTCTGCCGTCGGACATCGCCATTCTTGTACGTGATGGCCGTGAGGCGCAGTTGATCCGCGCCGAGCTGGCGGCTCGTGATGTGCGCAGCGTATACCTGTCGGACAAGGACTCGGTCTTTGCCGCCCAGGAGGCCCATGACCTGCTGGTGTGGCTCAAGGCCTGCGCCGAACCGGATGCCGAGCGCCTGCTCAAAGGGGCCTTGGCCAGCCTCACCCTCGACCTGCCGCTTGCCGAGCTGGAGCGCCTGAATCAGGACGAGCGGGTGTGGGAGGGTTGGGTCATGCGTTTTCGCCAGTATCGCGACACCTGGCAGCGCCAGGGCGTGTTGCCGATGCTGCGCCGCTTGCTGCATGACTTCCAGTTGCCGCGCATGCTCATGGCCCGCAGCGACGGCGAGCGGGTGCTGACCAACCTGCTGCACCTGGCCGAGCTGCTGCAGCAGGCGGCCGGTGAGCTGGATGGCGAACAGGCCTTGATCCGCCATTTGGCCGAGCATCTGGCCAATGCCGGACATGCGGGTGAAGAGCAGATCCTGCGGCTGGAGAGCGACGAGCAACTGGTCAAGGTAGTGACCATCCACAAATCCAAGGGCCTGGAGTATCCCTTGGTCTATCTGCCGTTCATCTGTACCAGCAAACCGGTGGATGGCCAGCGCCTGCCGCTGATCTGGCATGACAGCCAGGGCCAGGCTCACCTGACCCTGACGCCCAGCGAGGAGCAGGTCGCCCGCGCCGACGATGAACGCCTGGCTGAGGACCTACGCCTGCTCTATGTAGCCCTGACCCGCGCCCAGTATGCCTGTTGGCTCGGTGTCGCGGACCTCAAACGCGGTAGTCAGAAGTCCTCCCAGCTGCACCGCTCGGCCCTGGGCTATCTGCTCGGCGGTGGCTTGCCCCTGGCGGCCTCCAGCCAGTTGGACGACTGGCTTGAAACCTTGCAGGTCGCCTGTGCGGACATTGCCTGCAGTGGCTTGCCCGAAGCAGACGGGCAGCGCTACCGCCCCCCGCATGACGAACATGAGCTGTTGCCAGCGCGCAAGCCGCGCCGTGCGGCCGTGGAGCATTGGTGGATCGCCTCCTATAGCGCCCTGCGCGTCGGCGACCAGACCCTAGGTGTCGACAGCTCCCAGGCGCAGCAACTGCTGGACGACGAGACCGTCGACGCCCAGTTGCTGCGCGAAGTACCTGCCGAGGCCGGCGATATCCATCGTTTTCCTCGCGGGCCTAACCCTGGCACCTTCCTCCATGGCCTGCTCGAATGGGCAGGGAGGGAAGGTTTCGGCGAAGTTCGCGACAAACCGGAGCTGATCAATCGCATGATCGGCGAGCGCTGCCACCGTCGGGACTGGACCGGCTGGATCCCCACCCTTGAGCAGTGGCTGGGGCAGTTGCTCAATCTGCCACTGCCGTTGCAGGCCGATGGTCCGAACCTGGTGCTCGCCGAACTGCGTCACTACCAGATCGAGATGGAGTTCTGGTTCGCCAGCCACCAGGTCGATGCCGTGCGCCTGGACCATCTGGTGGTGCGCCATACCCATGGCGGCGCGGCGCGTCCGGCGGCGCTGCCGACAGTGCTCAACGGGATGTTCAAAGGCTTCATCGACCTGGCGTTCGAGCTGGACGGGCGATACTACGTGGCGGACTACAAGTCCAACTGGCTTGGGCCGGACATCCACGCCTACAGTGGCCTGGCCATGGAACAGGCGATCCTGGAGCACCGCTACGACCTGCAATATGTGCTCTACCTGCTGGCATTGCATCGCCAACTGCGAGCCCGCTTGCCTGACTACGATTACGACCGCCATGTGGGCGGTGCTGTATTCATCTTCCTGCGAGGTATCGACAGTGCCGGTCACGGCCTGTATTTCGCCAAGCCGCCGCGGGCACTGATCGAGACGCTCGACGCGCTGTTCCGGGGTGTCCATGAGCCCGAACAACAGGACCTGTTTGCCGGAGCCGCGCCATGAGCCGATGCCTCGATGACCTTTTACCTACCCCTCTACATGCCGAACAGCTGACGGCCCTGGCTCCCCTGCACGAGAGCCGTGACCTGCTGGTGTTGCTCGATCGCTGGGTCGAGCGGGGCTGGCTGCGGGCACTGGACCGCGCTTTCGTGAACTTCCTAGAGGAGCGCGCACCGGGCTGCGACCCCTTGCTGCTGCTTGCCGCGGCCCTGGCCAGCCATCAGTTGGGGCATGGCCATGTCTGTCTTGACCTGGAGCAGACCCTGGCCGAGCCGGACTTTGCATTGTCCCTGCCGCCGGAGGGGGATGCCCTGACCGGGCCCTTGCTGTTGCCCTCGCAACTGCTCGCCGGCCTCACCCTGGAGACTTGGTTGCAGCGCATCGCCGCCAGCTCGCTGGTGGCCGCTGGTGATTGTTCCGGCCAAGGTTCGCGGCCGCTGGTACTCAGTGGGCAGCGTCTGTACCTGCGCCGCTACTGGAGCTACGAGCGGCGCATTGACGGCGCCTTGCGCCAGCGCCTGACCCAGAGCGAAGCCATGCCGACGGATCTGCCTGCGCGCCTTGAGCATGTGTTCGAAGGCGGCGCTCCGGCAGGCCAGGTGGACTGGCAGAAGCTTGCCTGTGCGCTCGCCACGCGTGCGGCGTTCAGCATCATCACTGGAGGTCCCGGTACCGGGAAGACGACCACGGTGGTGCGGTTGCTGGCCTTGTTGCAGGCGCCTGCCGTGGAAGTGGGCCGCCCCTTGCGCATCCGTCTGGCGGCGCCCACCGGCAAGGCTGCCGCGCGTCTGACCGAGTCGATCGGCCAGCAGGTAGAGCGCCTGCGGGTCAGCGGTGATGTCCGTGCGCAGATCCCCACAGAGGTCAGCACCGTTCACCGCCTGCTGGGCAGCAGACCGGGCTCGCGGCATTTCCGTCACCATGCAGGCAACCCGCTGCCGCTGGATGTGCTGGTGGTCGACGAAGCCTCGATGATCGACCTTGAAATGATGGCCAACCTGCTCGACGCCCTGCCTCCTCGTGCGCGCCTGGTGCTGCTGGGCGACAAAGACCAGTTGGCGTCGGTGGAGGCCGGGGCGGTGCTCGGGGATCTGTGCCGTGATGCCGAAGAGGGCTGCTATTCACCTGCCACCCGGTCCTGGCTGGAGCAGGTCGGTGGCCAGTCGCTGGAGGCCAGTGGTCTCACGCCGGGCGATGCGCAGCGCAACCCGCTGGCCCAGCAGGTGGTGATGCTGCGCCATTCCCGCCGTTTCGGCGAGGGCAGCGGTATTGGTCAGCTGGCGCGTCTGGTCAATCGCCAGGAGGCCCGGCAGGCACGTGATTTGCTGACCCTGCCGCCAAGCGATGTGTTCGGCCTGGCCCTGCGTGGCGAACAGGACCGTGCTTTCGATCGCTTGCTGTTGGACGGCCTGGACCGTGGCGAGGACGGGCCTCAGGGGTATCGCAGCTACTTGCGCGCCATCGGTCGCCATCGCCCGCCACCGGGTACACCGGCTGGCGATCCGCGGTGGGAACAATGGGCCAGTCAGGTGCTGCACACGTTCGAGCACTTCCAGTTGCTCTGCGCGGTGCGCAAGGGGCCGTGGGGAGTGACGGGCCTCAACGAGCGAGTAGCGCGGGTACTGGGCAATGCCGGGCTGATCGACAACCAGCAGCCGTGGTATGAAGGTCGTCCGGTGCTGGTGACCCGCAATGACTATGGTCTGGGGCTGATGAATGGTGACATCGGTATTGCCTTGCGCTTGCCGGACGATCTTGGCGCCCCGGTGCTGCGCGTTGCATTCCCGCGTAACGACGGCAGTGGCGGGGTGCGTTTCGTGCTGCCCAGCCGGCTCAACGAAGTGGAGACGGTATTTGCCATGACGGTACACAAGTCCCAGGGCTCGGAGTTCAGCCATACCGCCCTGGTTCTGCCGGATACGCTCAACCCGTTGCTCACCAAGGAGTTGGTCTATACCGGTATCACCCGGGCCAAACAGTGCTTCAGCCTGATCGAACCGCGTGCGGGCGTCTTCGAGGAGGCAGTGGGGCGAAAGGTGCGGCGGATTTCCGGGTTGATGCTAGAGCAAGTGTGACGCAGCGCACATTTCTGGTCGACAGGCCTTGTGCTATCGTTGCGCCCAATCTGAAGGGACTTTGAGAGATTTCCTACATGGTGGCTGTCTCGCTCCAGGGACGCGTGATGGGCCGTGCGCTTGCGCTGTTGATGGCCGCCCTGTTGCTGTTCGCAGGCCCTGCCCGGGCAGACGCCCCTGTGAGCGCCGCCCAGGTCCAGCAGCGGGCCAAGGCCGTGACCCAAGTGGTGCTGGGTATCCTCAGCTACGCGCGTTGGCCCGTGGAGCCGGTGCCGCTGCGTCTGTGCCTGGTGGGGCCTACCGAATACGCCGATGACCTGATAAAGGGCAGCATGCAGAACTCCGGCCTGCCACTGCAGGTCCGGCGTTTGCTGGCGGACGACCGGCGCCTCGCCACTGCCTGTGACGCGCTCTATATCGGCAAGCTCGAGCAAGGCGAGCGCGAGCGTTTGTTCCAGGCGGTCAGCGGTCATCCTGTGCTCAGCATCAGCGAGGCCGGCGACCCTTGCACCGTGGGTATCCTGTTTTGCCTGCGGGTCAGCGATGAGCAAGTGGCTTTCGACGTGAACCTCGACTCGGTGGCGCGCAGCGGTGTGAGAATCCACCCCAGCGTGTTGCAGTTGTCTCGTCGACGGGCGGTGCAGCCATGAAGTTGCGCACCAAGGCTGGCGTCCGCCCGACCCTGCGCTCGGTGCTTGGCCGTGGTCATCTCGGCCTGGCCTTGCTGGCCGTGGGGTTGGTGGGGGTGTCCCTGACCCTGTTGGGCGTGCTCGCCCTGCGCGTCTATGCCAACCACAACCTGCACCTGATCGCCCGCTCCATCAACTACACCGTCGAGGCCGCCGTGGTGTTCGACGATGCCCCAGCCGCCAGGGAGGCGCTGGCCTTGATCGCGGCCACCGAAGAGGTGGCCGATGCCAAGGTGTTCAACAGTGAAGGGGAGCAACTGGCGCATTGGCACCGCGATGACGACGGCATGTTCGCCCAGCTGGAGGCAGAAGTGGCCAGTGCGCTGCTGGAGGAGCCGATCAACCTGCCAGTGATGCACCAGCAGCAACAGGTCGGGCACATCGAGGTCGTGGGACAGGGCGGCAACCTGCTGCGCTTCCTGTTCAGCGGTCTGGCCGGCATCCTCTTCTGCACGCTGCTCAGTGCGGTGGTTGCCCTTTATCTGTCACGCCGGTTGTTCGGCGACATCATCCGCCCGTTGCGCAACCTGGCCAGTGTCGCCCATGCCGCCCGACGCGAGCGCAGCTTCGATCGGCGCGTGCCCGAGACGCAGATCGCCGAGCTCAACGAACTGGGCAACGACTTCAATGCATTGCTCGACGAGCTGGAAGCCTGGGACAGCCATCTGCGCAGCGAGAACGAAAACCTGGCCCACCTGGCCACCCATGACAGCCTCACCGGGCTGCCCAACCGGGCCTTCTTCGAGGGGCGCCTTAGCCGCAGTTTGCGCAATGCCGTCCGGCAGCAGGACCCACTGGCGCTGTTGTTCCTCGACAGCGACCATTTCAAGCAGATCAATGACAGCCTGGGGCACTCGGCAGGGGATGAGGTGCTGGTCAGCGTTGCCAGCCGGATCCGCGCACAGTTGCGCGAGCATGACCTGGTGGCGCGCCTGGGCGGTGACGAGTTTGCCGTGCTGCTGACGCCATTGCAGTCGCGGGATGATGCCGAGCTCATCGCCGAAAAGATCATCGCCAGCATGCAATTGCCGATTCAGCTGGAGGCGGGCAACAGCATCACCACCTCGTTGAGTGTCGGCATTGCCTATTACCCTGACGACGGCCGGGACCCGACCGGGTTGCTCAATGCCGCCGACGCGGCGATGTACCAGGCCAAGCGCATGCGTCGTGGTCATTGGCAAGTGGCGCAGACGGAACGTTCTGCCACTGACGTTGATAACAGGAGCTGAACCGTGATTCACCGTGTTCTTGCATTGCGCTTTTCGGCGCTGATGTTGGCATTGCTGGTCTTGTTGACGCAGGGTGGTTGCCAGAGCGTCCCCACGGGTCTGAGTGAGCAGCAGATCGCCGTGCTCAAGCGCGAGGGTTTTGCTCCCACCGATGAAGGCTGGGCGTTCGACCTGTCTGGCAAGGTGCTGTTCGGCAGCGACCTGGACAGCCTGAACAGTGAAAGCAGGGCGATCGTCGAGCGTGTCGGCAAGGCGTTGCTGTCGGTGGATATCCAGCGCGTGCGGGTCGACGGTCATGCCGACGCCTCGGGCAAGGAGGCCTATAACCGACAGTTGTCCGAGCGCCGTGCGCAGAGCGTGGCCCGGGCGCTGATCGACATCGGCATGCAACCGCAGAACATCCGCACGGTCGGTCTGGGCAGCAGCCAGCCGGTGGCGGACAACAGCACCGTCAGTGGGCGGACCGAGAACCGTCGGGTGTCGATCGTGGTGGCGTCCGACTGACCGCTGTCCGCCTGGCATCAAGCGAATTTCATGTCCCGACTGTTGCCCATCAACAACGGCGCATTGGCCTCGGTCATCTCACGGATGTAATCCCACAACAGGGTAATGCGCTTGAGCTTGCGCAAATCCTCCCGGCAGTACATCCAGAATTGCCGGGTAATCGCCACCTCCTCCGGCAACAGGTTGATCAACCGCGCATCCTGCGCCGCCAGGAAGCACGGCAGGATCGCCAGGCCGCGCCCCTGCAAGGCCGCAGTGTACTGGGCGATCACGCTGGTGCTGCGCAGGTGGGCATTGGCATTGGGAATCAGGTTGGCCAGGTACAGCAGCTCGGAGCTGAACGCCAGGTCGTCCACATAACTGATGAACCGGTGCTGGGCCAGGTCGGCGACCTCGCGGATCGGTGCGTGGTTGTCCAGGTACTCCTGGGTCGCGTACAGCCGCAAACGGTAGTCGCACAGTTTGCAGCACACGTAGGGTCCGTGCTCGGGACGCTCTAGGGCGATGACGATGTCGGCCTCGCGCTTGGACAGGCTGATGAAGTGCGGCAGGGGCAGGATGTCCACGGAGATCGCCGGATAGGCGTCGACGAAATGGCTCAGTTGCGGGGTGATGAAGAAGCTGCCAAAACCTTCGGTACAGCCCATGCGCACATGCCCCGAGAGCGCCACGCCTGAGCCGGACACTTGCTCGCAGGCCATGTGCAGGGTGCTCTCGATCGACTCGGCATAGCCCAGCAGGCGCTGGCCCTCGGAGGTGAGGACAAATCCGTTGGTGCGGGATTTTTCGAACAGCAGCGTGCCCAGCGCTCCCTCCAGCGAGCTGATGCGCCGCGATACCGTGGTGTAGTCCACCGCCAGGCGCTTGGCCGCACTGCTGGCTTTGCGGGTGCGCGCCACTTCAAGAAAGAACTTCAAGTCGTCCCAGTTCAGCGAACTCAGGGAGGTGAGGTCTTTTTGCATGATGATCCGGATTTTTTGTGCGTTCTTGTTGGATGTTTGCACATCTATACTCGAAAAAAGCCCCACGGCGCCACCCCGCCTCGGCGCGCTGGCGATCTCGATCCGACAATAATTCCAAGGAGAGCGCAGATGAACGCACCCCATACCCCCGACCAGGCCAAGGTCGAGCAGGTCAAGCTGCTGATCGACGGCCAGTGGGTCGAGTCTAGGACCACCGAGTGGCGCGACATCGTCAACCCGGCGACCCAGCAGGTGCTGGCGCGGGTTCCGTTCGCCACCGTCGAAGAAGTCGACGCCGCCGTGGCCGCTGCCCAGCGTGCCTTTGCCAGCTGGCGCGACACGCCGATCGGCGCTCGCATGCGCATCATGCTCAAGCTGCAGGCGCTGATCCGCGAACACACCAAACGCATCGCCCAGACCCTCAGTGCCGAGCAGGGCAAGACCCTCGCCGATGCCGAAGGTGACATCTTCCGCGGTCTTGAGGTCGTCGAGCACGCTGCCTCCATCGGTACCCTGCAGATGGGCGAGTTCGCCGAGAACGTCGCAGGTGGTGTGGACACCTACACCCTGCGCCAGCCGATCGGTGTCTGCGCGGGCATCACCCCGTTCAACTTTCCGGCGATGATTCCGCTGTGGATGTTCCCCATGGCCATCGTCTGCGGCAACACCTTCGTGCTCAAGCCGTCCGAGCAGGATCCGCTGTCGACCATGATGCTGGTGGAGCTGGCACTGCAAGCCGGTGTGCCGGCCGGTGTGCTGAACGTGGTGCACGGCGGCAAGCAAGTGGTGGATGCGATCTGCACCCACAAGGACATCAAGGCGATCTCCTTCGTCGGCTCGACCGAAGTCGGTACCCACGTCTACAACCTGGGCAGCCAGCACGGCAAGCGCGTGCAGTCGATGATGGGCGCCAAGAACCACGCCGTGGTGCTGCCTGATGCCAACCGCACCCAGACCATCAACGCCTTGGTCGGTGCTGCCTTCGGCGCGGCCGGCCAGCGCTGCATGGCCACCTCGGTGGCGGTGCTGGTGGGCAAGGCCCGCGAATGGCTGCCGGATATCAAGGACGCCGCGAGCAAGCTCAAGGTCAACGCTGGCTGCGAACCAGGCACCGATGTCGGCCCGGTGGTTTCCAAGCGTGCCAAGGAGCGTGTGCTGGGCCTGATCGAAAGCGGCATCAAGGAAGGCGCCAAGCTCGAACTCGATGGTCGTGGCGTCACGGTGCCGGGCTACGAGCAAGGCAACTTCGTCGGCCCGACCCTGTTCTCCGGGGTGACCACCGACATGCAGGTCTACACCCAGGAAATCTTCGGCCCGGTGCTGGTGACCCTGGAAGTCGACACCCTCGACGAGGCCATCGCCCTGGTCAACGCCAACCCGTTCGGCAACGGCACGGGCCTGTTCACCCAGAGCGGTGCGGCGGCGCGCAAGTTCCAGAGCGAGATCGACATCGGCCAGGTCGGTATCAACATCCCGATTCCGGTGCCGGTGCCGTTCTTCAGTTTCACAGGTTCCCGCGGTTCCAAGCTGGGCGACCTGGGCCCGTACGGCAAGCAAGTGGTGCAGTTCTACACTCAGACCAAGACCGTCACCGCCCGCTGGTTCGACGACGACAGCGTCAACGACGGTGTGAACACCACCATCAGCCTGCGCTAAGGAGTTCGTCATGCGTATCGCATTCATCGGCCTGGGCAACATGGGCGCGCCCATGGCCCGTAACCTGATCAAGGCCGGGCATCAGTTGAGCCTGTTCGACCTGAACAAGACCGTGCTGGCCGAACTCGCCGCACTGGGCGGTCAGGTCAGCGCCTCCCCCAGGGAGGCGGCGGCCAGCAGCGACCTGGTGATCACCATGTTGCCGGCAGCGGCCCATGTGCGCAGTGTCTACCTGGGCGACGACGGCGTTCTGGCCGGCGTGCGGCCCGGCACGCCGACCGTGGATTGCAGCACCATCGACCCGCAGACCGCCCGCGAGGTGTCCAAGGCCGCCGCTGCCAAGGGCGTGGACATGGGCGATGCGCCGGTATCCGGCGGTACCGGTGGTGCGGCGGCGGGCACCCTGACCTTCATGGTTGGCGCCAGTGCCGGGCTGTTTGCCGTGCTCAAGCCTGTGCTGGAGCAGATGGGCCGCAACATCGTGCACTGCGGTGAGATCGGCACCGGGCAGATCGCCAAGATCTGCAACAACCTGCTGCTGGGCATCTCCATGATCGGCGTGTCCGAGGCCATGGCCCTGGGCAATGCCCTGGGCATCGACACCAAGGTGCTGGCCGGCATCATCAACAGTTCGACCGGGCGCTGCTGGAGTTCGGACACCTACAACCCTTGGCCCGGCATCATCGATACCGCCCCCGCTTCGCGGGGCTACACCGGTGGCTTCGGCGCCGAGCTGATGCTCAAGGATCTGGGCCTGGCCACCGAGGCCGCCCGCCTGGCGCACCAGCCGGTGATCCTGGGGGCCGTGGCACAGCAGCTGTATCAGGCGATGAGCCTGCGTGGCGAGGGAGGCAAGGACTTCTCGGCGATCATTGAGAGCTATCGCAAGAAGGATTGACGAGCGAGGTGAATTTTATCGCGGGCCAGGCGGCCTTCCCTCTGTAACTGCGCACCAGAGGGAAGGGCGCCCGCCCCGCGATTTTTTTCGTGCGCGATTTTCGAGCGCTGCATCGTCCTGCAGGGGCGGGTTCAGACGATCGAGTCGTGCTCAACTGTCTGCGCTATGGAAGGCCCTGCGAAAGGGCTTTGGCATCAGGCGAAGACGAAGTACTTGCGCACGGTCTCGACCACTTCCCAGGTGCCCTTCAGGCCTGGCTCGATGATGAATACGTCGCCTGCTTTCAGGTGCTTGGGTTCTTCACCTTCCGGGGTGATGATGACGTAGCCTTCGAGGAAGTGGCAGAACTCCCACTTTTCGTAGTTGATCTCGAACTTGCCCGGGGTGCAGATCCAGGTGCCCATGATCTTGCTGCCATCGGCGGACAGGTAGGCGTTCAGGTTGACCGTCTGTGGGTCACCGCCGATGCGTTTCCATGGCGTGGCGTTCAGGGCCGGGATCGGGCAGGTTTCACGCAGGACGGTGATGAAATCGGACATGGCAGGCTCCAGGTAAGTGACTGAATGACACGACACCATAGGGCCTGTGCCTGCATGGGAGTTGCCTGGGCTCGACGTCCAGGTGCCTGGATGCGCTATCCGATGTCAGCAGAGCGTATTGACCTCCACGGTGACATGGGCCAGTTCCTCATGGACGGCCAGTGCCTGGCGCACGGTATCCGCCTCCAGTTTCCCGCCGGTGGCCAGGCTGAGAATGCAGGCGTACTGGTCCTTTCCGACGCGCCACACGTGCAGGTCGGTGAGGGTGGCCGGTACTGGCAGCTGCGCCACGACTTCCTGAATCTCCTTGACCACGGGCGCATCCATTTCGGCATCCAGCAGCACGCGCCCGGTATCGCGCAACAGGCCCTTGGCCCACACCGCCACCAGCACCGCGCCCACCAGGCCCATCACCGGGTCGAGCCAGCCCGCGCCCCAGAACTTGCCGGCCAGCAGGGCGACGATCGCCAGTACCGAGGTCGCGGCGTCGGCCATCACGTGCAGGTAGGCTGATCGCAGGTTCAGGTCATGATGGTGGTGACCATGGCCGTGATGATGGTCATGAGGATGATCGTGGTGATGATGATCGTCGTGCAGCAGCCAGGCACAGACGAGGTTGACCCCCAGTCCCAGGGTGGCGATGGTGATTGCCTGGTCGTAGTGGATCGGCCCTGGCGCCAGCAGCCGCTCGACCGACTGGAACGCCATCAACCCGGCCACGCCCAGCAACAGCAGGGCACTGGAGTAGCCGCCGAGGATCTCGATCTTCCAGGTGCCGAAGGCGAAGCGCCGGTCCCTGGCGTAGCGCCGTGCGGCGGCGTAGGCCAGCAGCGATAGCCCGAGAGCCAGGGCATGGGAGCTCATGTGCCAGCCGTCGGCCAGCAGCGCCATGGAGTTGAAGTACCAGCCGCCGGCGATCTCGGCCACCATCATTACGGCCGTGAGCCAGACGGCCAGACGCGTCTTGCGCTCGGCGCCGAGGTTTCTGGTGTGGAACTGGTGGCTGTGCAGCCACTTGTCAGAGGTTTGCGCCACCATGGTTTATCATGCTCCGGTAGACAGGCGAAATATACTATACCCCAGTATACCTATAGTGGTGCGAGACTGAATGGCACATACCATCAAGAGTAAGAAGCAACTGCTGACCCGCGTGCGCAAGATCAAGGGCCAGGCGGCAGCGCTCGAGAGCGCGCTGGAGCAGGACAAGGACTGCCTGGCGATCCTGCAGCAGATCGCTGCCGTGCGAGGCGCGGTGAACGGGCTGATGGCCGAGGTCATGGAAGGGCATATCCGCGAGCACCTGGTGGCCGATGGGCTGAGCACCGAGGCGCGCCAGGAGGAGGCCGACAAGGTGGCGTCGGTGTTGCGGTCCTACCTCAAATAACGGCTTTTCGACCGCAAAACGGCCCCAAGGCACGCGAGGCACTCCACAAGGGCTGCAGCGCTCGGGAATACCCCTGGGGGTATGTTCCTATGCCCACCAATACCGTACGAAGTGGAAGAAAACCGGCGCTGCGAAGCACACCGAATCCATGCGGTCGAGCATGCCGCCGTGGCCCTCGATCATGTGCCCCCAGTCTTTCACCCCGCGGTCGCGCTTGATCGCCGACATCACCAGCCCGCCGAAAAAGCCCATGGCGTTGACCATCAACGCCATCAGCGCTGCCTGCCAGAAGCTGAACGGTGTGATCCAGCACAGCAGCGCACCCACCAGGGTGGCCAGGGCCACCCCACCGGACAGCCCTTCGACGGTCTTGGACGGCGACAGGTTGGGCGCGACCTTGCGCTTGCCGAACAGCTTGCCGCACACGTACTGCAACACGTCGCTGATCTGCACCACCAGGATCAGCCAGGCGATCAGCAACAGGTTTCGTCCCTCGTAGCCGGGGATGTCCAGGGTCATCAGCGCCGGCACCGAGGACAGGCAGTACACCGCGATCATCAATCCCCACTGCACTTTGGAGGCACGTTCGAGAAAACGTGTGGTGTCCCCGCCCAGGCTCGCCAGGATCGGCAGGAAAAGGAACAGATAGACCGGAATGAAGATGCTGAACAAACCGTACCAGTCCATGGCGATGAGCAGGTATTGCACCGGCAGCGCCACGTAGAAGGCCGTCACCAGCGCCGGGTAGTCGCTGCGTCGGGTCGGGGTGAGGGTCATGAATTCGCGCAGGGCGTAGAACGAGACGAAGTAGAACAGCACGATCACGCCGTACTTGCCGAACACGAAGGCGATGCCGATCACCAGCACCATCGCCCACCAGGCGTTGATGCGGGCGTTGAGGTTGTCGATCACCGCGTGCGGCTCGGGGCCGGCGCGCCATTTGAGCAGGCGGCCGATCACGCTGGCGAGCAGGAGCAGGGCGCCGATGCCGGCGAACAGGGAAAGGGTGTTGTCGTCCATCTCAGGCATCCTTCGGGGCCAGGTTCAGCAGGGCCTGGCGGGCCCGCTCGAGAAAGGCTGGCTTGCTCTCGTCGGCCAGCAGGTGCAGGGGTTCGCCGAAGCTCAAGGTGCACAGCAGCGGCAAGGGCAGGGCGCGGCCCTTGGGCATGACCCGGTTGAGGTTGGCGATCCACACCGGCACCAGTTCGATGTCCGGGTGGGCCGAGGCCAGGTGGAACAGGCCGCTCTTGAACGCCAGCAGCGGCTCGTCGCTGAGGTTGCGGGTGCCCTCGGGGAAGAAGATCAGCGAATCGCCCTGGCCCAGGGCGTCGAGCACCGGTTGCAGCGGGTTGTCGTGTGCCTCGACACGCTGGCGGTCGATCAGCACGGCGTCGAACACCTTGCGGATCAGAAAATCCCGGATGCCCGGCTTGGCCCAGTAGTCGGCGCCGGCCACGGGGCGGGTACGGCGGCGCACGGGCTCGGGCAGCGAGGCCCAGAGCAGCACGAAGTCGCCATGGCTGCTGTGGTTGGCAAAGTAAAGGCGTTGCCTAGGATGCGGTGTGCAGCCGAGCCAGAGGGCGCGGGCACCGGTGATCAGGCGTGCGGCGCAGGTGATGGCAAAAGCGGTCAGGGGGGCGAGCATGGCGCGGCTCTCATCCGGTGAAAGGAAGTGTCAGCAGGGTAGCCAGGGTCAGCGCGAGCTGCGCGGCGAGGCACAGGGCCTGGCGCCGAAGCAAGCCCAGCGCGGCCTGGCTGCGGGCGGGCCAGTCACGGTCGTCGCTGGCGCGGGGTTTGAGGCTCAGTTCGAACAGGGCGCGATCCAGGGCCTGGGTGTCGGCTGTGAGGTCGGCGCTGGTGGCGAGCCGGGCGAACAGCGCGGCGTCCAGGGCTACGCGGATTGCCCAGTATTTGTGCAGCAGCCCCAGCCCCAGTAGCACTGCGCACACCGCACTGGCCAGCGGCGACAGGTGTGTCACCAGAGGTGCCAGGCCGTAGGCCAGGGCCAACAGGGTGATGCCATCGGACAGGCGTTCGAGCTGTCGGCCACGGTCCAGCAGGCTGGCCACCAGATGCAGGTTCATGGCTGGGTCTCCAGCTGTTCGAGTGCCATGCGATGGCCGGGATGTAACACGACAGTGGGGCGGGCCTTGCGGATCAGCGCTTCGGCCTGGGTGACGCTGGCGCAACGGCCGCTGTGTACCACCCAGGCGGCCACTGCGCTGGCGCTGCGGGAATAGCCCAGGGCGCAGCAGACCAGGACCGGGCCTTGCTGGCGCAGGTGCTCGATGGCCTCGGCGGCCTGTTTGAGCAGGTTGGCATCGGGGACGATCAGGTCCAGGGTGGGCAGGCAGGTGTAATGTGCGGGCATCTGCATTGTCTGGCCCGGCCCATTCGCGGGTTTACCCGCGAATGCGTCGGCACAGGCAAAGCACGGCAGTTCAGCCGTCAGGTCCACCACGGCATTGAACGACGAGGCCGCGCCGAACCCGGGAATACGTCCTAGAAACACCCCATCGCACACCTCATCGGCTTGTGGCCGTTTGCGCGTCCAGATCCGCGAGTTGAGCCAGGCGCCCAACAGGTACGGCGCCAGCAACCCGCTGGCGGCGTTGGACAACCGCCCATCAGCGCCTTTCTGGAAACCGTCGGCTCCGAACACGGCATAGTTCAGCGCCACCATCAGCAGCGAAACCGCCGGCCACAGCAGCCATAGCCAGGCGCCCGCCAACTGCAGCGCCAGCACCGCGCACAACAGCGCGCCGCCCCCGTAATACAGTGCAAGCCGCCAGCGTCGAGGATCACGGGCCGGGCGTGCTACCTGGAGCGGCACCTCGCCCTCCCGTGGCCATAGCCAGACGCACACCAGCCCCGCCAGTGCCCCGGTGGGCACGTCGATGAAATGATGCTGCCACGTGGTCAGTACCGAGATCCCGATCAAGATCATCCAGCCATGCATGAGCCAGCGCCATGGCTGGCGATGGACATGGCGGGCAAACATCGTCCAGATGATCACCAGCAGCGCGATATGCAGCGACGGCGCCTGGTTGTAGGGCTTGTCGAAGCCCATCAGCACATCGAACAGCCAGCCGAACAGGCCGTCCAGCGCCGGGCGCTCGAAGGTGAAGCGCAGCGGCCAGAGCAGGAAGCAGCCCACGCTGATCACCTGTGCGCTCAGCAGCGCCAGGGCATGGCGATCCATCTCCCGACGGGTGCCCGGCAGCAGGAAGGACAATCCGTAGAGCAGGTCGATGGACCAGTAGGGGACGATCGTCCACGGCCACAGCGGCACCTGGCTCTCCCAGCCGAACACCTGGCTGCCGACGTCGCCGCGGGTGGCGGTATGGTTGTTGACCAGGCCATAGCTGAGAAAGAAGAACGGCCCCAGCAACAGCAGCCAGAGCACGCCCCGGCGAAGCAACCCTGGTTCGCGCGCCATCAATCCACCCGTTGCGCCAGGCTGACACTGAAGATGCCCCACTCATCGATGCGCTGGGCGATCTTGCGAAAGCCTGCCGCCTCCACCAACTGGTCCATTTCCGCCTGGCTGCGCCGACGCATCACCCAGGCCTGGCCATTACGGTGGCTGGTCAGGGCACGGGCGATCATCTCCAGTTGCGGGTGCCAAGGCTGGCCGGTGTAGACCAGGTAGCCACCGGCCTCGACGGCATCGGCCAGGCCCGCCAGGGAGTTGCCCACCAGGTCGTTGCTGGCGAACAATTCATACAGGCCCGAGACCACCGCCAGGGTCGGGCGCGGGTCGAGGCTGGCCAGGCTCTGGCGGTCGAAGGCATCGCCCTGGATGAAGCGGGCGATCTCGGCCAGGCCCTTCTCGACGATAAGCGCGCTGCCTTGCTGGACGTTCAGTTCGCTGTAGTCGCGCAGCAGGATCGAGTCGGGCATCTGCTCCTGCAGCGCTTCGAGGATGTAACGGCCATGGCCTGCGGCGATGTCGACGATGTGCACCGGGCGCTGCTGCTCGCGCAGGCGCCGGATGGCGTCCCGCAGCAGCTCCTCGACATGCAGCTTGCGCTGGCGGATGCCGCGCCAGCCGATGGCGTTGAGGTAGTTCTGGTCGATCATCTCGCCCAGCTTGCCTTTGCCGGTGGGCCGGTTGCGGTACACGTAGTCCAGGGTGCTGCCGGAGTCGAAGCCGGTGTCGAAGCCCAATCTGACGCCTTGCGAAAAGCCCTTGCCCAGGCCCAGGCCGGCGCGGGTGGCGCGCCAGTAAAGGTCGCGCGGTGAGCAGCGGGGCAGCGGTGCGGCCAGGCTTTCGGCCTCGGCGCAGCTGGCGCCGGTCTTGTCGGCGTCGAGCAGCGAAGGCACAGGCGCGGGGGCATCGAAGCAGTGCGCGACGAAGCGCTGGATCCGCGCCAGGGCATGGGCCCGGTCGCGTTCGCCGAGGGTATCGTGGAAGAAGCCCGGCAGGATGTGCATCTCCTTGCGTGCGCTGCCCAGGCGTTCGAAGAAGCGCTCCTGGGGCTTGCGCTCGACCACAAGGTCCGCGCCGGACACCAGCATCTGCGTCGGCACCTGGATCGCCTGGGCGTCGGCGACCACCCGGTCGGCTGCTTCATACAGGCCCAGCAACATGGTCACCGAGATCGGCCGGCTGATCAGCGGGTCTGCCAGGTAGGACATGACCCGCTCCGGGTCATGGGTCAGCAGGCGTGGCTTGACGTAGCTGTTGACGAAGAAGTTGCCGCGCAGGGCCTTGAGCAGTTTCAGGCCCGGGCGGGCGAACGGCACGTACAGCTTGACCTTGAACGCCGGAGAGGCCAGCACCAGGCAACGCACCCTCGGCGCGTAGTCGTGGGCCCAGGTGGCCACCAGCACGGCGCCCACGCTCTGCGCCAGCACCACCATGTCCGGCTCCGCGATGCCATGGCTGTCGCGGACATGCTCGATGAAGGTCTGCACGTCCCGCACGCTGGTGGCAAAGCCCGGGCTGTCACCCCGCGCTCCTGGCGACTGGCCGTGGCCCCGGGCATCCCAGGCGAAGAAGTCGTAGCCGGGCATGTCCAGCTCGTCGGCCAGGTGGGCCATGCGCCCACCGTGCTCGTGGCCGCGGTGGAACATCACCACGGCCCGGCGCGGCTGGTGTTCGTTGCGGGTGGCGGGCCAGTATCGGTAGTGCAGCTCGACACCGTCATGGGTGGAGAAATGCAGCGATTGCGCTTGGCGCATGGCAAAGGTCCTTGTCCGGCGGCGAAGGGATCAGCGGGTTTCGGCCAGGCCCTGGCGAACCCGGTTGTAGAGGGTATAGAGCGAGAGCGCGAGGATGACCAGCAGCAGGCCGTCGATCCATGCCGCGCTCAGCACCCCGAACGCGACACCGGTGCCCAGTACGCCGAAAGCGAACGCCCGGTCGCTTTTGCCCATCGGTCCGTCATAACGCCGCGAAGCCCCCGCCAAAGGCCCCATCACCCCGGCGTACTCGCTGATGATCGCGCTGACGACCACCAGCACCACCAGCGCAGGCGACACGCCCGGCAGCAAGGCGAACGGCAGATACAGCGCCGCATCGGCGATCACATCGCACAGCTCGTTGAGGTAGGCACCGAGTTTCGATTGCTGGCCGAACTCGCGTGCCAGCATGCCGTCGACCGCATTGAGCGCCATGCGCAGCAGCATCCACGCCGGCACCAGGATGAACAGCCCGCTCACATCGCGCTGCCAGGCCAGCAGCAGGCCCAGCAGCACCGACACCAATGCGGCGGCGACCGTGACCTGGTTGGCGGTGACGCCCCGCTCGTACAGGCGCTTCACGCCTGGGCGCAGCAGGGCCTGGAAACGGGGTTTGAGCTGGTAGATGGATGGCACGTTGAACTCCCTTTCATGGTGCGACATGGGCGGGATTGTGGTGAATGAGCTTAGCGTGCGGCAAGAGGGACGTTTCCGACATGTGAACCAGATGAGGTTCTCGGCAGGACGTTGTCAGGGCTGCTTGTCGTTTGGCATGTGTTCAAGGGGGGCGTGTGCCTGGTGGGCAGAGCCTTTGCGGTCCTTTCGTGACGCAAGGCTGCTTCTACATGTGAATCACGGAATTGCACTGTAGCTGGAGCGGCCTTGTGCCGCGAAAGGGCGCACAGCGCCCCCGGTGATGTTCAGCCAGGCTCCAGCCGCGCGGCCAACGCCGCCGCATAGCCCGGCAATGCCTCGAAGTCCCGGGCGCACAGCAACAATCGACGATTGGCCCAGGCCTCTGCCAATGCTGTCCAGCACAACGGCAACCTCCCTTCCCAGCGTCGCACGGACGCCAGTGGCACCACCGCCACGCCTGCCCCTCCGGCAACCATGCGGATCACACCGTCGAACCCTTCGGCCCGAACCCGGACCTGCATGCGCCGTCCTTCGCGCAGGGCCTGTTCCTCCAGATGCAGGGCCAGGGCGCTGTCGGCGCCAAGGCCGACGTGGCCGTGGGCGAGGCTGTCGATGAAGGTTGGCGCGTGCTGCCCGGCAAGGGGATGGCCGACGGGCGTCGCCAGCACCAGCGGGTCGTCGCGAAAGGGGCGGGTCCGCAGGTGTTGGCTGGGCGCGGCGCTGGAGATGATGCCCAGGTCGGCCATGCCCTGGGTGATCGACTGCACGATGCGCAGGCTCGGCAGTTCCTGGACATCGACGCTGACGCCGGGGTGCCCGGCCAGGTAGGCGGCCAGCAGTTCGGGCAGGTATTCGGTCAGCGCGGCAGTGTTGCACAGCAGGCGAACCTGGCCTTGCTGGCCCTGGGCATACTGGGCCAGGTCGTATTGCAGGCGCTCGACCTGCTGGCCGATCAGCCGGGCATGTTGCAGCAGGGCCTGGCCGGCTGGCGTGGGCACTACGCCGCGGCGATTGCGCACCAGCAGCGGGATGCCGAGCGACGCTTCCATGGCGCGGATACGGGCGCTGGCGGCGGGCAGCGACAGGTGGCTATGGCGCGCCCCGGCAGTGATGTTGCCGCACTCGGCGGTGTGCAGGAACAGCGAGAGATCGGTCAGGTCGAAATGCATCAGCCTCTGTCCTGGAAAGAGTCTGGCTGAGTATATGGCAGATTTTCAGATGGGCGCCGAGAAGGCACCCTGACGTCATGAATACCTTCCTGGCGTTTTATCAGAATATGAGCCCGGTGCTATGGCTACTGGTGACGATGACTTTCTTGCTGGCCGGTGCGGTCAAGGGGGTGATCGGACTCGGGCTGCCGACCATTGCCATGGGCTTGCTGGGCCTGGCTATGTCACCGGCGCAGGCTGCGGCGCTGCTGATCGTGCCCTCCACCGTGACCAACCTTTGGCAGTTGGCGGCGGGCGGGCACCTGCGGGGCCTGCTGCATCGGTTGGGCAGCCTGTTGCCGATGATCTTCGTCGGCACCTTGCTCGGGAGCGCCTGGCTGGGTATCGACAGCGGTCCCTGGGCGGCCCACGCATTGGGTGGGGCGCTGCTGGTGTATGCCGTGTACGGACTGCTGGGGCCGACGCTGCGGGTAGCGCCTGCGCGGGAGCGGTGGCTGGGGCCGCTGTGTGGCCTGACGACCGGCGTGGTCACGGCGGCAACGGGCGTGTTCGTGATGCCGGCGGTGCCCTATCTGCAAAGCCTCGGGTTGTCGCGTGACGAGATGGTCCAGGCCCTGGGCCTGTCGTTCACGGTGTCCACGCTGGCGCTGGCCTTGGGCCTGGCCGGCCAGGATGCCCTCGGTGATCAGGCGTTGGGGGCCTCATTGCTGATGCTGGTGCCCGCCCTGCTGGGAATGCTCGGCGGCCAGTGGCTGCGCCAGCGCATCAGCGCGCCGGTGTTCAAGCGCTGCTTCTTCATCGGCCTGGCGTTGCTGGGCGGGCACCTGCTGGTCAACGGCTAGCCGAGGACGGGCTGAGCATCTCGATCAGCTGGATGTCGAAGTCGCGTTCCAGGTAGTCCATGCGCTGCTCGAAGAACTCGCGCATGTGCGGCAGGTCGGAGTGCACGTCCAGGTCGGCCTTGCTGGCCCATACCTCGTAGAACACGAACAGGCTGGGGTCCTGCTGGTCGCGCAGCATGTGGTATTCGATGCAGCCTGGTTCCTGGCGGCTGGGCTCGACGTAGGCCCGGAACAGTCGCTCGAAGGCTTCGGCTTTTTCCGGACGGGTCTTGGCTTTGAGGATGAAGGCATATTGCTCGGTCATGGCGGGCGCTCGCTTGGATGGAAGATGAGCAAATCTTAAATCAACAATATGGTTGTTATTCATGATTTGAAGACAAATGTATTTTGCCGTCGGCGCGCTTTTTCTCTCATCGCCGGATGCCTAATCTGCCTCCATCGAACTTGACGTGACCGATGGCGCAACCGCCTCGGATCCACCTGCACCTTTACCGGAGGCTCCCATGAAAAAAATTCTTCTGCTCAACGGTGGCAAACGCTTCGCCCATTCCGACGGCCGCCTCAACGAGACCCTGCACGAAGTCGCCCTGGCCCACCTGGACCGCGCCGGCTTCGATGTGAAGCAGACCTTCATCGATGGCGGCTACGACGTTCAGGAAGAAGTGGAGAAGTTTCTCTGGGCCGACGTGGTGATCTGGCAGATGCCGGGCTGGTGGATGGGCGCACCCTGGACCGTCAAACAGTACATCGACGAGGTCTTCACCGCCGGTCATGGCAGCCTGTACGCCAGCGACGGCCGCACCCGCTCCGACGCTTCGCGCAAATATGGCAGCGGCGGTCTGATCCAGGGCAAGCAGTACATGCTCTCGCTCACCTGGAATGCACCGCAGCAAGCCTTCGACGACCCGAGCGACTTCTTCGAAGGCAAGGGTGTGGATGCGGTGTACTTCCCGTTCCACAAGGCCAATCAGTTCCTGGGCATGACCGGCCTGCCGACCTTCCTGGCGGTGGATGTGATGAAGCGCCCGGATGTGCCTGCAGCCGTGGCGGCCTATGAAGCCCACCTTGGCACGGTGTTCGGCAAGGCCCAGTGATATCTGCCGGCGACGCTCCCATAGACCGCCGCTGACCCCGCAGGAGCGGGCTTGTCCCGCGAAAGGGCCGCACAGCGGCCCCTTGCGTCGATTACCATCAGCGGCTATCTATCAGGGCTACCCCCCACAAGGCCATTTGCGTGAAAACCCGATCCGAAGAACTCCAGGTATTCGTCGCCGTGATCGACTGCGGCTCTATTTCCGCCGCCGCCGAGCAGATCGGCCAGACCCCGTCGGCAGTCAGCCGGACGTTGTCGCGGCTGGAGAGCAAGCTCGGCACCACGCTGGTCAACCGCACTACCCGGCGCATGGACCTGACCGAGGAGGGGCGCTTCTTTCTCGAGCGTTCGCGGATGATCCTCGAGCAGATGGACGACATGGAAGAGCATCTGTCGATGCACAACCAGACGCCCTCGGGCCGACTGCGCATCAACGCGGCGGCGCCGTTCATGTTCCACGCCATCCTGCCGTGGATCGGCGAGTTCCGCAGCCAGTATCCCGGCATCGAGCTGGAGCTCAACACGGACGACCTGATCATCGACCTGCTGGAGCAGAGCACCGACGTGGCCATCCGCATCGGCGACCTGGCCGACTCCAGCCTGCACGCGCGTGCCCTGGGTTGCAGCCCGATCCAGGTGCTGGCAAGCCCCGGGTACCTGGCGCGCCACGGCATGCCACAGAAGGTCGAGGACCTGAACGAGCACTCCCTGCTCGGCTTCAGCCAGCCGGAATCGCTCAACCGCTGGCCGCTGCGCCATGCCCAGGGCGACTACTGGCAGATCCGTCCCAACCTGATCGCCTCCAGCGGTGAGACCCTGCGCCAATTGGCCCTGGCCGGCGAAGGCATCGTCAGCCTGTCGCATTTCATGAGCCACGAGGACATCCGCGCCGGCCGCCTGCAGGTGGTGCTGGGCGAGTCCAACAACGGCTATCGCCAGCCGATCCACGCGGTGTACTACCGCAATACCCAGCTGGCCCTGCGCATCCAGTGCTTCCTGGATTTCATCCAGAAGAAACTGGCGATGTACGCCTGCTGAGTTACCTGAACACGACAGGACCTGTGCATAGGCGGCGGAAATTTCCTACGGTGTTTGCGTAGTCGCAAGGCTTCGGCCTTAATGACTGATCAACAAAAACAACACCAAGGAAGTGCGCATGCGTATCGTCATGTTCCAGTCCATGGCCCTCGGGGCTGCGATCCTGAGCTGTTCTTCCGCCTTTGCGGCAACCCTGGAGGGTGGAGCGGTCGCCGCCCCCGATCAATATGGCGCACAGGTGGCCGCCGACATCCTCAAAAAAGGTGGCAACGCGGTGGACGCGGCCGTGGCCACGGCCTTCACCCTGGCGGTGACCTACCCTGAGGCCGGCAACATCGGTGGCGGTGGCTTCATGACCCTGTTCGTCGACGGCAAGCCGTACTTCCTCGACTACCGCGAAGTGGCGCCCAAGGCTGCCAGCCGCAACATGTACCTGAACGAAAAAGGCGAGGTCATCGAAAACCTCAGCCTGGTCGGCGCCCGCGCCGCCGGCGTGCCGGGCACGGTGATGGGCCTTTGGGAGGCCCACAAGAAGTTCGGCAAGCTGCCCTGGAGCGAGCTGCTGACACCGGCCATCGGCTACGCGAAGAACGGCTTCAAGGTGGCCGAAAAGCAGTACCAGTACCGCAACGATGCCCAGGGCATGTTCAAGACCGCCACCAACTTCAACGACTACTTCGGCAACATGAAAGTGGGCGAGCTGTTCAAGCAGCCTGAGCTGGCCCAGACCCTGGAGCGCATCGCCGACAAGGGCGTCAGCGAGTTCTACCAAGGCAAGACCGCCGACCTGCTGGTGGCGCAGATGCAGGCCGACAAGGGCCTGATCACCAAGGCCGACCTCAAGGACTACAAAGCCGTGTGGCGCCAGCCGATGACGATCAGCTGGCGTGGCAATACCGTCTACACCGCGCCGCCACCAAGCTCCGGCGGTGTGGCCCTGGCCCAGCTGCTGGGCATCAAGGAAGACCGCGCAGCGGACTTCAAGGGCGTGGCGCACAACTCGGCCAAGTACATCCACCTGCTCTCGGAGATCGAGAAGCGCGTGTTCGCCGACCGTGCCGACTACCTGGGCGATCCGGCGTTCACCAAGGTGCCGGTCGACCAGTTGATCGCCAAGGACTACCTGGCCAAGCGCGCCGCCCAGGTCAATCCGGACGCGATCTCCGACACCGACAAGGTCAAGCCGGGCCTGGAGCCACACCAGACCACCCACTTTTCCATCGTGGACAAACAGGGTAACGCGGTGAGCAACACCTACACCCTCAACCTCGACTATGGCAGTGGCGTGGTGGTCAAGGGCGCGGGCTTCCTGCTCAACGACGAAATGGACGACTTCAGCGCCAAGCCGGGCGCCGCCAACGCCTTCGGTGTGGTGGGCGGCGATGCCAATGCCATCGCGCCGGGCAAGCGCATGCTGTCGTCGATGAGCCCGAGCCTGGTGACCCGTGACGGCAAGGTGGCGCTGGTGCTCGGCACGCCGGGCGGCTCGCGGATCTTCACCTCGATCTTCCAGGTGATGAACAATCTGTATGACTACGACATGCCGCTGGAAAAGGCCGTGGCGGCGCAGCGCGTGCATCACCAACTGCTGCCCAAGGACACCATCTACTTCGACAGCTACGCGCCGTTGACCGGCCAGGTGGCGGACGACCTGAAGAAGATGGGCTATGTGCTGGAGGACCAGGGCTGGGAGATGGGCGATATCCAGGCGATCCGAGTGACCGGCCAGAAGCTCGAGACTGCCTCCGACCCGCGTGGGCGGGGAGTAGGGATGATCGTCAAGTAAGCCGGTGGTGAGTCAGGCCATGCGGGGTTGCAGGGCCTGACACATTCGTGGGTAAGCCCGCCCCCACAGGGATAGCGGTGATCCTTGTGGGAGCGGGCTTGCCCGCGAAGAGGACTACACGAATGTGAGATCAGACGCGGAACTGGCTGACCAGTGTCTGCAGATGCCCGCCCAGACGCGCCAGTTCGACGCTCGAGGCGGCCGTCTCGTCGCTAGCGGTCGCGGTCTGCTCCGACACATCCCGCACATTCAGGATGCTGCGGCTGATCTCTTCAGCCACGGCGCTCTGCTGCTCGGCGGCTGCGGCGATCTGCTGGTTCATCGACTGGATGTTCGACACCGTGCGGGTGATGTTCTCCAGCGAGGCGCCGGCCTTGCGTGCCAGCTCCACGCTGCTGTCGGTCAGGTTGCGGCTGCCGTTCATCACATCGGCCACTTGCTGGGTGCCATTTTGCAGGCTCGCCACCAGGCCTTCGATCTCCTCGGTGGACTGCTGGGTGCGTTGCGCCAGGCCACGGACCTCGTCGGCGACCACGGCGAAACCTCGACCGGCCTCACCGGCACGGGCGGCCTCGATCGCGGCATTGAGGGCCAGCAGGTTGGTCTGCTCGGCCACTGACTTGATCACATCCATCACGCTGCCGATCTTCTGGCTTTCCTGCTGCAGCAGGCTCATGGCTTCGGTGGAGCGATGGACTTCCGAGGCCAGGCGCTCGATCTGGTTGATCGCTTCGCCCACCACCCGATCACCGGCACGGGCCTCCTCATCGGCACCCGTCGCGGCGTGGGAGGCCTGCTCGGCGTTGCGCGCCACTTCCTGCACGGTGGCGGCCATTTCATGCATGGCGGTGGCCACCTGGTCAGTCTCGACCTTCTGGCTGTTGGCGCCGGCGCTGGTCTGCTCGGTCACCGCCGACAGCTCCTCGGCGGCGCTGGCGATCTGGGTGACGCTATCGCGGATGCCGGTGATCAGCTCGCGCAGGGTGGTGCCCATGCGCGCGATGCCTTGTTGCAGCACACCCAGTTCGTCGCGGCGGGTGACGCGCAGGTTCTGGGTGAGGTCGCCGTTGGCGATTTTTTCCACCACGTCCAGGGTCTCGCGCAGGGGGCGGGTGATCTGGCGGGTGATGAGAAACGCGGCCAGCACGCCGACCAGCAGCGCCAGCAGCGTGGCGAGGGTCTGCAGGCTGCGGGCCTGGGCGCTTTCGCTGTCGCGGCGGTCCAGCTGGATCTGGTACAGCTGGTCGCTGCGCTTGACGATGTCGGCGCCTTCGACGGTCATTTCCGCCCGGGCCACACCGACTTCGGCGTTGGCATCGCGGAATTGGCGCAGCGCATCGCGATAACCGTTCATTGCAGACTCGAACGCCTGGATCCGGGCAGTTTCACCGGGCAGGTGGCGCTTGAGGTTGTCGATCTCCACCAAGGTTTTTTCAACCTGACGGGTGACGGTCTGTTCTGCATCGCTGTTGAGGTCCGCGATGTAGCCTCGCACATCCAGGCGCAACTGGACCAATTGCTCCTTGGCCTGGCTGATGGCCAGGAACTGCTGCAGGGTGGCTGTATCGCCGGAAGTGCGCGCCAAGGCGTCGCGGCTGACGGTCTCGATGGCGGCGAGGGCCTCGCTGGCCTGGCGGGCGGTCTGGTTCATGGCTTCTCGCGCGGCGAGGCCGGTTTTGTAGGCCTTGCGCATCTTCTCCAGCGAGACCCGGTACTGGGCGATGGTCTCGCCCTGCTCGCGCAGCAGCTTGATGTTCTCGGGGCTCTTGAAGGTATTGACCAGATGCTGTTGCTGGGCGCCGAAGGCCTCGAGCTTGTCCAGCACGTTGGCGGCCGAAGTATCGTCGCCGTTGGTCAGCATGTACTGCAGGCGCGCCACGCGCAGGTTGGTCAGGTCACTGTTGAGCTTGGTGATGTCGCTCATCCAGTTGCTTCGGTCGATCAGGCTGCCCAGGCTGGTCCAGCCGGTCAGGGCCAGAAGGCCGGTCAGAAGCAGGACCAGGCCGAAGCCCAATCCGAGTTTCAGGTTGACGCTGATATTGGCAAACCAGCTGTTCATGGCACGCTCTCCAGAAAATTGATGTCGCTCGCTTGATCTCCAATCGCTGGGCATTGTTGTTGTCGGAGCCCGCTGATTCATGCTGGGGTTATCGGCAGGGAAGCGTGAAGCTGAAACGCTTTTTCAGCGGTTATGTAACCAACTGAAAACGTTTGCGTTTTGGAGAGAGGGATGGGCCGCAATGCGGCCCTCGTGGTCAGAGGCTGCGCGAGCCGAAGGTGTCGCAGCGGTTCACGTCACCGCTGGAGAAGCCGGTCTTGAACCAGCGCACCCGTTGCTGCGAGGTGCCATGGGTGAAGGAATCCGGCACCACGCGTCCCTGGCCTTGTTGCTGCAGGCGGTCGTCACCGATGGCGTTGGCGGCGTTGAGGGCCTCTTCCACATCGCCGGGTTCGAGCCAGTTCAGGCGCTTTTGCGCCTGGTAGGCCCAGACGCCCGCCAGGCAGTCGGCCTGCAGCTCCTGGCGCACCAGCAGGCCGTTGTCGCCTTCCATGCGCTGGCCGCTGCGCCGGGCCGCATCGACCTTAGCCGAGACGCCAAGCAGGGTCTGTACGTGGTGGCCGATCTCGTGGGCGATCACATAGGCCTGGGCGAAGTCGCCGGCGGCGGCGAAGCGGGTTTCCATTTCGCGGAAGAAGGTCATGTCCAGGTACACGCGCTGATCCGCCGGGCAATAGAACGGCCCGACCGCCGACGAGGCGAAACCACAGGCGGAACTCACCTGGCCACTGAATAGCACCAGCTTGGGATCGCGGTATTGCTTGCCGGCCTGGGCGAACAATGCCTTCCAGGTATCTTCGGTATCGCCGAGGATCGAGGCGACGAATTCAGCCTGTTCGTCGTTGGCCGGTGGCGCCTTGCCGCCCGCGCCGGACGGGGCCCGTTGCTGCTGTTGCTCCATCTGCCCGGCGAGTTGGCCGAGGATCTGCAGCGGGTCCTGTCCGGTGATCCAGCCGATGCCGACGATCAGCAGGATGGCGCCCAGCCCAAGCCCCTTGCCGCCGCCAAAGCGCATGCCACCTGGGCCGCCACCTTCACCTCGGGCATCGACGACATTGTCGCTGCGCCGGCCTTTTCGCCATTCCATGTAATGCTCTCCGGGGCTTGAAACATGAGCACAAAGATTAGTTCAGGGCTGTTTCGGCTGTCAGCCAATCTGTTGATGCATAACCTTTTGGTTATGCATGAGGGTGTTGTTTTCAGTACTCATGGCTTTCGACCTATCCGAAACTGCATGTCCACCTGCCACGCACAGGTGCCCAACAACTCCAAGAGAGGAACACGGCATGCCCGCCCAGGACACCAGCCGCTTCGTGATCCGTGATCGCAACTGGCACCCCAAGGCCCTCACGCCCGACTACAAGACCTCCGTGGCCCGCTCGCCACGCCAGGCTCTGGTGAGCATCCCGCAGTCGATCAGCGAAAGCACCGGGCCTGACTTTTCCCACCTGGGTTTCGGCCCCCACGACAACGACCTGTTGCTGAACTTCAACAATGGCGGCCTGCCGATCGGCGAGCGCATCATCGTGGCCGGCCGGGTGGTCGACCAGTATGGCCAGCCGGTGCCCAACACGCTGGTGGAGATGTGGCAGGCCAACGCCGGTGGCCGCTACCGGCACAAGAACGACCGCTACCTGGCGCCGCTGGACCCGAACTTCGGCGGTGTCGGGCGCAGCCTGACCGACCGTGACGGCTACTACAGCTTCCGCACCGTCAAGCCCGGCCCGTACCCATGGCGCAACGGACCCAACGACTGGCGCCCTGCGCATATCCATGTGTCGGTCAGCGGCCCGTCGATCGCTACCAGGCTGATCACCCAGCTGTACTTCGAAGGCGACCCGCTGATCCCGATGTGCCCGATCGTCAAGTCGATCGCCAACCCCGATGCGGTGCAACGGCTGATCGCCAAGCTCGACATGGGCAACGCCAACCCCATGGACTGCCTGGCCTACCGCTTCGACATCGTGCTGCGCGGCCAGCGCAAGACCCACTTCGAAAACTGCTGAGGATCCCGTCATGCCTATCGAACTGCTGCCGGAAACCCCTTCGCAGACCGCCGGCCCCTACGTGCACATCGGCCTGGCCCTGGAAGCGGCCGGCAACCCCACCCGCGACCAGGAGATCTGGAACCGCCTGGCCCGGCCGGACGCGCCGGGCGAGCACATCCTGTTGATCGGCCATGTGTATGACGGCAATGGACACTTGGTGCGCGACTCGTTCCTGGAGTTCTGGCAAGCCGATGCCAATGGCCAATACCAGGACCAGTACCATCGCGAGAACGCCTTCAACAGCTTCGGTCGTACCGCCACCACCTTCGATGCGGGCGAGTGGACCCTGCACACGGTCAAGCCGGGTGTGGTGAGCAGCGCCGCTGGCGTGCCCATGGCGCCGCACATCAACATCAGCCTGTTCGCCCGGGGGATCAACATCCACCTGCACACGCGGCTGTATTTCGATGATGAAAGCGAGGCCAACGCCCGGTGCCCGGTGCTCAACCTGATCGAGCAGCCGCAACGGCGCGAGACATTGATTGCCAAGCGTTGCGAGATGGAAGGGAAGACGGCGTACCGGTTCGATATCCGGATCCAGGGGGACGGGGAGACGGTGTTCTTCGACTTTTGATGCCGGGGGCCGCTAGGCGGCCCTTCGCGGGCAAGCCTGCTCCCCCAGGAATCACCGCCAACCCTGTGGGAGCGGGGCTGCATAGCAGCCCCAAACACTCAGCCCTTGATCGGGTTCAGGTCGAACGCATCGGCCTGGTACTGGAACAGCAGGCAATCGGCGGCTGCGGTGCAGCCACTCTCATGCACCTGCTTGGCGGGCAGCTGGTAGTAGGCACCCGCCGGATACTCGGTGCGCTTGCCATCGATCACCGCATAGAAGGTGCCGCTGAGCACCACCGTCGGCAGGGTCTGGCTGTGGGTGTGCAGGCCGTTGTCGGTGCCTTTGCGGAACTTCACGAAGGCCGAGTACGGGCCCTTGCCGAACAGGTCGCCGTCGACATTGGCATAGCTCACCGCGCCTTGGGTACCTGGCACGTCCTGCCATTTCAAGGTGGCGCTGTCAGGGACCGAGACCAGTGCGTCGCTCGCGGCGATGGCGGTGCTGGTCAGTGCGGCCAAGGTCAGGCCGGCGAACAGTGCATGCAGTGCTTTCATGGAGTGTCTCCTTCGCTTGAGGGGTGTGAGGGCGAAGGTTAATCAATCGGTTCGATCACAAATACGCGCTCTGGCGGCCATGACTTGTGTGCTTTTTGCACAGGTCAGCCTTGCCAGCGCGGTTCGGCGTAATACGCCTGCACATAATCGAGCAAGGCACGGACCTTGGGGGCCAGGTAGCGGCTTTGGGGATACACGGCATAGAGGGTGCGCGAGGGCAGTGCCCATTGGGCAAGCACCGGCACCAGCCGTCCATCGCGCAGGGCATCGTGGACAATGAAGCGATCGAAGCTGGCGATACCCAGCCCTCCGATGGCGGCAGCGCGCAGGGCCATGGGCGAGTTGGCGCTCAGGCGTGAGGGCATCAGGACCTGGCGCTGCTCGCCGTTGGCGCCGGTGAGCGACAGGCGTTGCGGGTGCAGCAGCTGGCTGTAGCCGAGCAGGGGGTGGGCAATGAGCGCCTCGGGTGTGTCGGGTATGCCATGGCGCTGGAGGTAGGCGGGCGCGGCCACCAGCAGGACCTCGCTGGTCGCCAGTTTGCGTGCCACCAGGCTGGAGTCGGGTAGATGGTCGGTGACCCGCAGGCAGACATCGGTTTCCTCGGCCAGCAGGTCGACGAACCGGTCCGTGCAGTTGAGCTCTAGCTGCAAACGTTCATGGCGCTCGACGAAGTCAGGCAGCCAGCGTCCCAGCTCCAGTTCGCCGAAGGCCGTGGAGACGCTCAGGCGCAAGGTGCCGGTCGGCTGCAGCTGATGCTCGGACAACTCCAGGCTCATGGCCTGCATCTGTTCGAGGATCTGTACGCAGTGACGATAGAACACGCCACCGGCCTCGGTCAGGTGCAATCGGCGGGTGGTGCGGGTGAGCAGTTGCGTGCCGAGCTGGCGCTCGAGGTTCTTCACCTGGCGTGATAGCACGGTGTGGGAAACGCCGGCCTGGGCGGCGGCGGCGCTGAAGCTGCCGAGGTCGACGACCCGGCGAAAAGTCTGCATGGCGCCCAACTGGTCCATTGACTCATCGCTCCTTGCTGCGAGCGGTGGGGCCTGGGTGGCCCCGCCGTTTCGCGGATCAGCGCCGAACCAGCAGCACGCCGCTTTCCATGTGATGGGTGTAGGGGAACTGGTCGAACAGCGCGCAGCGCTCGATGCGATGGGTGTCCTGCAGCTGGGCGATGTTGGCCGCCAGCGTCTCGGGGTTGCACGAGATGTACAGGATCCGCTCGAAGCGGCGGGTCAGTTCGCAGGTGTCCGGGTCCATGCCGGCACGCGGCGGGTCGACGAACACCGTGCCGAAGTCGTAGCTTTTCAGGTCGATGCCTTCCAGGCGACGGAACGGGCGCACCTCGTTGAGCGCCTGGGTCAGTTCCTCTGCCGACAGGCGCACCAGGCGCACGTTGTCCACGGCGTTTTCATCCAGGTTGCTCAGCGCGGCGTTGACCGAGGTCTTGCTGATTTCGGTGGCCAGCACCTGGCGCACGCGGGTGGCCAAGGGCAGGGTGAAGTTGCCGTTGCCGCAATACAGCTCCAGCAGGTCGTCGTCGCGCTGGCCGATGGCCTCGTATGCCCAGCCGAGCATCTTCTGGTTCACCGCGCCGTTGGGCTGGGTGAAGGCGCCTTCGGGCTGGCGGTAGCTGAACACACGGCCAGCGACGTCGAGTCTTTCCACGGCATAGTCGCGGCCGATCACCAGGCGCTTGCCCTTGGAACGGCCGATGATGCTGACGCCCAGGTCCTCGGACAACTGCCGCGCAGCCGCTTCCCAGGCGTCATCGAGCGGGCGGTGGTAGCACATCGTGACCATCGCATCGCCCGCCAGGGTGGTGAGGAACTCCACCTGGAACAGACGGTTGCTCAGATCCTCGCTGGCTTGCCAGGCAGCCTTCAGGCGCGGCATCAGGTCATTGATGCGCTGGCTGGCGATGGGGAAGTCGTCGATCAGGATCGCCTTGTGCTTCTCGCCCGGGGCGAACATGGCGTAGTGGCGCTGGCCTTCTTCGCGCCACAGGCGAAACTCCGCGCGCAGGCGGTAGTGCTCGCGCGGTGAGTCGAAGACGATCGGCTCCGGCGCGCCGAACGGCGCCAGCAACTCACGCAGGCGGGCGACCTTGGCGTCCAGCTGCGGGGTGTAGGCGGAAGGGTCGAAGACGGCACTCATGCGTTGAACCAGCCCAGCTTGATGACGAACAGGATGGAAAGGATCACCAGTGCCGGGTTCAGGTCGCGGTGGCGGCCGGAGATCAGCTTGATGGCGGTCCAGGTGATGAAGCCGAAGGCGATGCCGTTGGCGATCGAGTAGGTCAGCGGCATGGCCAGGGCGGTGACCACCACCGGTGCGGCTTCGGTGATGTCGTCCCAGTTTATTTCCGCCAGGCCCGAGGCCATCAGTACGGCGACGAACAGCAGCGCAGGTGCGGTGGCGAAGGCCGGTACGCTGCCGGCCAGGGGCGCGAAGAACAGCGCCAGCAGGAACAGGATGGCGACCACGATGGCGGTCAGGCCCGTGCGGCCACCGGCGCTCACGCCCGCAGCGGACTCGATGTAGCTGGTGGTGGTCGAGGTGCCCAGCAGCGAGCCGGCCATGGCCGCGGTGCTGTCGGCGATCAGGGCGCGGCCCATCTTCGGCATGTGGCCGTCCTTGCCCATCAGGCCGGCGCGCTTGGCCACGCCGATCAGGGTGCCGGAGTTGTCGAACAGGTCGACGAACAGGAAGGCGAAGATCACGCTGACCAGGCC
>Ga0153917_1000312_pt1 | contig 37039 bp, 29 predicted proteins | sample TSFL001MetaG_FD_104695 | JGI IMG/M metagenome (GOLD analysis project Ga0153917, IMG submission 104695) | Attine ant fungus gardens microbial communities from Florida, USA - TSFL001 MetaG | ecosystem: Host-associated > Fungi > Mycelium > Unclassified | place: USA: Florida, Paynes Creek Historic... | reverse complement strand
CGCGGAGGTCAACGACCACCTGCCTGAGGATATTTCAGATCCGGAACAGGTGGAAGACATCATCCGCATGATCAACGACATGGGGATCAACGTATTCGAGAGTGCTCCGGATGCGGATGCCCTGCTGTTGGCGGAAGCCGACACCGACGAAGCCGCAGCCGAAGAAGCCGCAGCCGCGTTGGCGGCAGTCGAGACCGATATCGGCCGCACGACCGACCCGGTGCGCATGTACATGCGCGAAATGGGCACTGTCGAGCTGCTGACCCGCGAAGGCGAGATCGAAATCGCCAAGCGCATCGAGGAAGGCATTCGCGAAGTCATGGGCGCCATCGCCCATTTCCCGGGTACTGTCGACTACATCCTCAGCGAATACGATCGTGTCACCACCGAAGGTGGCCGCCTGTCCGACGTCCTCAGCGGTTACATCGACCCTGATGACAATATCGCCGCTCCGACCGAAGAAGTGCCGATCCCTGGCGCCAAGACAGCGGCCTCCAAGGAAGAAGAGGACGAGGACGAAGACAGCGAAGAAAACAGCGACGACAGCGAGGACGAGGGCGAAAGCGGCCCGGATCCGGAAGTTGCCCGTCAGCGCTTCGGCGCCGTCGCCGACCAGCTCCAGGCCACCGTCAAGATCCTGAAGAAACAGGGGCGTAGCAGCAAGGAGAGCATCGAGGCCCTCCAGTCCCTGGCTGACCTGTTCATGCCGATCAAGCTGGTGCCCAAGCAGTTCGACGCCCTGGTCGAGCGCGTGCGCAGCGCCCTGGAGCGCCTGCGCGCCCAGGAACGCGCCATCATGCAACTGTGCGTACGTGACGCCCGCATGCCTCGCGCCGACTTCCTGCGCCTGTTCCCGAGCAACGAGACCGACCAGACCTGGAGCGGTGACCTCTCCAAGCGCAACACCAAGTGGGCCGCGGCCCTGGGTGAGAAAGACGCAGCGATCGTCGCCTGCCAGCAAAAGCTGATCGACCTTGAAACCGAGACCGGCCTGACCGTCGTCGAAATCAAGGAAATCAACCGTCGCATGTCGATCGGCGAGGCCAAGGCCCGCCGCGCCAAGAAAGAAATGGTCGAGGCGAACCTGCGTCTGGTGATCTCCATCGCCAAGAAGTACACCAACCGTGGCCTGCAGTTCCTGGACCTGATCCAGGAAGGCAACATCGGTCTGATGAAGGCCGTGGACAAGTTCGAATACCGTCGCGGCTACAAGTTCTCGACCTACGCCACCTGGTGGATCCGCCAGGCGATCACCCGCTCGATCGCCGACCAGGCGCGCACCATCCGTATTCCGGTGCACATGATCGAGACGATCAACAAGCTCAACCGCATTTCCCGCCAGATGCTGCAGGAAATGGGGCGCGAACCGACGCCGGAAGAGCTGGGCGAGCGCATGGAAATGCCTGAGGACAAGATCCGCAAGGTGCTGAAGATCGCCAAGGAACCGATCTCCATGGAAACGCCGATCGGTGACGACGAAGACTCGCATCTGGGCGATTTCATCGAGGACTCGACCATGCAGTCCCCGATCGACGTGGCCACGGTCGAAAGCCTCAAGGAAGCCACCCGTGACGTGCTCTCGGGCCTGACCGCACGCGAAGCCAAAGTGCTGCGCATGCGTTTCGGTATCGACATGAACACCGACCACACCCTCGAAGAGGTAGGCAAGCAGTTCGACGTGACCCGCGAGCGGATCCGTCAGATCGAAGCCAAGGCGCTGCGCAAGCTGCGCCACCCGACGCGAAGCGAGCACCTGCGCTCCTTCCTCGACGAGTGATGACGAACCCCGGCCCAGGCCGGGGTTTTTCTTTATCGGACAAATGAAAATCCCCACACGCTCACCCCCTCCCCTCACCCATTGCCCGTCTACACTCGAATTCAGACTCCCTGAATGAGAGGCCGCTATGTCCGTTGTGCCGGCCCTTCTGTTGCTGATTCTGCTTGCGTGGAACACAACGGCCGGCGCCCTGACCCTGACTGATGAAGAGAAAGCCTGGCTCAGCGCTCATCCTCAACTGCGCCTGGGCGTCGATGCCTCCTGGCCGCCATTCGAATTCCGCGACCAGGAAGGCCGTTACCAGGGATTGGCCGCCGATTACATCGCCCTGATCCAGGAGCGTCTGGGCATATCGCTCAAACCGGTCGAGCCCAGCAACTGGACCGAGGTACTTCAGCAGGCCAAGGAAAACCGCCTCGACCTGCTACCGGGCATCATGTCGACCCCTGAGCGCCAGAACTACCTCTCCTTCACCCGCCCTTATCTGGATTTCCCCATCGTCATCCTGGCCCACGAAGGCGGACCGCAACCCCGCACCCTCAAGGACCTTTACGGGCTGAAGGTCGCCGTGGTGGAAAACTACGCGCCCCACGAACTGCTGCGCACGCACCATCCAGACCTGAACCTGGTGGCGCTGCCCAACGTCAGTTCCTCCCTTCAGGCCCTGGCCACGGGCGAGGTGGATGCGGTGGTGGGCGATCTTGCCTCGAGCATCTGGGCCCTGCGCCAGCTCAAGCTCGAAGGCCTGTACGTCAGCGGAGAAACGCCCTACCGCTATCAACTGGCAATGGCGGCTCAGCGGGACAACAAAATACTCGTCGGCATCCTCGACAAGGTCATGGCCGACATGAGTGCCGCAGAGGTCAGTCATATCCAGCAGCGCTGGGTGGGCAATGTCGTCGACCAACGGTCATTCTGGAACGACATGCTGCTCTATGGCCTGCCAGCAATCCTGCTGTTGATCGCCGGCCTCGCCGTGGTCATCCGCATCAATCGGCGCCTGAGTTCGGAAATCTCCCGGCGTATCGCCCTCGAACAGGAGCTGCGCAGCAGCGAGTATCACTACCGCAGCCTGGTCGAAAGCCTGTCTGCCATCGCCTGGGAGGCCGATGCCAACGACTTCACCTACAGCTATGTCTCCCCGCACGCCGAAGACCTGCTTGGCTACCCCCTCGGTGACTGGTTACAACCGGGATTCTGGCGCAGCATCCTGCACCCTGAAGATGCCCTCTGGGCCCAAGCCTACTGCGATAGCGAAACCGCTGCAGGGCGTGACCATAGCCTCGACTACCGGGTAATCCGCGCCGACGGCCATGCCCTTTGGGTTCGCAACATCGTCAGCATGATCGAACACGGCCACCGCCCGCTGCTGCGCGGCCTGATGATCGATATCAGCGAAACCAAGCGCACCGAAGATGCCTTGCGCCTTTCGGAGCAGAAGTTCGCCTCGGTGTTCCAGCAATGCCCGGATATCCTGGTGATTGCTCGCCACAGCGACGGCTGTTTGCTGGAGGTCAACGAAGCCTTCGAGGAACAGATCGGCCTGAGCGCCGGCCAGGTGATCGGTCGCACTGCCATGGAGCTGGACCTCTGGGCCGTTGCCAGCGCAGGCCCGACCCTGCTCGAGCGCTTGCAGCAAGGCGGTATCCGCAACCTGGAAATGAGCTTTCGCCGCAGCAGCGGCCAGGTTTTCACCGGCCTGACCTCCGCCGAGACCTTCGACCTGGACGGCACCCGGGCCCTGGTGGTGGCAGTGCGCGACATCAGCCAGCTGAAGGAAACCCAACAGCAGTTGCAGACCTCCGAGGAAAAGTTCGCCAAGGCCTTCCATGCCTCCCCCGATGGCCTGTTGCTGTCGCGCCAAAGTGATGGCCTGTTGATTGAAGTGAACGAAGGGTTCTGTCGCCTGACCGGTTACGACATCAATCCGGCCATCGACCAGACGTCCCTGGACCTGGGTATCTGGGTCGATCTCAACGAACGCAAGCGCCTGATCGAACAGCTTCAGCGCGATGGCTTCGTGCGTGATTTCAGCTGCCATATCCGACGCAGCGACGGACAGATCCGGCTCTGTGAACTGTCTGCCCGACCGCTGCCGATCGAAAGCACCGATTGCATGCTGACCATCGCCCGGGACATCACCGAACGCCACCTGATGCAGGAAAAACTGCAACTGGCCGCCACCGTGTTCGAAAACACCGCCGAGGGTGTGCTGATCACCGACCCTGACCAGCGCATCAGCGCCGTCAACCGCGCCTTCAGCGAGATCACCGGCTACAGCGAGATCGAAGCCCTCGGCCAGACACCGCGCCTGCTTGCCTCCGGCCAGCACGACAGTGCCTTCTACGCGGCGATGTGGCACCAGCTCACCGCTGAGGGCCACTGGCAAGGCGAGATCCACAACAAACGCAAGAATGGCGAACTCTACCCCGGCTGGCTGACCATCAGCGCCGTGCGCAACCGCGAACACGAGCTCACCCACTTCGTTGCCGTGTTCGCTGATATTTCCACTCTCAAGCTCGCCCAGGCCAAGCTCGACTACCAGGCCCATCACGATCCGCTGACCGGCCTGCCCAACCGTGCGCTGTTCGAAAAACGCCTGCAAGCCGCCCTCACCTGCCCCCAGGTGGCCAACCGCCAAGGCGCGGTGCTGTTCCTCGACCTGGACCGCTTCAAGCACATCAATGACAGCCTTGGCCATCCGGTCGGCGACCTGCTGCTCAAAGGCATCGCCCAGCGCCTGAAAGAACAGGTGCGCGATCTCGATACCGTGGCACGGCTGGGTGGCGACGAGTTCATCATCCTCTTGCCTGGGCTGCATCGTCCACGCGATGCCAGCGCCATCGCCAACAAACTGCTGGCCTGCTTCCACGCCCCGTTCGAGGCCGGAGAACATGAGTTTTTCACCAGTGCCAGTATTGGCATCAGCCTTTATCCACAGGATGGCACCGACGTGGCCAACCTGATCCGCAATGCCGATGCCGCCATGTATCGCTCCAAGGCCAAGGGCCGCAACCGGGTCGAAGCCTACACACGTGACCTCACCGCCCAGGCCAGCGAGCGCATTGCCTTGGAGCATGAACTGCGTCGTGCGATCGAACGCAACGAGATGAGCTTGTGCTTCCAGCCCAAGTTCAGCCTCAAGACCCAGACGCTGGTAGGCGCCGAGGCCCTGGTCCGCTGGCGTCATCCAACCTTGGGCGAGGTGCCGCCTGAGCAGTTCATCCACCTGGCGGAGGAAAACGGCACCATCTTGCAGTTGGGCGACTGGGTGCTGGAGCAGGCCTGCCGGCAAATGTACAACTGGAAGCAGGCCTACCAACCATTCGGCCCCATGTCGATCAACCTCGCCGGCGCCCAGCTGCGCCAGCCCAATTTGGCCAGGCGCATCGAACATCTGCTCAGGACCTACCAGCTTGAGGCTGGTGACCTGCAACTGGAAATCACCGAGAACTTCATCATGAGCCAGGCCGAAGAAGCCTTGGCCATCCTCCATCAGCTCAAGGAGCTGGGCGTGCAACTGGCCATCGACGACTTCGGCACTGGCTATTCGTCCCTGAGCTACCTCAAGCGCCTACCCCTGGACATTCTCAAGATCGACCAGTCATTCATTCGCGGCCTGCCCAACGACCCCCATGATGTCGCCATCACCCGAGCAATCATCGCCCTCGGTCGCAGCATGCAACTGACGATCATCGCCGAAGGCGTCGAGAACCAGGCCCAGCAACGTTTCCTGGCCTCCGAAGGCTGCGAGCAGATCCAAGGCTATATCGTCAGCCTGCCCCTGCCACCCGAGGCGTTCGCGACCACCTTCCTTCACATAGCACTATCAGATCTTTCAGATGGCACCCACCTCAAACCCTCGTTATAATCCCGGCCACCTCTGGGGCCTATAGCTCAGTTGGTTAGAGCAGAGGACTCATAATCCTTTGGTCCACGGTTCGAGTCCGTGTGGGCCCACCAGATACGACGAAGCCGCGCATTGCGCGGCTTTTTGGTATCTGGCTGCTATTCCCAAGATTATGTAACATCGCTATGCCTACCCCAACGGATGTCGCCAATGCCCGCAGCCCTGCCCTCCTCCTTGTCTTCCCTCGGGGATTTCAAGGCCTGCCGTAATATTGCAGACGGGGCGGTCATCATTCTGGCATCCGGGGCATCAGCGAAGGACTTCCCGATCACCGAGTTCGGCCACGTCCCCTTCATTGCAATGAATGGCTCGATCACCCTGTTGAATGAGGCTGGCATAAGCCCCTTCTTCTATGTTTCCTCCGACAGGGGATTCGCCCGCGAGCAACCCGAACTGTTTTCCTTGGCCATGGCAAAGAGCCAGCGGGTTGCGATTTGGCAGGACCAATACGAGCGCCTACAGCCAAAACCGGGTGGCGAAGTGTTCTTTCTGAAAAAAGCCAGGAACCTCTCGTTTTTTCAACGACTGATCGACCATGATCAGGTACTGGTGCGCAATCACAATAGCCTCAACAAGAGAGTCCGCTCCCTCGGCTTCAGCAAGAACCTCGAGCACGGCTACTTTGACGCCCGAACGGTCGCTTACCTGGCGTTGCAGATCGCCTACCACGTCGGTTTCACTCAAGTCTTTCTATTGGGTGTGGACTTGAATCAATCGGTTGCCCGTTTTTACGAAAAGGACGGCTCGCATAAATCGCCCTGCGGGCTGGACCAACATCTCGAAGGCAGGATCTTGCCATCCTTCAAGCTGGCGGCTAGCCAGGTGGCCGGGGAGCGATTCAGGATCTACAACCTGTCCTCCACCTCCAGGATTCCCGATGAGGTCATCCCGAAGATCAGCCTCAACACGCTCAGGTCGATGATCTGACGCCCCCACCCCGCAAGTAGTTATCCGTTCATTTCTCGATCATGACACCCGTGCGCTGCGTATAAAAAGTACAGTTTTCGGGAACACTTTTATTAACCAAAGACATTGCACCAATCGTCACGTTGTCTCCGATGGAAAGATCATCGCCAACAATACAGCTGTTGGCGCCGATGCTGACATTGTCGCCTATTTCCAGTCGATAACTTTCAAGCCCAAGGGTTTTGATACCGATGGTGCTGTTCTGGCGAATAAACAGATTCCGACCGATTCGGGCGTACCCGCTAATGACGACCCCCGGCAAGTGCGCGATGCGCATCCCAGGGCCGATCGTGGCATCCAGGCTTATATCAACCGCGTACTTCAGGTTCAGCCGCTGGTTGAGTCGCCGGGCATAGGCTGCACGCACCCCTTTCTTCTGGTGAAGGTACTGAGCCAAGCGGAACCATAACAAGTACCGCAATTTGTTGTTTCTACGTGCACGCCTGAACACATTGAAAAACAAACTGACATGACGCCCCGGCTTTTTCTTGTTCGAAACTTCCTTACGCCAGCATTCAAGCAACTCTTCAAAACTCACGTTCAGCCCCATTTGAGCATTTCATGATCCGCTCCTGAACCACCTGCTGGTCAGCATAGCGGCTGCGCTCTTATCATAACAGGCGGCCCACGCAGGCAGCCTCTTGCTGCTCATGCGCCCAAACCAAGCTGGACCGTCTATCCAAAGAGATTCGCCATGCCCGATGTCCGCTCCATCACCCTCGACGAAATCGACCGCCAGTTGATCTCCCTGCTACAGATCAACGCCCGGGAAAGCGTCGCCACCCTCGCCCGGCACCTGGGGATCGCCCGCACCACCGTCAACTCACGCCTGGAGCGGCTGGAAAAAGGCAAAGTCATCACCGGTTACGGCGTCCGACTGGGGCAGCGGATGGTCGGTGGCGGCCTGCAGGCCTATGTTGGCATCAAGGCGCAGCCGCGTTCAGGCAAGGACATCGTGCGTCGTCTCAGCGCCATGGGCCAGGTGCAGCAGTTGTGCGCGGTGAGCGGCGAGTTCGATTACGTGGCGTGGCTGAGCAGTGACTCGCCGGAGCAACTAGACCAGTTGCTCGATCAGATCGGCAGCCTGGAAGGGGTGGAAAAAACCACGACCTCCATCATCCTCAGCAGCAAGGTGGACCGCGGACAGCCAGGCTGATGCGTTCAATGCAGTCGCCTGTGGAGAGGTGATCGTCACTTTGCCTGGCGAAGCATTCATTTCGACTGCAAACAGCACATAACGACGCCACTCTGTATCTTAATTACGAACGCCTCGCTTCATAAAATGGCCTCCAGGCATTTCCTATACTCAGGCTCCGCCTCCTGCGCAGCCTCCTGGCAAGGTCATCACATGAACAAGAAAAACCGCCACCCCGCCGACGGCAAGAAACCCGTCACCATCTTCGGCCCGGACTTCCCGTTCGGCTTCGACGACTGGCTGGAACACCCGGCTGGCCTGGGCAGCATTCCGGCCGAGCGCCATGGTGAAGAAGTGGCAATCGTCGGTGGCGGTATCGCAGGCCTGGTGGCGGCCTACGAGTTGATGAAGCTGGGCCTCAAACCCGTGGTGTACGAAGCCTCGAAGCTGGGTGGGCGCCTGCGTTCCCAGGCGTTCAATGGTACCGACGGCATCGTCGCCGAGCTGGGCGGCATGCGCTTCCCGGTGTCGTCCACCGCCTTCTACCACTATGTCGACAAGCTGGGCCTGGAAACCAAACCGTTCCCCAACCCGCTGACGCCAGCCTCCGGCAGCACCGTGATCGACCTGGAAGGCCAGACCTACTACGCCGAGAAGATCTCGGACCTGCCGGCCTTGTTCCAGGAAGTGGCCGATGCCTGGGCCGATGCCCTGGAGAGCGGCGCCCAGTTCGGCGAGATCCAGCAAGCGATCCGCGACCGCGACGTACCGCGCCTCAAAGAACTGTGGAATACCCTCGTGCCGCTGTGGGACGACCGCACCTTCTACGATTTCGTCGCCACTTCGCGCTCCTTCGCCAAGCTCAGCTTCCAGCACCGGGAAGTGTTCGGCCAGGTCGGCTTCGGCACCGGTGGCTGGGACTCGGACTTCCCCAACTCGATGCTGGAAATCTTCCGTGTGGTGATGACCAACTGCGACGACCACCAGCACCTGGTGGTCGGTGGTGTCGAACAGGTGCCCCAGGGCATCTGGCGCCATGAGCCTGAGCGCTGCGCCCACTGGCCAGCCGGCACCAGCCTGAGTTCGCTGCATGGCGGCGCGCCACGCACCGGGGTCAAGCGTATCCACCGCGCCGCCGATGGCAGCCTGGCGGTTACCGACAGCTGGGGTGATACCCGCAACTACGCCGCCGTGCTCGCCACCTGCCAGACCTGGCTGCTGACCACCCAGATCGACTGCGAGGAGTCGCTGTTCTCGCAAAAGATGTGGATGGCCCTGGACCGCACCCGCTACATGCAGTCGTCGAAGACCTTCGTCATGGTCGACCGGCCGTTCTGGAAGGACAAGGACCCGGAAACCGGTCGCGACCTGATGAGCATGACGCTCACCGACCGCCTGACCCGTGGCACCTACCTGTTCGACAACGGCGACGACAAGCCGGGCGTCATCTGCCTGTCCTACGCCTGGATGAGCGATGCCCTGAAGATGCTGCCGCACCCGACCGAAAAACGCGTGCAACTGGCCCTCGATGCACTGAAGAAGATCTACCCGAAGACCGACATCGCCGGGCACATCATCGGCGATCCGATCACCATTTCCTGGGAGGCCGACCCGTACTTCCTCGGTGCCTTCAAGGGCGCCCTGCCAGGGCATTACCGCTACAACCAGCGCATGTACGCGCACTTCATGCAGCAGGAGATGCCTGCCGAGCAGCGCGGTATCTTCATTGCCGGCGACGACGTGTCGTGGACGCCAGCCTGGGTGGAAGGCGCGGTGCAGACTTCGCTGAACGCGGTGTGGGGTATCATGAATCACTTCGGTGGCAAGACCCATCCGGAAAACCCGGGCCCAGGCGACGTCTTCGCCGAAATCGGCCCGATCGCCCTGCCGGACTGACACGAGGAGACGCCATGCGCATCGCCCTGTACCAAGGCACACCCAGGCCACTGGACGTGCCCGGCAACCTCGAGCGCCTGCAACAGCAGGCGCAACTGGCCGCCGCCGACGGCGCGCGGTTGCTGGTATGCCCGGAGATGTTCCTGACGGGCTACAACATCGGCCTCGGCGCGGTGCAGCGCCTGGCCGAGGCCAGCGATGGCCCCTCGGCCATGGCGGTGGTCGAGATCGCCCAGGCCCACCGCATCGCCATTGCCTATGGCTACCCGGAGCGGGCCGGGGACGGCGCGATATACAACAGCGCGCAGTTGATCGACAGCCATGGCCGCAGCCTGTGCAACTACCGCAAGACGCACCTGTTCGGTGAACTGGACCGCTCCATGTTCAGCCCGGGCACAGACCACTTCCCGGTGGTCGAGCTCGATGGCTGGAAGCTGGGCCTGTTGATCTGCTACGACATCGAGTTCCCGGAGAATGCCCGGCGGCTGGCCCTGGACGGCGCCGAGCTGATCCTGGTGCCCACGGCGAACATGCTGCCCTACGACTTCACCTGTCAGGTCACCGTGCGCTCACGGGCCCAGGAGAACCAGTGCTACCTTGTCTATGCCAACTATTGCGGGGCAGAGGATGAAATCCAGTACTGCGGGCAGAGCAGCATCATCGGGCCGGACGGGAGCGTGCTGGCGATGGCCGGACGGGAAGAGTGCCGGTTGGCGGCGGACCTTGACCGCGAGTGTGTGGTGCAGGGACGGAAGGCGTTTCCCTATCTGACCGACTTGCGGCAAGCGCTTCATCAGCGTAAAGGCTGACGGCGAGGAGCCCACAGGGGTGGCGTAGATTCCGCCACCCGGGTGCATCTGGTGAGCCCAGGGCTAGCCAGCGGCCCCAAACGCTCACGCTCACAAATGCGTTAGGATTACCCCATGCCTGACGCCACCCGCCACCTCACCCTCGCCAACGGCCTGAAGCTCACCCTGCGCCACGCAGCACGCCTCAAGCGCGCTGCCGCGGCGATCCGGGTACATGCCGGCAGTCATGACGCCCCGGCGAAGTGGCCCGGCCTGGCGCATTTTCTCGAACACCTGTTCTTCCTCGGCACCCAGCGCTTCCCCTTGGAAGACAGCCTGATGCGCTATGTGCAAGGCCTGGGCGGCCAGGTCAACGCCAGCACCCGGGAGCGCACCACCGATTTTTTCTTCGAAGTCCCGCCCGCTGCCCTGGCCGGTGGGCTGGAGCGCCTCTGCCAGATGCTGGCCGAGCCGGACCTTGGCATCGAGCGTCAGCGCCGTGAGCGGGAGGTGATCCATGCAGAGTTCATCGCCTGGTCGCGCAACCCCGAAGCCCAACGGCGCTTCGCCTTGCTCCAGCGCATCTCCCTCGCGCATCCACTGAGCGGTTTTCACGCCGGCAACCGATACACCCTGGCGGTCGAGGCCCCGGCATTCCAGGTGGCGCTGAGGGCGTTTCACCAGCGGTTCTACCGGGGCGGGCAAATGGTCCTCAGCCTGTGCGGCCCCCAATCGCTGGACGAGCTTCAAGCCCTGGGCATGCGCCTGGGCACGCTGCTCGCCAGCGGCGAGCCTGTCGCGCAAGCAGTGCCTCCCGCCCTACTGGGAGGTGTGCGGGATGAGCCCAGACTGACCGATGGCCGCCTGGACCTGCTGTTTGCCCATGACCACCTGCCCCAAGGAGCCGAGCAAGCCCTGGAGCTGTTGCTCACCGGCCTGGGCGACACTCGAGCGGGCGGATGGCTGGCACTCCTACGCCAACGCGGTTGGCTGCAGGGTTTCAAGACCGAGACCCTGTACGCCCATGCCGGGCAGTTGCTCTGGACCCTCCAGCTGCACTTGAGCGAAGACGCACCGCAAGCCGAGATCCAGGCCTCGCTCCATGGCTGGCTGGGCTTTCTGCGCAAAGCCGATCACAGCCGCTTGAATCGTGAGTTCGCCCACCTGCAGCGCAACCGCGCACAGGCGGCCAGTGCCCTGGAGCTGGCCCGTCGGGATAGCACGGGGCTGTCCTGGCACCCTCTCGACGAGCAAGGCCTCAAGGCTTTCCAGGCACTGCTGCAAACCCTGCCTTGCAGCGACCACGGCCACTGGCAATTGCCACACGCCGAGCCGCTCCTGCTGACAGGTTTTCCCAAGCACCCGGGTAGCCCGCTTCCAGCCAGCCTGATGATCAGCCACAGCCTGCCGGCCTCACGCCGGTACGCAGCACTCCATCTGCGCTGGCAGGTGCCACCCGCCCTGGGCCAACGCCTCCAACCATTGCTGGAGCACACCCTGCGGCCGCTTACCGAACGCGCCGAGCGTGCATCGGTCCAGCTGGCCTTCAGCGCCATCTGCGATGGCTGGCAATTGCGCTGCGCAGGCTTGCCAGAGTCGGTGATCCGCACACTCGACGAAGCCCTCCCACTTTTACGTAACCCTGCGCTGGACGACCGGCTGCCACCACCGGTGCCGAAGCCTGCGCTGATGCCGATCCGGGCGCTGCTCCAGACCCTGCCCGACGCAATCCGGGGCAGCGCTCTGCAATCGGCTCCTGAGTGCGCACTGGATCAACACCAACTTGACCTGCTGTGGCAGGCGGCCCGCTGGCAGGGCCTGGCCGTGGGCTTTGGCAAAACCGATCGATCAGCCCTGGGTGGCGCGTTGCACGGGCTGATGGGGTCGCCTGCGACACCCCAGGCGCGCCAGCCCCTCAGCGGCCGCCATTGGCACTCCATGAATACGGCAGGCAGCGAGAGCGCGCTGCTGCTGTTCTGCCCATTGCCCGCACACCTGCAAGGCCCTGGCCGCCTGCTTGCCCACCTGCTGCAAGGGCCGTTCTACCAGCGCCTGCGCGTCGAGCTGCAACTGGGGTATGCCGTGTTCAGCGCCTTTCGTCAGGTCGAGGGCGTCGGCGGGTTGCTCTTCGGGGTGCAGTCTCCCTACGCAAGCCACGCACAGATCCTCGCTCATCTGCTGCACCTTCTGGAGCAGGACCTCCCGCTGGCTCCTCCCGCCCGGCAGGCCTTGGCCGCGCAGTTCGAGGAAAGCGCCATGGACAACGCCGATGTCGCCGAGTGGGCGTGGCAGACGTACCTGGCCATGCAAACCGGCGACCTCGCGGCCTTGAGGCGGTCTATCCTGATGACAGGGCAGACGCATCTGGACCAGCTCAGGCAGCATCTGCTGAGCGCCAGACACGGCTGGCTGTGCCTGGCCAACGCCCCGGCGCCAGATGCCCGCTGGCAATGAACACGTCCGGATTGTTACGCGGACTGCAACGGCACTTTTCGAATAATTAACCTTTCGGTACAAATTTTTCTTGTAAGATAGCGCAATCTCAGCCAACGGAACCTCCGCCGCGAGGCGGCGCCAAACAAGTAGCTGACCACCCAAACCTCATCCGAAAGGAGAACGCCCATGTGGACCAAACCTGCATACACTGACCTGCGTATAGGCTTCGAAGTGACCATGTACTTCGCCAACCGCTAAGCATTGCTGCAATTCGACGCCTCGGTCCACCGGGGCGTTTGCGTTTTTGGATACGGAACAGAGAGCAGCCATGTACATCCAGATTCTCGGCTCCGCCGCCGGTGGCGGTTTTCCTCAATGGAACTGCAACTGCGCCAACTGCAAGGGCTTTCGTGACGGCACCTTGCGCGCCACGGCGCGTACCCAGTCGTCCATCGCGCTGTCCGACGATGGCGAGCACTGGATCCTGTGCAACGCCTCGCCGGATATCCGCGCCCAGCTCCAGGCCTTCGCGCCGATGCAGCCGGCCCGCGCCCTGCGCGACACCGGCATCGACGCGATCGTCCTGCTCGACAGCCAGATCGACCACACTACCGGCCTGCTCAGCCTGCGTGAAGGCTGCCCGCACCAGGTCTGGTGCACCGAGATGGTCCACCAGGACCTGAGCACCGGTTTTCCGCTGTTCAACATGCTCAGCCACTGGAACGGCGGCCTGGCGTGGAACCGCATCGAACTGCAAGGCAGCTTCGTCATCGAGGCCTGCCCGAACCTCAGGTTCACCCCCTTCCCCCTGCGCAGCGCCGCCCCGCCCTATTCGCCGCACCGCTTCGACCCGCACCCGGGCGACAACCTCGGCTTGCTGGTCGAGGACCTGCGTACCGGCGGCAAGCTGTTCTATGCCCCGGGCCTCGGCCAGGTCGACGACACGCTGCTGCAGATGATGCACGGCGCCGACTGCCTGCTGGTCGACGGCACCCTGTGGGAGGATGATGAAATGCAGCGGCGTGGCGTCGGCACCCGCACTGGTCGCGAGATGGGCCATCTGGCGCAGAACGGCCCGGGTGGCATGCTCGAAGTGCTGGAAGGTTTCGAACGTCAGCGCAAGGTGCTCATCCACATCAACAACACCAACCCGATTCTCGATGAAGATTCACCCGAACGAGCCGAAGTCCAGCGCCGCGGCGTGGAAGTCGCCTTCGACGGCATGAGCATCGAATTGTGAGGATGCTGCTCGGCCCCTGTGGGAGCGGGTTCACCCGCGAATGCGGCAGTGAGCAGCCCCCGCTCCCACAGGCGGTGCGATGAGCCGCTACCCAGCGTTACAGGAGCCAGCCGAATGAGCCATGCACTGCCAATGTCCCCTGCCGAGTTCGAGCAAGCCCTGCGCGCCAAGGGGGCCTATTACCATATCCACCACCCGTACCACGTGGCGATGTACGAAGGCCGCGCCACACGCGAGCAGATCCAGGGCTGGGTGGCCAACCGCTTCTACTACCAGGTCAACATCCCCCTGAAGGATGCGGCGATCCTGGCCAACTGCCCGGACCGCGAGGTACGCCGCGAGTGGATCCAGCGCCTGCTCGACCACGACGGTGCTCCGGGCGAGGATGGCGGTATCGAGGCATGGCTGCGCCTGGGGCAAGCCGTCGGCCTGGAGCCGGACCAGCTGCGCTCCCAGGAACTGGTGCTGCCCGGCGTGCGCTTCGCCGTGGACGCCTACGTCAACTTCGCCCGGCGCGCCAGCTGGCAGGAGGCCGCCAGCAGCTCGCTGACCGAGCTGTTCGCCCCGCAGATCCACCAATCGCGCCTGGACAGCTGGCCCCAGCATTACCCCTGGATCGACCCGAGCGGCTACGAATACTTCCGCACCCGCCTGGGCCAGGCCCGGCGCGATGTCGAACACGGGCTGACGATCACCTTGCAGCACTACACCACCCGCGCGGCCCAGGAGCGCATGCTGGAAATCCTGCAGTTCAAGCTGGATATCCTCTGGAGCATGCTCGATGCCATGAGCATGGCCTACGAACTGAACCGCCCGCCCTACCACACCGTCACCCGCGAGCGGGTCTGGCACAAGGGGATCGCCCTATGAGTTTCGACCGCCAGCAAGTCCCGAACTGGCGCCCAGGCTATCGTTTCCAGTACGAGCCGGCGCAGAAGGGCCATGTCCTGCTGTACCCCGAGGGCATGATCAAACTCAATGAAAGCGCCGGCATGATCGGCGCGCTGATCGACGGCCAGCGCGATGTGGCGGCGATCATCGCCGAGCTGGAGCACCAGTTTCCGGGTGTCCCGGAAGTTGCCGAGGACATCGAGCAGTTCATGGAGGTGGCCCGTGCCGAATACTGGATCGTCCTCGCCTGAAGTGCCGGCCACACCCGAGGTCGGCCTGCCGCTGTGGCTGCTCGCCGAGTTGACCTACCGCTGTCCGCTGCAATGCCCGTACTGCTCCAACCCGCTGGACTTCGCCGAGCAGGGCAAGGAGCTGACCACCGAGCAGTGGTTCCGGGTGATGGCCGAAGCCCGCGAGCTGGGCGCTGCCCAACTGGGCTTCTCCGGCGGCGAGCCCTTGGTGCGCCAGGACCTGGCCGAGCTGATCGGCGAAGCCCGCCGCCTGGGCTACTACACCAACCTGATCACCTCCGGCATCGGCCTGACCGAACGGAAGATCGCCACCTTCCGCCAGGCGGGCCTGGACCACATCCAGATCAGCTTCCAGGCCAGCGACGAGCAGGTCAACAACTTGCTGGCCGGCTCCAGGAAGGCTTTCGCCCAGAAGCTGGAGATGGCCCGGGCGGTGAAGGCCCATGGCTACCCGATGGTGCTCAACTTCGTCACCCACCGGCACAACATCGACAAGATCGACCGCATCATCGAGCTGTGCATCGCCCTGGAAGCGGACTTCGTCGAACTCGCCACCTGCCAGTTCTACGGCTGGGCCCACCTCAATCGCCTGGGTCTGCTGCCGACCCGCGCCCAGCTGGAACGGGCCGAGCGCATCACCAACGAGTACCGCGACAAGCTCAAGGCCGCCGGCAACCCTTGCAAGCTGATCTTCGTCACCCCGGACTACTACGAAGAGCGCCCCAAGGCCTGCATGAACGGCTGGGGCAGCCTGTTCCTGACCATCACCCCCGACGGCACCGCCCTGCCCTGCCATGGCGCCCGCCAGCTCCCCGTGCAGTTCCCCAATGTGCGCGACCACGACCTGCGGCACATCTGGTACGACTCGTTCGGCTTCAACCGCTTCCGCGACTACGACTGGATGCCCGAGCCCTGCCGCTCGTGCGACGAGAAGGAAAAGGACTTCGGCGGCTGCCGCTGCCAGGCCTTCATGCTCACCGGCGATGCCAGCAACGCCGACCCGGTGTGTGCCAAGTCCGCTGATCACGGCATCATCCTCAAGGCTCGTGAAGAAGCGCAAACCGCCCAGCTGACCATCGAAGAGATGACCTTCCGCAATGAGCGCAACTCCCGAATCATCGTCCGCGGCTGATTTCAGCGCCGCCCAGGCAGTGGCCGCGAGCACCGACTTCGCCGAACTCAAGGTCGGCGCCAGCGGCGTGTTCTGGAACGAATTCCGCCCCGCCGATGGCGCCTGCCGCATCTGGCACTGGCGCGACGAGCAGGCCCGCTGCCTGACACCGGACGGTTTCAGCGTACGCAGCCGCGTCTATGAATACGGCGGCGGCAGCTTCTGCCTCGGCGGCGACGGCGTGGTGTTCGTCAATGAGGCGGACCAGCAGCTCTACACCCAGGCCCTCGACGATGGCGCACCACGCCCGCTGACCCAGGCCGGACACCGCCGCTACGGCGATGTGCTGTGGCACGAGGGGCACGTCCTGGCGGTCGAGGAGCAACACGGCGGCTCGGTCGAGCATCGGCTCGTGGCCATCGGCGCCACAGGTCGCGACGTGCTGGCCGAGGGGGCGGACTTCTATGCCTCACCCACCCTCAGCGAGGACGGCCGGCGCCTGGCCTGGATCGAGTGGGACCGTCCTGCGCAGCCCTGGACCCGTACTCGCCTGATGTGCAGAGAACGCCGTGACGATGGCCGCTGGGGCAACGCGTATTGCCTGGCAGGCCATGACGAGCAGGGCATCTCCCTGCAACAACCGCGCTTCGATGCCCAAGGTCGGCTCTACTGCCTTTGCGACCAGAACGGTTTCTGGCAGCCTTGGGGCGAGGTCGAAGGCACCTGGCAAGCCTTGCCCGCCGCTGCCGCCGACCATGCCGCCGCGCCTTGGCAACTGGGTGCCTGCACCTGGCTGCCGATCGGACCGCAGGTCTACCTGGCCAGTTGGTTCGAGGACGGATTCGGAGTGCTGGGGCTGTGCGACGAGAATCGCCAGGTACAGCGCCTGGGCCGTGACTACACGCGTTTTCGCAGCCTTGCCCTGGATGCCGGGCATGTCTATGCCATCGCCGCCTCGCCACTGAATCCGCCCGCCGTCGTCGCCTTCGACCGTCACACGGGCAAAAGCAGGGGCCTGGCGGGCGGAGGCCTTCCTTTGCCCGCCGAGCGGGTCAGTCGCCCGCGCCCGATCCATTACCCCAGCAGCGATGGCCACGCCCATGGTTTCTTCTACCCGGCCATGGCTGGCGAAAGTCCCTCGCCGCTGGTGGTGTTCATCCATGGCGGACCGACGTCGGCCTGCTACCCGGTGTTCGATTCCCGGATCCAGTACTGGACCCAGCGCGGCTTCGCGGTGGCCGACCTCAACTATCGCGGCAGTACGGGCTTCGGCCGCGCCTATCGCCAGGCCCTGCACCTGCGCTGGGGCGAACTCGACGTGCAGGACGCCTGCGCCGCGGTCGGGCACCTGGCCAGGCTTGGCCTGGTCGACCCGCGCCAGGCCTTCATCCGTGGCGGCAGCGCCGGTGGCTATACCACGCTGTGCGCCCTGGCCTTCCACGATGTGTTCCGCGCGGGCGCCAGCCTCTACGGGGTCAGCGACCCAGTCGCCCTCGACCAGGCCACCCACAAGTTCGAAGGCGATTACCTGGGCTGGCTGATCGGTGATCCGTGCCATGACCACGAACGCTATGGCCAACGCACACCGCTGCTGCATGCCGACCGGATCAAGGTGCCGGTGATCTTCTTCCAGGGCGAACTGGACGCCGTGGTGGTGCCCGAGCAGACCCGCGCCATGCTGGCCGCGCTCAAGGCCAACGGCATCAAGGCCGAGGGGCATTTCTATGCCGGGGAACGGCATGGGCTGCGCAAGGCACAGAACCTGGCCCATGCACTGGAAGAGGAATGGAAGTTCTATTGCCGGGTGCTGGGCAGATAAATCCCCGGGACTGCTTTGCAGCCCAATCGCGACACAGGGCCGCTCCTGCAGGGCCGGCGCGACATCTGTAGGCGCGGGCTTGTCCTGCGATGAGGCCGACGCCGATCTCAGCGCTTGGCGATGATGTACACCGCATGCACGATGCCCGGAATGTAGCCCAGCAGCGTCAGCAGGATGTTCAACCAGAAGGCGCCCGCGAACCCGACCTGGAGGAACACACCCAGCGGCGGCAGGATGATGGCGATGATGATGCGGATGAAGTCCATGCTCGTCTCCTCGGAGGGGTTTCAAGAGAGACTCGTCCCATGGGCACAGGGTTCCGCAGCCAGACGCCAGGCAAAAAAAAACGCCCCGGGCCAAATACTGCAGGCCAAGGGCGATGCGCAGGAACGCGAGACGGTTCGTTGAAATTCGGGACGCCTGGGTGACCGGTCAGGCCGACACCTCACGGCGACTGTGTTGCTGGGCATGCAGACGGGCAAAGGCACGGGCCAGGCGCAGAAGCATCTCGTCGATGTTTCCCTTGCTCACCGTCAGGGCCGGCGAGAAGCGCAGCACATCGGCCTGCGGCGCGTTGAGCAGCAGCCCTTCATGCAGCGCCGCCTCGACCAGTTCGCGCGCCACGTCCTCACGCAATTGCAGGGCCCAGAGCAGCCCCTGGCCGCGCACTTCCCCTTGGCCATAACGGCCCGCCAGACGGCTGAGGCCTTCGCGCAGGTGGCGACCGCTGTCCTGCACATGCTCGAAGAAACCCGACTCCAGCACGGTCTCCAGCACCGCAAGCCCTGCGGCGCTCATCAGCGCATTGCCGTGATGGCTGCCCTCCAGCTCGCCCGGCTCGGCGCAGCAGGCGCTGCCGCGCGCCAGCAAGGCCGCCAGCGGCACGCCGCCACCCAGGCCTTTGCCCAAGGTAATGATGTCGGCGCGCACGTCGTAGGTCTGCTCGGCGAGCAAGGCGCCGCACCGACCGATGCCTGTCTGCACTTCATCGAGGATCAGCAGGATGCCCAACTCACGGCACAGGCGCTCGACGCCCTGCAGGTACTCACGCGTGGCCGGGATCACGCCCGCCTCGCCCTGGATCGGCTCAAGCATGATCGCCACCGTGCGTGAGTCCACGGCGGCGTGCAGGGCCGCCAGGTCATTGAACGGCACCTTGCTGAAGCCTGGCAGGCCAGGCTCGCAGCGGTTGCAGGGCAGCGGGTCGGAAGCCGACAGCGCGCCCAGGCTGCGGCCATGGCAAGCCTGGCTGGCCGTGATGATGTGATAGGCGCCGTTGCGGTGCAGTTGGCCCCACTTGCGCGCCAGCTTGATCGCCCCTTCGCAGGCCTCGGCGCCACTGTTGAGCAGGTAGGCTTGGTCGCTGCCGGTGCTCTGGCAAAGGCGATCCACCAGGCTCAACAAGCCACGGCTGTGAAAGCCCGCGCCTGGGTTGATCAGCGCCTGGGCCTGGTTGCCCAAGGCCTTGACCAGCACGCTGGGGCTGTGACCCAGGCTGTTGACCGCGCAGCCCTGGGTGAAGTCCAGGTAGGCATGGCCCTGGTTGTCCCACAGCCAGGAACCCTGGCCCCGCACGAAGACCTGTGGCGCCCGCTCGGCACTCGGCATCAGCCGCTCGCGGGACGGCTCCGACGCCACCGGCACGCTCACTGGCGCAGGCTTGGGCTCGGCGGCCACAGAGGCCGAACGGCGCAGGTTGAACAGGTTCATCGGGACTCCAGCCAATCGGCACGGCGGTTTATTTTGCCTTGCCTATCAAAAGTCTTTTTCTCCTAAGGTAACAATCGACCGTTCGTTCGCTGTAACCCTTTGGAATACAGCGATAGACTAGGCATCCGGCCGACTTTCGGCCATTTCGTTTTCCCAACTTTTTCGATAAGTAAACCTTATGGATTTTCGCCAGCTGCGCTATTTCGTCGCGGTATACGAGGAAGGCCATGTGGGCAGGGCCGCCGAGCGCCTGTCGCTGTCCCAGCCTGCGTTGTCGCAGCAGATCCGCCAACTCGAACACAGCCTCGACCTGAGCCTGTTCGAGCGCAGCAACAAGCGCCTGCTACCGACCCTCGCCGCCCACACCCTGTACAACCATGCCCTGCCCTTGCTCGATGGCCTGCAGCGCGCCCATGACGCGATGCGCAGCTTCAAGGGCCAGTCCCTGCGCACGCTGGCCATCGGCGTGCTGCAGACCGTGCGGCCGAGCCTGGTGCCGCAGTTGCTCGAGCGCGTGCGCAGGGCACAACCGCACCTGGTGGTGCAGATCTACGAGTTGTCGGGCCTGGAGATCGAGCGGCGCCTGCTCAATGGTGGCCTGGATATCGGCATCAGCTACTTGCCACCGCGCCAGCCTGGATTGCATGGGCTGTCGTTGTACGAAGATGAGCTTCAGTTGGTAATCCCAAACACGCACCCATTGAAGGACTTCAAGAAGGTCTCGCTGCGCCAGGCGGCCGAACTGCCGATGCTGATGCTCGGCGAGGAATTCCAGATCCGCCAGATCTGGCAGGCACAATTGGCCAACCTGGGGCGCAGGCCGCAGGTACAGGCGGAAATGAACAACATGGTGGGGATTCTCGACAGCCTGGCGCACACGGCACTGGCGACCGTCCTGCCGGGCCGGGCCAAGGATGCGGCTGAAGACGACCAGGATCTGCTGTGGAAGCCCTTGAGCGAGCCACGGGTGCCGTTGAAGGTCGGGCTGGTGTTCCGCGATGCCCAGCGTCAGCAGGCCTCGGTGGAACTGCTGCGTACGCTGCTGGAGGAAGAGACCGACGCCCGCCTGCCTGGCGTCTCGCCCTTGGACGTGCTCGGCTGAAAAACAAGCGGACAAAGAAAACCCCACCGAAGCGGGGTTTTCCAGACTGTTTCCCTTGACATCCCTATCGCCCCGCCACCCTGGCAGGAAATCCTACGTTGTCCCTGTTTTGTCCATTGCGCATCCTGCGCTACGTCCATGTGGTAAAGATTAGCCGTGGATCCAATCCTAGAAAAGTGGAAAAAAGCCACCGCGTAATGTAGGAAATCACTTACACGAAAGTCGCAAACAACGACACCCGATTGAATTTCACCCACAAAAAAGCCCGCATCTACCAAGCCGACACAGGCCTTGTAGGAGCGGGCTTACACCGCGATCGGTATCAGAACTGCGCGGCGTCGAGCAGATACAACGTCTCGCTTCCGGCCTTCACCGAGGCGACCAGCGAATCCACACGCGGCAGCAAGCGAGCGAAGTAGAAGCGCGCCGTGCCCAGCTTGGCGGCATAGAACGCCTCGTCCCCTTCGCCGGTGAGTGCAGCGCGCGCCATCAATGCCCACATGTAGCCGTACGCCACGTAGCCGAAGGCGTGCAGGTATTCCACCGAAGCGGCGCCGATCTCGTTGGGGTTGCCCTTGGCCTTTTCCAGCACCCACTCGGTCAACCCATCGAGCTGCTCGAGCGAGGCTGCCAGAGGCTTGGCGAACGCTTCCAGCTCGCTGCCCGCACTGGCGATGAACTGGCGGATTTCATCGGAGAACAGACGATAGAAGGCGCCGCCACTGCCGACCACCTTGCGCCCCATCAGGTCCAGGGCCTGGATGCCGTTGGTGCCTTCGTAGATCTGGGTGATGCGCACATCGCGCACCAGTTGTTCCTGGCCCCATTCGCGAATGTAGCCATGGCCGCCGAACACTTGCTGGCCATGCACGGTGCATTCGAGGCCCAGGTCGGTGAGGAAGGCCTTGGCCACCGGCGTCAGCAAGGCCACCAGCTCTTCGCTGCGCTTACGGGTGGCGGCATCTTCGCTGTACTTGGCGCTGTCCAGCTGCATGGCGACATAGGTGGAGAAGGCACGGCCTCCTTCGATCAGTGCCTTCATGGTCAGCAGCATGCGGCGCACGTCCGGGTGGACGATGATCGGGTCGGCCGCCTTGTCCTTGGCCTGCGGGCCGGTCGGTGCCCGACTCTGCAAACGCTCGCGGGCATACTCGACGGCGTTCTGGTAGGAGCGCTCGGCGGACGCCAGGCCCTGGATGCCCACGCCCAGGCGCTCGTAGTTCATCATCGTGAACATGGCTGCCAGGCCTTTGTTCGGCTCGCCCACCAGGTAACCGGTGGCGCCGTCGAAGTTCATCACGCAGGTGGCCGAGCCCTGGATGCCCATCTTGTGCTCGATCGAGCCGCAGCTGGCCGGGTTGCGCGCGCCCAGGCTGCCATCCTCGTTGACCAGGAACTTGGGCACCAGGAACAGCGAGATGCCTTTGGGCCCCGCTGGCGCGTCCGGCAGCTTGGCCAGCACCAGGTGGATGATGTTCTCGGTCAGGTCGTGCTCACCGCCGGTGATGAATATCTTGGTGCCGCTGACCTTGTAGCTGCCATCGGCCTGGGGCTCGGCCTTGGTGCGAATGATCCCGAGGTCGGTCCCGGCATGGGGCTCGGTCAGGCACATGGAGCCGGCCCAGACACCGGCGTACAGGTTGGGCAGGTACTTTTCCTTTAGTGCTTCGCTGGCATGGGCGTTGATCGACAGGCAGGCACCGGCGGTCAGCATCGGGTACAGGCCAAAGGCCAGGCTCGACGCGTTGACCATCTCCTCGACCTGCGCCGAAATGGCTTTGGGCATGCCCATGCCACCGAACAGCGGGTCGCCCCCCACGCCAACCCAGCCGCCTTCGGCGTAGGTCTTGTACGCTTCGATGAAGCCCGCCGGAGTACGCACGGCGCCGTTGTCCCAATGGCAGCCTTCTTCGTCGCCGCTGCGGCTGAGCGGGGCGATGGTCTTGCCGGTGACCTTGCCCGCTTCTTCCAGCACGGCCATGGCGGTTTCCTGGTCGACAGCCTCGGCCAGGGCCGGTAGGTGCGACCAGAGCCTGGCCACTTCGAAGACTTCATTCAGAACGAAGCGCATATCGCGCAGCGGCGCTTTGTAGTCAGCCATGACAACCTCTCGCTATCAGGGTCGGGGCGGTCCCGCAGGACCGCGGCACTAGGTTGAACGCAGTGTAACCGAACAACTTTTACGACACATAGGGTCATCATTCGACCAAGTAGTCACACAAAGTCACGAAATCATGACGCCATGCGAATCGCGCCGCGCCTGGAATGCTGCCCGAAAACCATGACACAGTTGCGACCCGCGCCTTTGGCGCTGTACAGCGCCTGGTCGGCGGACTTGAGCACTTCGTCGGGCGAGCGATGATCGATCTGGCGCTCTGCAACACCAATGCTGATGGTCACCGACACGGTGCTGCCCGCACTGCCCGCCCGGCGCTGGCGCCCGGCCGAGTCGTCCTGCGGCCGGCTGTTCTGGTCTCGCAGCTGGATCGCATAGTTGGCGATCACCTCACGCACCGCCTCCAGGTGCGGCGCGCACTCCTCGACCGTCTTGCCGGCAAAGACCAAGGCGAACTCCTCCCCGCCATAGCGGTAGGCACGACCGCCGCCGGTCACCCGGCCCAGCCGACTGGCGACCAGGCGCAGTACCTGGTCGCCCACATCATGGCCATGGGTATCGTTAAACTTCTTGAAGTGGTCCACGTCGGTCATCGCGATCACGTAGGTGCGCCCCAGTCGCTGCAGGCGCTCGTTCAGTGCCCGGCGCCCCGGCAGGCCGGTCAGCTCGTCACGGAAGGCCATCTGGTAGGCCTCGTGGGATACCGCCGCGGCGATCATCAGCATCACTTGGCTGCACATGATGTTGAGGGTGAACGGCAAAATGAAGGTCTTGGGCAGCATCCAGAAAATGCCGAGCAGGCCGATGATCTGCGCCGCATGCAAGGGCCGCGGCTGGCGCAGGTACTGCACCACCAAAAGGAGGAACATCCCAAGGAACAGCGGATAGGCCAACTGGATCAGGCTCATCCATTGACCGTGCAGTGACGGCCAGCGGATCTCCGCCAACCACGTCAGCAATGCCTGGGGATAGCTTTGCTCCAGCGCCAGGGCCACGCTGCCGACGGCGAACAGCACGGCGAAGCGGGCGAGCAGGTCCTGGGCCAGGTGAGTGCGCTCCTGCCAGGCCGCGAACAGCCCGAAAAGAATGGGCAGCAGCAGGCAGACTAGGTGGAAGACCACCGCGGCATCCTCACGGACCCGACCATTGTCACGGTAGAAATCGGTCTGGGTATCGAGCAGGAAGTAGGCGATGTACACCGTGACCATCAGAAACAGCTCGCGCTGGCGACGGTACACCGCGCAATAGGCACCACCCAGCAGCAACACCAGCGTCGGCAACACATTGAACAAGGACGTGAAGAAGACGCTGAGGTCCCTCACATAGGCTGCCGCCAGCCCTGACACCAACAGAAACAACGAGGGCAGGAAATGGCTCACGCGTACAGCGGATAAACGAAACAAAAGACAATCTCCGACCCGGCAGATCAATAATAGCATTGTGCCTTTAGTTCATCGGCAACGCACATGAATAGATGAATACATTGGGTAATCGACACAGCGGGAATCTGTGTCCGGGCATGTCGGAAGACGCCGCTCCCGAACGAGCGGGAACAGGTCTACCCGCAAAGGGGCCTGGGCAGGCCGTATCGCTGGGTTGATTGCATGCGCGAAAAAAAACCGCCTGCCGGTGAGGGCAGGCGGTTTCTCGTGCAGCCGCTTGGCTTAGCAGGACAGACCGAAGTCTTCTTCCTTCATGGCCATCAGGTTGCCCGCGCCGGACAGCATCGCCGCCACATGCGAACGGGTACGCGGCAGGATGCGCTGGAAGTAGAAGCGCGCGGTTTGCAGCTTGGCGGTGTAGAACGCCTCCTCGCTGGTACCGGCAGCCAGCTTCTCGGCAGCCAGGCGGGCGATGTCGGCCCAGAAGTAGGCCAGGCAGGCGTAGCCGGAGTACATCAGGTAATCCACAGAGGCGGCACCGACTTCCTCGCGGTCCTTCATGGCGGCCATGCCCACTTTCATGGTCAGCTCACCCCATTCCTTGTTCAGCGCGGCCAACGGCTCGACGAACTCCTTGACGGCTTCGTTGCCTTCCTGGGCCTGGCAGAACTTGTGCACGATCTTGGTGAAACCCTTGAGCGCCTCGCCCTGGGTCATCAGCACCTTGCGGCCGAGCAGGTCCAGCGCCTGGATACCGGTGGTGCCCTCGTACAGCATGGAGATGCGGCTGTCGCGTACGTTCTGCTCCATGCCCCATTCGGCGATGAAGCCATGACCACCGTAGATCTGCACGCCATGGTTGGCGGCCTCGAAGCCGACTTCAGTCATGAAGGCCTTGGCGATCGGCGTCATGAAGGCCAGCAGGGCGTCGGCTTTCTTGCGCTCTTCCTCGTCCTGGCTGTACTTGACGATGTCGACCTGCTTGGCAGTGAAGTAGACCATGGCGCGGTTGCCTTCGGCGAAGGCCTTCATGGTCAGCAGCATGCGACGCACGTCCGGATGGACGATGATCGGGTCGGCGGCTTTCTCCGGGGCTTTCGGGCCGGTCAGCGAGCGCATCTGCAGACGCTCGCGGGCGTACTTCAGGCCACCCTGGAAGGCCACCTCGGCATGGGCCAGGCCCTGCAGCGCGGTGCCCAGGCGGGCCGTGTTCATGAAGGTGAACATGCAGTTCAGGCCCTTGTTGGCCGGGCCGATCAGGTAGCCGGTGGCGCCGTCGAAGTTCATCACGCAGGTGGCGTTGCCGTGGATGCCCATCTTGTGTTCGATGGAGCCACAGGTCACGGCGTTGCGCTCACCCACACCGCCTTCGGCGTTGGGCAGGAACTTCGGCACGATGAACAGCGAAATGCCTTTGGTGCCTGCCGGGGCATCGGGCAGACGGGCCAGGACGATATGGACGATGTTGTCGGCCATGTCGTGCTCACCAGCGGAAATGAAGATCTTGGTGCCGGAAACCTTGTAGGAACCATCCGCCTGAGGCTCGGCCTTGGTGCGCAGCATGCCCAGGTCGGTGCCGCAGTGGGGTTCGGTCAGGCACATGGTGCCTGTCCACTCGCCGGTCACCAGCTTGGTCAGGTAGGTATGTTGCTGCTCGGCGGTGCCGTGGGCAGACAGGGTGTTCATGGCGCCGTGGGACAGGCCGGGGTACATGCCCCAGGACCAGTTGGACTCGCCGACCATCTCGCTGATGGCAAGGCCCAGGGACTCCGGCAGGCCTTGGCCGCCGTGCTCGACATCATGGGCCAGGCTCGGCCAGCCGCCTTCGACGAACTGCTCGTAGGCCGCCTTGAAGCCGGTCGGAGTCTTGACGCCCGACTCGCTCCAGGTGCAACCCTCCTGGTCACCGACGCGGTTCAGCGGGGCCAGTACCTGCTCACAGAACTTCGCGCCTTCCTCGAGGATCGCATCGACCATGTCGGGCGTGGCGTCCTGGCAACCCGGCAGGCTCTGATAATGCGCCTCGTAGCCGAGCAGCTCGTCACGAACGAAGCGAATATCACGCAAGGGGGCTTTGTAATCAGGCATAGCGATGAACCTCTGTGATGAGTCCAGTGAAGAGACCGCAGGTACCAACCAGCGCTGGCGGCTTTCGGTCAAACAGTTGTTTGAAACTTACGTTTAGCTCCGCACAATGTCAAGGATGGACTATGGTTCCATTTACGCCGTGAAACATGACGAAAGTGCCACCTCCAAGCGGGCAAACCCGTCTCCACAGGATTTACGGTGACCTGTGGGAGCGGGTTCACCCGCGAAGGGGGATACGAACAGCGGAGCCGTCTGGATGATGCAGCGAATACCAAGGCGCCACACCGCCACTCCACAAGGAGCCCTGGCGGTGCGTTGGGAATGGATCAGGCGTAGGTGTCGATGAAGCGACCGAGCATTTCATCCGAGGCCTTGGCGACTTTCACGCCCAGTTCGACCTCATGCTTGCCCAGCGCCAGCTGGACGGTGCTGGTGGCCAGGTCCATCTGCTGGCTGCGATCGACCGCGCGCAGGCGCTCGGCCTGGTAGTCGCTGGACTGGCTGGTGGCGGCACGCTCAACGGTGGTGTTGGCGATTTGGCTGGCGGCCTGGTCGACGCGGTTCTGCCCAGCCTGGATGGCGCCGAGGCCAGCATAAAAGGCAGTGCTACCGGTGATTTCCATGTCAGGACTCCAAATCCACAGGATGAAGGACAGGGTTATTAAAGCAGCCGATCGCGCAAAAGGCCCGTTTAAATACCTAATAGCCTTGTGCCACTCAATAGACAGAATATCGTTCCGGCGGACGCTGCACCTGTAGCGCTCTTGTGTCACGAAAGGGCTGAACGCGCAATCCGCCCGGTCGTCAGTCCAGCAAATCCAGGTGCAGATGCTCCGCCACGTCCTCGGCGGTCGCCTGCCTGAGCCTTGGCACCCGCCCCAGGCAAGGCGCCGGCAAGCGCTCGGCCAGGCTGGCGAGGTTCTCCTCCAGACGTGAAGTCCGTGGGTCGACGATGTTGGCCACCCACCCTGCCAGCTGCAGCCCGTCACGGGCGATCGCTTCGGCGCTCAACAGCGCGTGGTTGATGCAGCCCAGGCGCACGCCCACCACCAGGATCACCGGCAGCTTAAGGGCAATGGCCAGGTCCGACAGGCTGGCCTGGCCGGACAACGGCACCCGCCAGCCCCCCGCCCCTTCCACCAAGGTGAAATCAGCGCCCTGGGCCAATACATGCTGCATGGCGTCCAGCAGCACGGGCACCTCCAGGCTCACCCCCGCCTCCCGCGCCGCCACATGGGGGGCGATGGCGGGTTCGAACGCGAACGGGTTGACCTGTTCATAGGGCAGCTTCACCGAGCTTTGCGCGATCAACGCCAGCGCGTCGGCGTTGCGCAGGCCCTTGGCGCCCGGTGTGCAGCCGGAGGCTACCGGCTTAGCGCCAAGCGTACTCAGGCCCTCCAGCCGTGCCGCGTGAAGCAGGCCGGCAGCGATGGTGGTCTTGCCGACATCGGTGTCGGTACCCGCGATGAAATAGGCCTGGCTCATCTCATGCCTCTTGCGCCAAGGGTTTGCGCAACACGCCATAGACCACCTGATAGGTGGCTGGCAGACCCTCGGGCTGGCGGAAGCCTTCGTAGGCCTGCAGCAGACCCTGCATCCGCGCCCGCCCGGTCAGGCCGGAGGGCCGTCCGGGATTGAGGTTGTGCGCTCCAAGAGCCTTGAGTTCGTGGGTCAGGCTGCGCACATCCGGATAGTGCAATACATGGGGGCGGCGCTCCAGGCCAATCAACTGCAGGCCACTCCCGCCACACAACCGTTGATAGTCCTCGAATCGCCGGAAGCGATTGACGTGCACCAGGCCATCCACCGCCTGCCAGCTGGCACGCAGTTCGTCGAGGGTGCCGACACACAGGCTGCTGAACGCCAGCACACCACCGGGTCGCAGCACCCGGTGGGCCTCACCCAACACACTGGCGAACTGATCGCACCACTGTACCGCCAGGCTGGAGAACACCAGGTCGACACTCACGTCGCGCAGGGGCAACCGCTCGGCGTCGCCCGCCACATGATGACGCGCACCGCCCTGTTCGCGGGCATGGCGCAGCATGCCTTCGGCGATGTCCACCGCCACCCCGGTCGCCGCATCGAAACGCTCGGCCAGTGCACGGCTGAAATGCCCCGTGCCACTGCCAAGGTCCAGCCAATGCGCAGGCTGCAAGTCGCCTGGCAACTGTTCGAGCAGGGCAAGGCCCACCGCGCGTTGCAGGGCTGCCACGCTGTCGTAGCTGGCCGCGGCGCGGGAGAACGAAGCCGCCACCTGGCGCTTGTCCGGCAAGGTGCCGGGCAGGGTCGGACGGGAAAGGTCAGTCATCGCCACTCTCATGCAGGAAACTCTTGATGCCCGCCGCCAGTTCCTGCGGGTACTCCAGCAGGAAGGCGTGGGAACTTTCTTCGACCAGGCCGACTTCCACGTCAGGCAACAGCTCGCTCAGGGCCTTGGCCGCTTCCGCTGGCACCAGCGCATCGCTGCCGGCGAACAGGTGCAGCTGAGGCCCACCGTATTGCTCCAGGGCATTGCGGACATCCAGCTTGGCCAGGACTTCCAGGCCTGTGGCCAGGTACAGCGGATCGGTGTCCGGTACGCCCACGCCCAACTGGCGCAGCAGGGTACGCGGCATCTGCGCACCGTCGCTGCACAGGCTGCGAAACCGCTTGAGGGTCACCTGGGGGTGGCTGCGACAACCGTCGAGAAAGGTGCCGAACGTATCCACCGCCATGCCGTGGGGCCAGTCCGGGCGCTGGATGAAGCTCGGGTTGCTGCCTAGTGTCACCAGGCCGCAGCAATGGTCGCCACGCTTGTGGGCCAGGGCACTGGCGAGCATGCCACCGAACGACCAGCCACCCAGCCAGCTGTCGGTGGGCAGCTTGCGGTCCAGGTGGTCGACCCAGGCCTGGACATCGGCATCGGCCAGTTCCGGCAGCGCCATCAGTTCGACCTGCAGGCGCGAATCCTGGGCCCTCAGGCTTGCGGCCAGCGGCTCCAGTGCAGCAGTGCCCAGGCCCCAGCCGGGCAGAAGGATCAGTCGGTTACGCATCGGCGGACTCCAGCAGTGGGTAACACTCGGCCAATGCATTCAACAATAGCTGGACCTGGGCCTCGCTGTGGGCTGCGCTCAGGGTCACGCGCAGGCGTGCGCTGCCTGCGGGGACGGTCGGTGGACGGATCGCGGTCACGAGCAAGCCGCGTTCACGCAACATTCGCGACAACTGCAGGGCCCTCGCGCTGTCGCCGATCAGGATCGGCTGGATCGCGGTCGGGCTGTCCATCAGCTCCAGGCCGATCTGTTCGGCGCCCTCGCGGAACTGACGGATCAAGGCGGCCAGATGCTCGCGACGCCAGGTTTCTCGGCGCAGCAGCTCCAGGCTCTTGAGCGTGGCGCAGGCCAGTGCTGGCGGCTGGCTGGTGGTGTAGATGTAGGGGCGGGCGAACTGCACCAACGCCTCGATCAGCTCCTCGCTGCCGGCCACGAAGGCGCCTGCGGTACCGCAGGCCTTGCCCAGGGTGCCGATCAGTACCGGGACGTCCTCCACACCCAGACCGAAGTGTTCGACGATGCCGCCGCCGTGGGTCCCGAGGGTGCCCAGGCCATGGGCGTCGTCGACCATCAGCCAGGCATCGCGGGCACGGGCAGCTTTGGCCAATGCCGGCAGGTCTGCCAGGTCGCCGTCCATGCTGAACACACCGTCGGTGACGACCAAGGTGTTGCCGGTTGCCTTGTCCAGGCGGCTGGCCAGGCTCGCAGGGTCGTTGTGCAGGTAACGGTTGAAACGCGCACCGCTGAGCAGCCCGCCATCGAGCAGCGAGGCGTGGTTCAGACGGTCTTGCAGCACCGTGTCACCCTGCCCCACCAATGCGGTGATGGTGCCCAGGTTGGCCATGTAGCCGGTGGAGAACAGCAATGCGCGTGGACGTCCGGTCAGCGCGGCCAGGGCTTCCTCCACCTGGTGGTGAGGGGTGCTGTGGCCGATCACCAGGTGCGACGCGCCACCACCGACGCCCCAGCGCTCGGCGCCCGCGCGCCAGGCGGCGATCACCTCGGGGTGGTTGGCCAGACCCAGGTAGTCGTTGCTGCAGAAGGCCAGCAGCGGCTGGCCATCGACCACCACGTCCGGCCCCTGGGGGCTTTCCAGCAGTGGCCGCTGCCGGTACAGGTCCGCGGCGCGCCGTTCGGCCAGGCGCGCCGCCAGATCGAAGGCCATGTCAGGCAGACGCGGCGTTGTAGAACAGCTCGTTGCTGCGTTGCTCGACCAGCGCCTGCTCGATGGCCGCCTGGTGCACTTCATCGGCGTGCTCTTCACGCGCTTCGGGCTGGATGCCGAGACGGGCGAACAGTTGCATGTCCTTGTCGGCCTGGGGGTTGGCGGTGGTCAGCAGCTTCTCGCCGTAGAAGATCGAGTTGGCACCGGCCATGAACGCCAGGGCCTGCATCTGTTCGTTCATCTGTTCGCGACCGGCAGAGAGGCGCACATGGGACTTGGGCATCAGGATGCGTGCTACCGCCAGCATGCGGATGAAGTCGAACGGGTCGACGTCTTCTTCTTCGGCCAGCGGCGTACCGGCAACTTTGACCAGCATGTTGATCGGCACCGACTCCGGATGCTCCGGCAGGTTGGCCAACTGGATCAGCAGGCCAGCGCGGTCATCGAGCGACTCGCCCATGCCCAGGATCCCGCCGGAGCAGATCTTCATCCCCGCGGCGCGCACATAGGCCAGGGTTTGCAGGCGCTCGCCGTAAGTGCGGGTGGTGATGATGCTGCCGTAGAACTCCGGCGAGGTATCCAGGTTGTGGTTGTAGTAGTCCAGACCGGCCTCGGCCAGGGCCTTGGTCTGCTCCTGATCGAGCTTGCCGAGGGTCATGCAGGTTTCCAGGCCCATGGCCTTGACGCCTTTGACCATCTCCAGCACATAGGGCATGTCCTTGGCCGACGGGTGCTTCCAGGCGGCGCCCATGCAGAAGCGGGTCGAGCCGATGGCCTTGGCGCGTGCGGCCTCTTCGAGCACCTTCTGCACTTCCATCAGCTTCTGTTTTTCCAGCCCGGTGTTGTAGTGGCCGGACTGCGGACAATATTTGCAATCTTCCGGGCAGGCGCCGGTCTTGATCGAAAGCAGGGTGGAGACCTGCACACGGTTTGGGTCGAAGTGCGCGCGGTGCACGGTCTGCGCCTGGAACAGCAGGTCATTGAACGGCTGTTGGAACAGAGCCTTGACCTCGGCCAGGGACCAGTCGTGACGTGTTGTTGCAGTTGTGCTGGCGCTCATCGGCGTTTCCTTGTTTAGGCTCTTGCTGGCGCCGGGACAGGAAAGCCCGCCAGCGCATCACGGATAGCTCGCATACTCACGGAAGGCCCATGGACTGTCAACCACTCGCAAAACGCCTGGTTTACAAGTGTATAAATATTGATCAAAACTGTTTGCTCTGCGACGAACCCGCCGGCCAGGCCCATCCCCTGTGTACAGAATGCGAACACGCCCTGCCCTGGCTGGACGATCACTGCATCCGCTGCGCCCTGCCCCTGCCGATGGCCGGCTTGACCTGCGCCCAGTGCAGCCGCCGCGCCCCGGCCTTCGAACAGGTCGTGGCGCCTTGGTATTTCGGTTTTCCGGTCGACACGCTGGTAAGCCGTTTCAAGCATCGCAGCCAATGGCCGCTTGGCCGATTGATGGCCCAACTGCTGGGGCAGGCGCTGTCGCATCGCTTTGCCGAAGACCTGCCAAAACCTGACCAGTTGTTACCTGTCCCCCTGACCGCCCGTCGACTGCGTCAGCGAGGCTTCAACCAGGCCACCCTGCTGGCACGCTGGCTGTCCGGCCAACTGGACATTCCCTGCAACGAGAAGCTCCTGCGCCGGATACGCGAAACACCCGCCCAACAGACCCTCGGCGCCACGGCCAGGCGGCGCAACCTGCGCCAGGCCTTTGGGCTCACGCCGGATGCGCGGCTCGACGGCCTTCATCTGGCCATCGTCGATGATGTCCTGACTACGGGCGCCACGGCCCAGGCCATGGCCGTGCTGTTGCGCAAGGCGGGGGCCTGCCGGGTCGACGTGTATTGCCTGGCGCGTACACCCAAGCCGGGGCAAGCGTGAAGACCTGGTCGGCAGAGCGGGTTCACCGCGACTGCGGTGGTGGTGCCCGCGATGCAGCCGCGGGTAAACCTGTCCCCACAGAAGACAAGCGATATCTCTCCTGTCAGGGAGTCATCCCGTCTTGACTTGCCCGTAGGGCACCGGCACCGTCACAGCATCTTCACCAAGACCGACATCCGCCATGTCCCTACCCGCCCTGCTCACCCAGCACATCGCCCGCCGCCCCCAGCGCATCGCCCTGCTGCAGCATGTCGCCGACCAAGGCTCGATCACCCGCGCCGCGAAGGCCGCCGGCATCAGCTATAAAGCTGCCTGGGACGCCATCGACGAACTCAACAACCTGGCCAGCCAGCCGCTGGTGGTGCGCAGCACCGGTGGGCGAGGCGGCGGCGGGGCACGCTTGTCCGTCGAGGGCGAGCGGGTACTGCGTCTGTATCAACGCCTGCAGACCCTGCAGGCGCAGTTGCTGGAAGCCGCCGAGGAAAGCAGCGACCTGGACCTGCTCGGCCGCCTGATGTTGCGCACCAGCGCCCGCAATCAGTTGCAGGGGCGCATCAGCGGATTACGCCGCGAGGGGCGGCACGACCGTGTCAGCCTGAACCTTGGCGGGGGGCTGGGCATTGAAGCACTGATCACCCGGGGCAGCACCGAACGTCTGGAGCTGGCACTGGACACCACCGTGATCGCGCTGCTCAAGGCCGGGTGGGTACAGCTGCTGGGAGAGGCGGACCCGATCGAGGCCGGCAGCAATTGCCTGAAGGCCACGGTCGAAGAAGTGCTGGCCGATGACGGCGGGCCCAGCGAAGTGCGGCTGGTGCTGGGCAACGGGCAGACCCTGTGCGCCTTTGCCGAGGTGGACTGGCTGGAGCGGCACCAAGTAGGCGCGGGAAGCCGGGTGCGGGTGCAGTTCCATCCTTCCTATGTCCTGTTGGGCGTACCGGTGTGAGTGGAGGGGGTGCTTTGCGCCCCTTTCGCGACGCAAGCCCGCGAAGCAGACACCGCGGTGCATGAGCCTCCCGCCAACCTGCGCTACCATGGCGCCTTATCATGCCCGCGCGCCCGGAGCCTTCATGTCCCACCCCTTCGATACCCTCACCCCCGACCTGGTCCTGGACGCCGTGGAAAGCCTGGGCTTTCTCAGCGATGCCCGGGTACTGGCCCTCAACAGCTATGAGAACCGTGTCTACCAGGTGGGTATCGAAGGGGAGCAACCGCTGATCGCCAAGTTCTACCGTCCCGGTCGCTGGACCGACGACGCGATCCTCGAAGAGCACCGTTTCAGCGCCGAACTGGCCGACTGCGACGTCCCCGTGGTCGCGCCGCTGCTGCACGAAGGCCGTAGCCTGTTCGAGCACCAGGGTTTTCGCTTCACGCTGTTCCCGCGCCGAGGCGGCCATGCCCCCGAGCCTGGCAACCTCGATCAGCTCTACCGCCTGGGCCAACTGCTCGGCCGCCTGCACGCGGTGGGCGCCGCCCGCCCGTTCGAGCACCGCGAAGCCCTGGCAGTGGATAACTTCGGCCACGCCTCGCTGCACACCCTGCTCGACGGCGATTTCGTGCCGAACGAGCTGCGGCCGGCCTTTGAATCCGTTGCCCGCGACCTGCTGCAACGGGTCGAGAGCCTTTATGCCCGCACCCCGCATGAGCTGATCCGCCTGCATGGCGACTGCCATCCAGGCAACCTGATGTACCGCGACGAGGCCTTCCATATCGTCGACCTTGACGATTGCCGCATGGGCCCGGCCGTCCAGGACCTGTGGATGATGCTGGCCGGCAGCCGCGAGGAGCGCATGGGCCAGTTGGCGGAGCTGATCGACGGCTACAACGAGTTCCATGACTTCGATCCACGCCAACTGGCCTTGATCGAGCCACTGCGCGCCCTGCGTCAGCTTCACTACAGCGCCTGGCTGGCCCGGCGCTGGGACGATCCGGCCTTCCCGCCGAGCTTCCCCTGGTTCGGCCAGCCACGTTACTGGGGCGACCAGATCCTCGCCCTGCGCGAGCAGATCGCCGCGCTGGATGAAGAGCCACTGAAATTGTTTTAGAAGCACCAGGCGGTCTGTCTACAATAGGCGTGCTGTATTTAGTTACCTAAGCAAGGAATCTCCATGCACGCCGCAAACCCGCGTCGCGGGTACATTCTGGGCCTGAGTGCCTACATCATCTGGGGCCTGTTTCCCCTGTACTTCAAAGCCATCCAGAGCGTCCCGGCGGTGGAGATCATCGTCCACCGGGTGCTCTGGTCGGCACTGTTCGGCTCGCTCCTGCTCCTGGTCTGGAAACACCCGGGCTGGTGGCGCGAGTTGCGCGACAACCCACGCCGCCTGGCCATCCTGGCCCTGAGCGGGGCGCTGATCGCGGGCAACTGGCTGACCTATGTCTGGTCGGTGAACAACGGCCGCATGCTCGAAGCCAGCCTGGGCTACTACATCAACCCCTTGGTCAATGTGCTGCTGGGCATGCTGTTGCTAGGCGAACGCCTGCGCCGCCTGCAGTGGCTGGCGGTGGGCCTGGCGGCAGTGGGCGTGGCCCAACAGGTGTGGCAGGTCGGCAGCCTGCCATGGGTGTCGCTGGTACTGGCGCTGTCGTTCGGCTTCTACGGCCTGATCCGCAAGCAGGCGCCGGTGGCGGCTCTGCCTGGCCTGGTGGTGGAGACCTGGATGCTGGTGCCCCTAGCTGCCGGCTGGTTGCTCCTGCACCCGGAGGCGAACAGCGCCCATGCCGCGTTCTATACCAGCAGCGAGGCCCTCTGGCTGATGGCTGCCGGGCCGGTCACCCTGGTGCCGTTGGTGTGCTTCAATGCCGCCGCGCGCCATTTGCCCTACACCACCCTGGGCTTCTTGCAGTACCTGGCCCCGACGCTGGTGCTGCTGCAAGCGGTGCTGCTGTTTGGTGAACATCTGTCGTCCAGCACCTTGATGGCGTTCATGTTCATCTGGGCAGGCCTTGCCATCTACAGCATCGATGCCTGGTTGAGCCTGCGCAAGCGCCCCTGATCAAATAATGACCAGAACCATGCAGGCCGCGTATTACGTGGCCTGCAGCAAGATCTCCAAAGGTTATCCACACCCTCGTCCCCGCGCTTTGTGCACAACCCACTGAAAATTGGGTATTTTTTGCTCAAAACCCGGGAAGCCTTGGCACGTCTGGGCTGGAGACGAGCGCCCCCAGGTTATCCACAGCGCCGTCCCCGTGAACTCGGGATAACCGGAGAGAAAAACGGAGGGGGCTTTGCGTCTCTTTCGCGACACAGGGCCGCCCCTACAGCAATCACGGCAGGAGCAACTGCAAATGGGCTAGTCCTCAGGCCGCAGCTTCAGCTCCACCATCAAATCGTCCGCCAGGCTCTCCAGCCGCCGCTGCAGATCATCCAGCGACAGCGTCAGGGGCAGGGCCAGCAATGCATCGGCGTGGAACAGCGGCTCGCTGCTCATCGGCGCAGGACGCACCTCGGTGGTGAAGCGCTCCAGATTGACGCCCTGTTCGGCCAGCAATCGGGTAATGTCTCGCACGATGCCGGGCCGATCGTTGCCCACCAGTTCCATGGCGATCGGTTTCCAGGTACAGGAGGGCTCGATGCCGCTCTCGGCAATCAGCACGCGGATGTCATGGCTGGAGAGCTTGTGCAGGGCCTCCACCAGGTTGTCGTAGGATTCGGCCGGTACCGCGACCCGGAGGATCCCGGCAAATTGCCCGGCCATCCGCGACATGCGACTCTCCAGCCAGTTGCCGTTATGCTCGGCAATGCATTGGGCGATGCGTTCGACTTGCCCGGCTTTGTCGGGGGCGATCACTGTCAGTACGAGATGGTCCACGGGGCCGCTCCTCAGCTCTGCTGTTTGGTCTCCGATGCCGCTGCACGCGACGGAATACGGGGGCATCGACTCAGTATAGGCAAGGCGCGGCAACCTGCCGCAGGGCGGGCCGGACAACAAATCGTGTACTGTTTCAAGATTTATCTGGAACAATCCACCTGTTTTTTGCGAACATATCCTCTCCCAGCGTGACCCTATGCGACCAGCTGGTCGCACAACGACGCTTTTAGTCTGATTTTCACCCGCCTACTGCCTCATGTAGTATGCCTCGGTGCGGACTACAAAACGTCGTTTGGATGTCTGCCAAGGCGCCTGTGAAAATACGCAACCCGCCCGCCAGCCTGCCTGGCGAGCCGCACCCAGCCGCGCTCCTATGACGAGGGCAAGTACTGGTGCCGTGTTTAGAGAAGCGCTACAGGCTTAATACAGAAGAGCGAAATAGCTGAGCAGAGTGAGGCAAGCAATGACTGGATACGTTCAAGTCGGTGGCCTTCAGGTCGCCAAGGTCCTGTACGACTT
>Ga0153917_1000311_pt1 | contig 37156 bp, 35 predicted proteins | sample TSFL001MetaG_FD_104695 | JGI IMG/M metagenome (GOLD analysis project Ga0153917, IMG submission 104695) | Attine ant fungus gardens microbial communities from Florida, USA - TSFL001 MetaG | ecosystem: Host-associated > Fungi > Mycelium > Unclassified | place: USA: Florida, Paynes Creek Historic... | reverse complement strand
CGATCATGGTCAGGCCAATCACCAGCAATTTCGCCAGCAGCCCATTGCCGCCGCGCAAGGCGTAGCGGAACACCAGGAACAGACCGACGCCCACCAGCAGGACCCCGCTGACCGGCGCATGACGCAGCAAAGGAATCAGCAACAGGCCGCTGCCGCAACTGAGCAGCACCATGAGCGCCAGCACCGGTGCCGCGCGCAGCCCCAGTGGCTGACTGCGCATGGCCAGCAGCAACACGGCGAACACCGGCGCCAGGATCGGTACCGGCAGGCCCAGGCCGAAGCTTGTGGCCAGGCACAGCGCCGTGCCCCAGGCCAGGCGCAGCGCCCGCAGGCGACGCAGCTCAATAGGCATAGGACAACCAGCTCATCACCCACATGAACACCCGGCCCAGCAGGTTCAACGGGTTCCCCTCGCCAGGCAGCGCCATGATCTCGGCCTGGCCACCGACGCGCAGGTTGTCCACGCTCAGCCGCGGATCGCGTTCGAGCTCGACGATCACCGGGAAGCGCTGCGCCGAACGCAGCCATTCGCGGCTGTTCTGCACCTGGGGCAGCGAGCCGGGGGGTGGGCTCTGGCCGACACTCACGCCAAAGCCGATGCTGCGCACCCGCCCACGCAGCAACTCGCCCGGCAAGGCATCGAGCACCACCAGCACCGGCGTGCCCGGACGCAAGCGCCCCAGGTTGTTCTCGGTCATGTCGGCGCTGATCCACAGATCGTGAATGGCGATCAGGGTCATCACCGGGCTGCCGGCGCCGACATAGTGGCCGACGTCGGTGCGCAGGTCGGTGATCAGCCCGTTGGAGTCTGCCCGCACCACGGTACGGGCCAGGTCCAGCCGGGCCTTCTCGACGTTGGCAACCGCGCTGCGCACCTGGGCGTTGTCGGCCTCCTGCCCGCCCTGCTGCTCGCGTGCACGCTCGACTTCAGCACGGGCTGCCACCACCTGGCTGCTGGCCTGCTCGCGGGTTGCCTGAGCCCCTTCCAGGCGCCGCACGGACACGGTGCCCGGGTCCTCCTGGTACAGCCGCGCCAGGCGTTCGGCATCCTGTCGTGCCTTGCGCTCGTTGGCCTGGGCGGCGACCAGCGAGGCCTGGGCGGCGTCGATCCCGGCGGTATGGGCGCCGATCTGACGGCGCACCGTGTCCAGCTCGGCCTCGGCTCGTGCCAGGGCGATGCGGTATTGCGCCTGGTCCAGCTCGAACAGCACATCGCCCTTGCGCACCTCCTGGTTGTTGCCCACCGCCACCCGCTTGACCTGCCCAGCGACCTCGGCGCTCACCGGCACAACGTAGGCCTGCAAACGCGCTTGCTGGGTGTAGGGCGTGAAACGGTCGGCCAGCAGGTACCAGAGCAGGCTCACGACGATCAGCAGCAGCACCCAGCGCATGGCCCGGTCGGGCTTGGCGGGTGTCGGTGAAGGGGTTGGGGCATCGCTCATTTCGGCTCACCTGTGTCATTGCCTGCCGGGGCGGGGCTGTCGAGCAGATCCCCCCAGTCGGTGCGTTGCTGCATCTGTCGACGGGTATCGGGGTCGATGGGGGCGCGATGCGGGTCCCAGCCCCCCCCGAGGGCTTTGTACAGGGCCACCAGGCTGCCGACCGCGTTGCCGCGACTGACCAGGTAGCTGTCCTGCTGTTGCAACAGCAGTTGCTGGGCATCGAGCACCCGCTGGAAATCGGCGAAACCTTCGCGGTATTGCGAACTGGCCAGGTCCAGCGACCGCTGCGCCGCCTGCGAGGCTTGCTGGCGAACCTCGGCGCTCTGCAGCGAGCGCACCAGGCCGCTGGCCGCATCGTCGGCCTCGCGCGCCGCCTCGCGCACATCACGCTGGTACAGCTCGATCAATTGCTGCAGGCGCGCGTCCTCCACGCGCACGGCATCCTTGCGCCGCCCGTAGTCGAACGGGTTCCAGATCAGGCTGGGGCCGGCGGCCAGCTGGAAGCTGTCGGGCAGGTGGCTGGCCGAAACGAACGTCCAGCCGATGCTGCCCAGAAGGCTCAGCGAGGGGTACAGGTCGGCCTCGGCCACACCCACCAGGGCCGACTGCGCCGCCACGGCCTGCTCGGCGGCGCGAATGTCCGGGCGGCGCTGCAACAGGCGCGCCGGCACATCCTGCAGGATCGCCCGGTCCGGCACCGGCAGTCGCCCACGCCCTGCCGCCAGCTCCGGCAAGGGCCCCGGCGGTCGGCCCAGCAGCGCGCACAGCACGTTGCGCAGGGCGTTGAGCTGGTTCTCGAGTTCCGGAATGCTGGCCTGGGTGGCCAGGTACTGCGTACGGGCCTGCTGCCAGTCGAGCTCGTCGTTCTCGCCATGACGGAACAGCCGTTCGGTGATCTGCAGGCTGCGCGCCTGGCGCTGGGCGTTCTCGTGGGCGATGTCCAGTCGGGCCTCGACGGTGCGCAGGCTGAAATAGGTATCGGCCACCTGCGCCCGCAGCAGCACCATGGCATCGGCGTAGTTGGCCTCGGAGGCAAAGTACAGCGCATCGGCAGATTCGATGGCACGGCTGAAGCGTCCCCAGAAGTCGGCCTCCCAGGCGATGTCGAAGCCCAGGCTGGATTGCCAGAACACCGAGTCCCGGGCATTGGCGCTGCCGGACTGGTCCTGCTTGAGATAGAGGCTTTCGCCACGGATCTGCTGCACCTGCGGGTAGCGCCCGGTCTGCGCGATGGCCAGTTGCGCGCGCGCCTCGGCGATGCGCAGGCCCGCCACGCGCAGCTCGGTGTTGTGCGCGTCGGCCTCGGCGATCAGCGCATCGAGCGTCGGGTCGGCGAACACGCTCCACCACTGGCGCAGGTCCGGTGTTGCCGCACGGCGACCGGCCTGCTCCAGCAAGGGCGTATTCCAGGTATCCAGCCAGGGGGTCGGCACGGGCTGGAAATCCGGGCCGACCTGGGTGCAGCCGCCCAGTACGGCGGCCAGGCTCAGTACACGACAAAAAACACGTTCGACCATGGCCAGCCCTGGATCAATGCTGCGAATCGACGGAGGCTTCCGGCACTTGCTGCGCGACCCACTGCCAGAACAGGTTGTAGGCCACCGCCAGGATCACCGGGCCGATGAACAGGCCGATGATGCCCTTGACCACCATGCCGCCCAAGGCGCCGATCAGCACCACCGGCATCGGCACGTCCACGCCCCGTCCCAGCAGCAACGGCTTGAGCACGTTGTCGGCAAGGCCGGCGACGAAGGTGTAGATGGCGAACACGATGGTGCCGACGGTGAAACCTTCAGTGCTGAAGATGTAGGCGATCACCGGCAGGGTGATCAGGGTCGCAGGCGCCTGGGCGATACCCAGCATCAGGATGGCGATGGCCAGGATCCCCGCCCCCGGCACGCCCTTGACCACGAAACCGACGCCGATCAGCAGCATCTGGATGAAGGCGATGCCGATCACCCCCTGGGCCACCGCGCGGATGGTGGCGGTGCACAGCCTGGCGATGGGCTTGCCCTGCTCCTCGCCGGAGACACGCATGGCAATGCGCTGCGCCGCCAGTTCTCCTCGACCGCCGAAGGCCATGATCACGCCCGAGATGATGATCGCCGCGATGAACAGCAAGAAGGCGCCACCTGCACTGGCGATGGCGCCAAGCATCATCCGCCCGGCATCCTTGAGGTACGGCATCATGTTGTTCAGCACACCGCTCAGGCTTTCGGAGGCGGCCAGCCACAATGCGTACACCCGCGGCCCGACCAGCGGCCAGGCGGCCACCGACTCCGGCGGCGCCGGCACGCTCCAGGCGCCGCTCTTGAGCAGGGTCACCAGGCTGTCGACCGACTCGCCCAGGGACACCACCACCAGGTAGATCGGCACCAGCAGCACCAGCAGGACCAACAGCACCACCAGCGTAGCGGCGTGCCCTTCCTTGAGCCCGGTCGCGCGCTTGAGCCGTTGCTGCATCGGGTAGAGCGTGACCGCCAGGATCACCGACCAGAGCATCAGTTCAAGGAATGGCTGGAACACCTGGAAGGCGAAAACCACCAGGCCTGTCACCAGCCCCGCTTTGATGAGTACATCGAGCAATCCCCGCGACAGGGCGCTGTCCAGCTTGAAACTCGGCTGCATGAATCACCTCCGGGCCGCCATGAGCGGGTCGAACAGTCGGTGCGCCGTATGGCGCCATTGAGTCGTCAAACGTGCGGCCGGTGGTCGCCTGCCGGAACATCATCGTCATTTTCCTTGCCCTGCCCCTCCTGCCGGTACAGCTCCAGCAGCCAACGCGCCTCCTGGCGCTGGTAACGCCGCACCCACGCGGCGGCCTGAGCCTCGTCCTGGCCCAGGGCAATGAATGCGCGGCGTGCCATCTCCAGGCTGGAGTGGAAGGTTTCGCGCACGGGGCTTGCGCCCAGCGCCAGCAGGTGCAGGACGTCCTGGTGATCGCGCACGGAGGCGATCACGCGGGTTTGCGGGTAAAGATGGGCCAGCAGCTCGACCGTCTTGAGATTCACCTGCGGGTCGTCGGTGGCGACGATCACCAGGTCGGCGTCGCCGACCTTGGCCGCGCGCAGGATCTGCGAGCGCGACGGGTCGCCATAGAAAACCGGTGGCCCCTGCTTGTCGGCCTGGTGCCCGAAGGTTTCGACCGAGGTATCCAGGGCCACCAGACGCACACCTTCGGCGTGCAGCATCCGGGCGATGGCGCGGCCCATGCGGCCCATGCCTGCCACCACCACTTGCGGCACCTCGTCGACCGTCGGCAGTGTCTGGGGCGCATCCGCCACGGGGCGCTCCTCACGCAGTTGACGCGCCAGGGCCATCATCACCAGCGGTACCACCGCCATCGACAAGGTGATGGCCAGCACCAGCAGGTCATGCACCTGCTGCGCCAGCAACCGGTGATCCAGCGCCAGCTTGAACACCACGAAGGCGAACTCGCCACCCGAGGCCAGTACCACCGCCAGGCACAGCGCCTGGGGCCGACTCAACCCACCTGCCCTGCGCCCCAGGCCGAACAGTACCGGCAGTTTGATGCCCACCAGCAACAAGGTCAGCCCCAGCACCTGCAGTGGCATGCCCAGCAGCAAGCGCAAGTCGGCGGTCATGCCCACGCCGACGAAGAACAGCCCCAGCAACAGGCCTTTGAGCGGTTCGATCTGGGACTCCAGCTCATGGCGAAACGGCGACTCGGCCATCAGCACGCCGGCCAGGAAAGCGCCGAGCGCCATCGACACCCCCACATGCTCCATCACCCAGGCCGTGCCCAGCACCACCAGCAGCGCGGTGGCGGTGGAAAGCTCATGCAGCCCCGACCTGGCCACCCAAAGGAATACCGGACGCAGCAGGTAGCGCCCGCCGATGATCACGATCCCGATCCCGATCGCCACCGCCAGCAACGGCCGCGCGCCCTCGGCCGTGGTAGTGGCGTTGCCGGCAAGCAACGGCACCACGGCGATCAGGGGGATGGCGGCGATGTCTTGGAACAGCAGGATGCCAACGGCCAGACGCCCGTGTGGCTTGTTCAGCTCCTTGCGTTCGGCCAGGACCTGCAAGCCGAACGCGGTGGACGACAGCGCCAGCCCCATGCCCAGCACCAGCGCCGCGGCAGGCGACTGGCCGAACAGCAGGTACGCCAGCAGCCCGAGAATCACCGCCGTCACGCCCACCTGCAACGAGCCGACACCGAACAGTGACTTGCGCATCATCCACAGCCGCCGCGGCGACAGTTCGAGGCCGATGATGAACAGCAGCATCACGACCCCCATCTCCGAGAGCCGTGCAACGTTGTGGGGATTGTCGATCAGCCCCAGCACAGAAGGACCGATCACGATACCGGCGAGCAGGTAACCCGGCACTGCGCCAAGTTTCAGCCGTTGAACCAGCGGTACCAGCAGGACCACGGCCAACAGAAAGACCACCGTCGCCTGCAACAGGCTGCCGTCATGAGGCATTCCCCTCCCCCTTATTCGCAGGCCGGACCTTTGCCCGGGCACGAAGTCCATCGCCTGAATTCAGCCGGCCTGTACGGCGTACCAAAGCGCACGCCAGCAAGGATGAACCTGAGTATGGGTGATTAATGGCAATTTGCTTGCCCGCTGTGGTCATTTTCTGCGTCGCGCGTTGCGCAGATGCCCCGGCACGCCGGGGCAGTCCAGACGAGCGCCCTCAAAGCGTCAAGGTGACACGCCTTTGAAGGTCAAGGATTGACCTGGTAGCCGCGCCCTTGCAGGCAACTGCTGTAGGCGTTGGCATGGGCCGAGTCCTGGGCTTGGTTCTGGCTCCGGCGGTCCTGGCGACGCTCCTGGCGCTGGCGCATCCCGCCCACGGCCGCCCCCGCTGCCGCCACCTGGCCGGCGCGGTTCTGCCGGTATTGTTCCTTGGCTTCGTCACCGGCCCGGTCATACACCTCGTCATGTTGCCGCCCGCGTACTTCGGCGCCCACCGCCCCCGCCGCCGCCCCGGCCGCCGCGCCGCGGACACGGCCCCCGACGTGGGCCTTGGACGACGTGCCGGCACTGCTGGCGGCGTTGTTGGCCACACCGTTGCAATAGTCCATGTCCTGCTGCATCTGCTGGCTGCTCTGACCGCTGAGCGGCACGACGCTCTGGGCGTGGACGGAGGCTGCGACCAGCAGCAGCCCCAGGCAGCCCCATGTGAACGTACGCATGGCACACCTCCTCGGGAGAAATTCCCAATGTCAGAGCATAGCTCGCCCAAGATGCCGGGCCTTCGGGCCCGCGAAGTCGGCAGCGCTGGGCAACGGCCGAGAATAGAGGCATTTCTTACAGCTGGACGAACTTTTTACTATTTATCGGTCTATGTGAAGGAGCTCAGCTCGATAACGCGGCCTCCTGGCTTTCCACGCCCATGGCCGCGGTCCCATTGTCATCAAGAGGTTGTCTTTGCTCATGAAAATCAACGTTCCACGAATGGTGCTCCTTGGCCTGTTCGCGTTCGCGTCGATGGGCTCGGCATCAGCAACACCGATCAAGGCCGCAGGCCCTGCTCCTGCCACCACGATCGCCACCGCCCAGGCTCCGGCCCGAGCAGTCGAAAACCCTTGGCCAAGCCTGGCCAGCATGGCCGACCAACAGCAAGGGCCCCTACTTGCCCATGACGACCGTTACTGGCGGGACGGCCGCTGGCACGATCGCCGCGACGACTGGCGCCGCGCCCAATGGCGCAGGGAGCAAGCCCGCCGCGAGGCCGAGCGCCGCCATGAATGGGAGCGCCGCCATTACCGGGCCCGCTACGACCATGATTACCGCTACTACGAGCATGACCGGCGCTACTACCGCCGCTAGGCACCGAGCCAGGCCCTGCCGTCAGGGCGTGTCCTGGCCCCAGCGTCCGGCGTAGTCCCGGGCAAACTGCGCGGCGATGCGTCCGGAGCGCGAGCCGCGCTGGGTGGCCCAGCGGACCGCATGCACATGGGCCTGCTCGATGGCGTGGGCCGGCACGCCATAGACCTCCAGCCACTGGTTCACCGCGCTCAGGTACTCGTCCGGCGAAAAGCTGTAGAACGAGATCCACAGCCCGAACCGCTCGGACAGGGACACCTTCTCCTCCACCTCTTCCCCTGGGTGCAGCACCCCATTCTCGCCTCGGGTCATCGACAGGTTATCGGACGCCCTTTCGGCAATCAGATGCCGACGATTGGACGTGGCGTAGATCAGCACGTTCGACGAGTGCTCAGCCACCGAGCCGTCCAGGGCGGTCTTCAGGCGCTTGTAACCGATGTCCCCTTCCTCGAACGACAGGTCGTCGCAGAACAGGATGAAATACCCTGGTTGCTGGCTGAGGATGTCGATGACCTCGGGCAGGTCGCCGATGTTCTCCTTGTCGATCTCCACCAGTTTGAGCCCACGCACGTGGAATTCGTTGAGGCACGCCTTGACCAGCGAGGACTTGCCCGTGCCTCTGGAACCGGTCAGCAGCACGTTGTTGGCAGGCTTGCCGTCGAGAAACTGCTGGGTGTTCTGGCGGATCAGCGCCTTTTGCCGGTCTACGTTCTGCAATTGGTCGAACGCAATGAGCATGGGCCGCTTGACAGGCACCAGCGTGGCGCGATGGCCGCCTTGGCTGACACGGTACTGCCACTGGTAGGCAATGGCATCGGGGTCGAGCACCGGCATCGAAGGGGGCGCGAATGCGCGCTCCAATGAATCGGCAATGCGTTTCAACTGCACAACGACCTCCAGGGAAAGGTCGGTCGGATTGGGCAAAGGACTGTTCATGACGGAAGGCACATCAGGTGGAAGGGTCGAGTCGCCATGATGCTAAGCTGGGCCACTCCCGTCTAACGACTGATGGACACAAATCGTCGAATAATGGACAACAAAACCCCGATATCCACCGAGCATTTCCTGCCGCCTGACCGGGAGGTGTCCGCGCTGGCGCTGGACCTGGCGGACGGCACCCACATCGACACCCATCAGCACACCCACGGGCAGTTGCTCTACACCACCCAGGGCACACTGATGGTCAATACCGCTCAAGGGTGCTGGGTGGTGCCTTGCAATTACGGACTGTGGATTCCTGCCGAGGTGGCCCACTGGACCCGCACCCTCGGCACTGCACACATCCGCACGCTCTACTTCGCGCCCCGGCGCGCGCCTGCCATGCCAGACGAGTGCGCGGTGTATGCGATTTCCAACCTGGTCAGGGAACTGATCATCGAAGCCTCGCGCGTCGACATCGGGGTTGGCGAAGGTAGCCGGCAGCTACGCCTTATCGGGTTTCTGCTCGACGAACTGGTGGTCGCCAGGGTTTCGGCCATCTACCTGCCCCGCCCCAAAGGGCAGCGTCTGGAGGCGCTGTGCCAACATCTTGTGCAGAACAACGCACTGGACTGGGGTCTGGCCGAGTGCGCCGGGTTTCTCGGTATCAACATCAAGACGGTTCAGCGCTGGTTCCACGAAGATGTACAGATGAGCTTCGGCAAGTGGCGCAAGCAGGCACGACTGCTGATCGCGCTGGACAGGCTCGCCCAAGGGCACAACATTCTCGAGGTCTCGCTCGACGCCGGCTACTCCACGCCCAGTGCCTTCACCGCCATGTTCAAAAGGGAATTCGGGCTGCCGCCGCGCAGCTTCCAGCAGCCGCGTCGGTGAACCGGTACGCGGGAACGGCCCCCGCGACAGGTCAGTCCAGCACGTTGGTCAGCACTTCATAGATGATGCCCGTGGCGATCGTCACCAGCAGCAGGTCAGTGCCTGCCTGCTGCCATTCATAGCCATCGTAGTGAGGCAGACGCCCGACCAGTCGGCCATCGAGCTTCCTGGCGATACCGGGCGGAAGCGGTTTGCCCCGGGCGAGGTTTTTCCGAACACCGGGTGGCAATGCTGCCCCTGGGCTCCAGTAGCCGCGATTGTCATCGAGGACGACGCGGACACCGCCAATGTCGATCTGCGGGCCATCTTGCCAGTTGCTGCCGCCGTCTGGGTCCTGATGGCCCTGATTGCCATGTTGCATGCTCTTGCCGTGGCCATTCCCCTTGCCATTGCCTGGGTCGGCCAGCGCCGTGCCGGCGCCCAGCAAAGCGAGGCCAAGCGCTGCGGCCAGGAGGGTGTTGAATCTGGACATTGCATATGTCTCCTTACATAGGTGCCGCCATTGAGCCTAGCGCCCGCAGGACAGATACGACAACCGCAAGACTGGCACCGACGTACCGGCATTCCGTCGGGAGGCCGCGAACCCCGGAGCCTGGGCGATGTCATATCGGCATCTCAACCCCCGCCCGTGGAGGCGACTCGATCATGAAGAAAACCCTGGTAGTTGCAGCAGTCTGCGCGTTCGCGCTTGGTGCTACAGCATTACTGCCCGCCGACCTTTCCCCGATTGGCTCGGTCTACGCCAAGGGTGGCGGCGGCGGTGGTGGCCACGGTGGCGGTGGCGGTGGCGGTGGCGGTGGCGGTGGCGGTGGCGGCCATGGTGGTGGAAACGGCGGTGGTCATGGCGGCGGCAAGGGCGGCCCTGGGGGGAACCATGGCAGCAACAGCAATGGCGCCGACGATGGCGCCGAGCATGCCGGCAAGGCCACCCGCGATCATGGCCTGAGCGGCAACCACTACGGCCAGGACCGCAATGACAGCGAAGGGCATGGCTCGGTCACCTCCGGTGTCGCCCATTCCAAGGACACTCGTGGCCTCTCCAAATCCAGGGCGATTTCCGATACCACGCCAGGCACCCATAACACCAAAGGCCTGGATAACGCGGTCCGTTCGTCCAGCAAGAACGATCGTTGATCGGCTTCGCTCGCAACCGAGCACATAGCCCCAGCGGGTACCTGGGCGTCGGGTGATGTTCAGGTACCACGGTCGGCGACACGCCGACCTTTGGCGGGCCAGTCCTGCTGCACGCCCCTTTGCTGCCCTCTCTGCGCTCATCCCTTCGAAGCGCCCTGCCCTCCCTTTCGCCCGACCAGCGCAGCCCCTCCACAGGCTGTGGCAATCGCCACGATACCGACCCACTGTACAAGGCTCAGGACCTCACCGAGGATCAGCCATCCGGCGATCGCCCCCGCGGCGGGCGAGCCACTGAGCAATACCCCGAAGATGCTGGGCGGCAGGTAGCGCATCGCGTACATGTCGAGCAAGAAGGGCAAGGCGCTGGAAAGCAGTGCGACACCCAGCCCAACGGCAAGCACCTCGGGGGCCCACAGCGCGCCACCGGCCTGGCTCAAGCCAAGCGGCACGCCCAGCATGGCTCCGAACAGCATGCCGGAGGCGACCGCCTGCTTGCCATGGATGGCGACCTTGGTGCCCATCACCACGTACAGCCCCCAGGCCAAGGCAGCGGCCAACGCATAAAGGACACCGCGTGGGTCCAGGCCATGGCTGTCTATGCTCCAAGGCAGCAATACCAGGCCGACCACCGACAGCGCGATCCACAGCAGATCGATCCGGCGCCTGGAGGACAGCAACGCGACGCCCAACGGCCCGATCACCTCGATGGAAACCGCGATGCCGACGGGAATGTAGAGAAACGCACGATAGATCAGCAGGTTCATCAGGCCCATCATCAACCCGTAGCCCACCAGGTGCGTCATGTTCGCCGAACGCCAGATATTCCAAGGACGCAGCAGAGCCAGCAAAATGAGCGCAGACAGGCCCAGCCGCAATGCGGCCACACCCTCCGGCCCCACCAGCGGAAAAAGTGTCTTTCCAAGCGCGGCACCAGTCTGTACGGAAACGAGCGCCGCCAAGGCCGCACCGATGGGGGCGAAGGCGCCAGGGTTGTTCGGGGTCACGTCGATCTCCAGCAAGTTGCATGACGCCATTCTAGTGTTCGGCCTTTGACGGGATTGCTTTGAAAATCGGCATCTGACGAGACAGTTGCTCTATTTGGACCCAGGAAATGAGTGAATCGACCAAGCGTTCGCTGGACAGCTTCGACCAGGCGATATTGCGGATGCTTCAGCAGGACAACAAAACCTCGCAACGCGCGATCGCAGAAGCCATCGGCCTGTCCACGCCTGCCGTCCAGCGCCGCATCGCCCATCTGGAAGCGAGCGGCGTCATCGTCGCCAACACGGCCGTCGTCGCGCCAGAGAGCCTGGGCCAGGACATCACTGCAATCGTGGAGTCCCGCCTGCGGGATGACCGATCCGTGGTGATGGATCGCGCCAAGCGCTACTTCGCGGGCGTGGAGGAAATCCAGCAGTGCTACTTCGTCAACGGCGGCGTGTCCTTCATCATCGTGATGATTGCGCAGAACATCGCGCATTTCGAAAGGCTCGTCCGGCTGCACTTTGCCGAGAACGAGGACATCCTGACCTACCGGACGCTCATCGTGCTCGACAAGGTCAAGGTGGGGTTGTCCGTGCCCGTCTAACGGTATGCGCCGTGCTCCGAATGCAGGGGCTCCAACAACTAAGGACACTAGCGTCGCGGTTGGGCTGCGCGGCAGCCCCGGCCGGCTCCAGACATGCGTACTGGGCTCATCCTGCATTCATCGCAAACCGCGATGAACCTGCCAGAACACATCGACAATCCGGTCTTTACCCATCCGCTATGATGCGGCGCGAGATGAACAGCACACACTGCCGGGAGGTCGGGTCATGAAGCATCACCACACAGGTATCGATTTCAGTCAGTCGCGGCACCACCCTCCCCGCCTCGGGTTGATCGCGCTGGCTTCGGATGTGCTGGTCGAGCGTGACTTCTGGCGCATGGGGCTGGCGGCCGGGGTCGATATCGTGACCACACGTATCGCGCAATCCATGCCGCTGACGCCAGCCACGCTCGCGCGCCTGGAGGATGGCATCCCCGATGCCGTGCGCTTGCTGCTGCCCGATGCCCGGCTCGATGCGCTCGTCTTCGCCTGCACGTCCGGTTCCGCGATCATCGGCCCGGAGAAAATCGCCGCGCAGATCGCCGCCCTGCGCCCCGGAGTCGCCATCACCAATCCGGCGAGCGCTGCTGTCGAGGCGCTCAGGCACCTGGGCTGTCGCAAGATCGCGTTCATCGCACCCTATACCCAGGATGTCGCCGAGATCACCAGCGGGGTGTTCGCCGAGGCGGGTATCGGCTTTTCCGATCGCCTGTGCTTTGGCCTCACAAGCGACGTGGAGATCGCAACGCCTGGACTGGCGCACTATCGACGCGCTCTCGCCCAGGCCGATATGGCGGGCGCGGAGGCGGTCTTTCTGTCATGCACCACCGCCGCCACGCTCGACCTGATCGAACCCCTGGAGGCCGAGACGGGCCTTCCCGTCATCACGTCGAATCAGGCCGCCTTCTGGCATGCCCTTCAACGGATGGGCCATCACTGCTCACTGAGCGGCTTCGGAAAGCTGCTGTCCTAGGCACTCGCTGCCTGCAGCTCTTCGGCCTGCAGCGCATCACGCAGTGTGGTGAGCAGTTGATGCACGATGACGGGGGGCTCACGGTGGGCAGTCTTGAATTGCCCATGCACGATGGGCAGCCTGGGCAGCCGGGGGTGCTGGAGTTTCAAAAGATCGTCCGGGCAGTCTTCCTCGGGGATGGCCGCAATGGCCAGACCGCTGCGAACCGCCGTACGGATGCCTTCGAGCGTGTTGCAGTCATAGACCGAACGCCAGGGCACACCGGCCTGGTCCAGGGCCGTGAAGGCTTCCCGGAAGTACAGGCAATGCCCCGAGATATGTGCCAGCGGCAGGACTTCGATGCTGTCCAGGTCGAAACCTGGCAGGCCGATCCAGACCAGCTGGGAGGGGCAGAGGTCGGCCGCCTGCCCGTCCTTCAGCGGCTCGCGTAGCAGCGCCGCATCCAGGAAGCCGTCGGCCAGCGCCCGGCTGTGCTCGTGGGAAAGCCCGGAGGTGACCTTGATAGTCACGTTCGGGCGCATGGCCATGAACGTCTGCAGCACCGGGGCGAGGCGCGAGAACAGGTGATACTCGTCGGGCAGCCCCAGCTTGATCGTGCCGCCCATGCGCGCGGGGCAGAACTCCTCTTCGATGCGGTCGATGACCTGCAGGAGCGTGGTGACGTGGGTCAACAGCACGTCGCCCGCCGTGGTCAACTGGCAACTGCGGGTGGTGCGCCGAAAGAGCTGGGTCTGGAGATAGTCCTCCAGCTTGGCGATATGTCCACTGACCGTGGACTGGCTGGCGTTGAGCAGCCGCGCCGCTTCACTGAAACTTCCAACCGAGGCCACTTTGTAGAAGCTTCGCAGCAGGACGGTATCCATCGGAGCATTCCTTCACGGGGCTGGGCCTGAAATCGTTGAGCGCAAGCGGAGAACTCGCGCCCCTATATATTGCAATACGCGATCAATCTATCAAATAAAACCGTTACCAACCAATAAGTGCTGCTGGGTATAGTGCCAACACATACCCATAAGAACTCCACCAAAGGAGAAGCAGCATGAGTGACAAGCCAGGTGACCGTCCGGCATCCGCCACCGACGGTGAAATCGGAATCCTTGCCAGACGTCGCATCGAAGCCGGTGTCATCGCGCCGATCTACCAGGAAATCTGTGCCCGCCTGGGCGAGGAAATGGCGCAGTCGATCATCGATGCCGCCATCCGCAAGGCCGCCGTCGAGGCGGGCCAGGCATTCGCCGCCAAGACGCCAGGCGGCACCAGCCTGCGCACCTTCCAGGAACTGCAATCGCTGTGGACCCAGGACGATGCGCTGATCATCGCGGTCGATACGGCCACCGACGAGCAGTTCAACTACACCGTCCACCGTTGCCGCTATGCCGAGATGTACCGGGAGATGGGCCTGGGCCATATTGGGCATCTGCTGTCGTGCAACCGCGACTACATGTTCCCCCAGGGTTACGACCCGAACATCGAGCTCGAACGCACCCAGACCCTGATGGAAGGTGCGTCGTGCTGCGACTTCAAGTACCGCTACGTGAAAAAACAGGACGGCCAGCAATGAGCGCATTGACCAGCATGGGCCGCAAAGCGTCCATCCAGCCGGACCGCCTCTGGGCAGACCTGATGTCGACCGCCAGGTTCGGCGCCTTCGGAGAAACCGGCATGCGTCGCCTGGCCCTGAGCGAGGAGGATCGCCAGGTCCGGGACTGGTTCGTGGGCGAGTGCCGCGCCTTGGGTTGCACGATCGACATCGACAGGATCGGCAACATCTTTGCGACCTACCCCGGCCGCAACGCGAACCTGGCCCCCATCGCCATGGGCAGCCACCTGGACACGCAGCCGGCCGGTGGCCGCTTCGACGGTATCCTCGGGGTGCTGGCCGGCGTCGAACTGCTGCGTGCGCTGCATGACGCCCAGATCCCCCCTGCCCACCCGATCACCGTCATCGTCTGGACCAACGAGGAAGGCTCGCGCTTCGCGCCGGCCATGATGGGCTCGGGCGTGTATTGCGGCGCCCACAAGCTGGAAACCGTTGCGGCGACCTGCGATAAATCGGGCGTTTCGGTGGCCCAGGCACTGGATGCCATCGGCTACGCCGGTGACCGTGAGCCCGGATTCATGCCGTTCAGCGCCTATCTGGAGCTGCATATCGAGCAAGGCCCGGTACTGGAGGCCGAAAACATCGAGATCGGTATCGTCGAAGCGGTCCAGGGTGTCTGCTGGCTGGACATCAAGGTACCGGGCGTCGAAGCCCATGCCGGTGGCCGGCCCATGACCATGCGCGAAGATGCGCTGATCGCAGCCTCGAAGATCGTGCTGGCAGTCGAAACCGTGGCGTCCCGTCACGCCCCGGGCGTAGGCACGGTCGGCTACATCAGTGCCGGGCCCAACTCACGCAATGTCATTCCGGGCTCGGTCTCGCTGGAAGTGGATCTGCGCCACCCCACCGATGCCGGACTCGATGCACTCGAGACCGAACTGATCGCAGAGGTACGGCGCGTGTCCCCAGGGGCAGAGATTCGTCGGGTCTGGCTCAAGCCACCGGTCAGCTTCGACCCACGCATCGTGGACGTCGTCGCCGCACGAACCGAGGCCTTGGGCTATTCGGCACGGCGCATGGTGTCGGGCGCGGGCCATGATGCAGCGCACGTCGCCGGGCTGGCGCCGAGCGCGATGATCTTCATTCCGTCGTACCTGGGGCTTTCGCACAACGTGCGCGAATACTCCTCGCCCGAGCAATGCGCCAAAGGCGCCACGGTGCTGCTCGACGCGGTACTGGACCTGGACGAGCGCCTTCTGGCCGACACCTGCGGTCACTGAGCACACCACCCACGGCAATCAAAACTGCCCGGACGGCCACGCATGGCTGTCCGCGGACAGTCGTGGGCGCATTCAACAGCGTAACTTGGAACTATTGATATGGGCACCGATAGCACTCACTCCGTTGATATCGATTGGGCACGCAATGCGGTCAGGTTGCTGGAGGGCGACGGGCACCGCTCGGCCGACACGCACCTGATCAAGCCGACGTTCCCGGGACTGGGCAACATCTCGGTCTATCTCAAGGACGAAAGCACCCACCCCACCGGCAGCCTGAAACACCGGTTGGCACGCTCGCTGTTTCTCTATGGCATCTGCAACGGGCGGATCAACAAGGGCACCACGCTGGTCGAGGCCTCGTCCGGCTCCACCGCGGTATCGGAAGCCTACTTCGCCAACCTGCTGGGCCTGCCGTTCATTGCCGTGATGCCCAGAAGCACCAGCGAAGCGAAGATCAGCGCCATCCGGCGTTTCGGCGGGGCCTGCGAGTTCGTCGAGCACCCAGGCGAGGTCTATCGCGTGGCCGCCGAGATCGCGGTGCAGAAAGACGGCTACTACCTGGATCAATTCACCTACGCCGAGCGTGCGACCGACTGGCGTGGCAACAACAACATCGCGCAGAGCATTTTCAACCAGATGGAGCGCGAGGAGCAGCCCCGGCCGACCTGGGTGGTGATGAGCGCCGGCACCGGCGGAACCTCGGCCACCATCGGCCGCTATATCCGCTATCGCGGCTTCGACACCCGCCTGTGCGTCGTGGATGTGGAGCACTCCGCGTTCTGCGAAGCCTGGGAGACCGGAGACATGACCACGACCTGCGCGCGTCCTTCACGGATCGAGGGCATCGGCCGCCCTCGGGTGGAGCCCTCGTTCATCCCCGGGGTGATCGACCGTATGTTCAAGGTGCCGGATGCCGCCTCGATCGCCGCGGCCCATGTGCTGTCGGAGCGTCTGTTCCGCCGCGTGGGCGGGTCGACCGGCACGAATTTCTTCGCACTGCTGTGCATTGCCAGCGAAATGAAGCGCCGTGGCGAAGAAGGCTCGCTGGTGACCTTGATCTGCGACAGCGGCGACCGCTATGCCGACACCTACTTCAACGCCCAGTGGCTTGAGCGGAACAACCTCGACATCGCCCCATGGTATGCGCGCATCGAGGCGTTTCTGGATGGGGCGACAGACCAGCTATCGGTCGACTGACAGGGCACCGCGCCTATGACGATCCATTCCCTCACAACGGACTTCGACATGATTACCCAGGTTTCCAGCACCTACGCTCCCCTTGCCATCGGCCCCTACTCGCAGGCCATCCGGATCGGCAACCTGCTGTTCGTTTCAGGCCAGTTGCCCATCGTGCCGGCCACGGGCGAGTTCTGCTCCGACGACGCCGTCGCGCAAACACGCCAATGCCTCGAAAACATCGCCGCGATCGCGCGTGAAGCGGGTACTTCGTTGAGAAACACGGTCAAGACAACCCTGTTGGTCACCGAACTGAGCGAGTTCGCCCTGGTCAATGGCGCCTATGCCGAGTTCTTCTCGGCGCCGTATCCGGCCCGAGCCTGCTATGAGGTCAAGGCACTGCCCAAAGGCGCCAAGGTAGAGATCGAAGCCGTCATCGCCATCGCCTAGCTCCAGTACCTGGAATCCAAGGAGAGAGAGACGGGATGCATACCGTCTCCAACGCCGGTGAGGTTCAGCGCGGTGTGCCAGCCACTCACCGTCGCCCCGGGTATCGCATCACCCCGACCCTGATAGACCCAAGCACGCACCATGCAGGCTCCCCGGCCATTGCAGGGGGACCGCCTGCGCGCACGAATAATTACAACGAGATAATGTGGAGGCTTTTATGGGTATGCCGATCACTTCTGGTCCGCGAGAAACCACGAACACGTCCGGGCAACTTTCACTGGATGAGGCGCGCCTGATGCCCATCCATGTCATCGCGGCGCTCGCCTGCCTGGGCGGCGCGGCACTGGATGGCTACATACTGGGGATCATCGGCCCTGCGCTGGCGCTCGCCAAGAACGAACTGCTGTTGACTGCCATGAGCCAGGGGCTGATTGCCTGCAGTGCGTTGATCGGGGTGTTCATCGGCGGGCTGGTATTCGGCAACTTTGCCGATCGCTACGGGCGTCGACCGGTGTTCTCCTGGAACCTGGCGGCGTTCATCGCCTTGTCGCTGTGCCAGTTCTTCGTGCAGGACATCTGGCAACTGGTGGTCATCCGCTTGCTTCTGGGGCTGGCGATCGGTGTCGAGTACGCGGTCGGTTCAACGGTGCTGGCCGAGTTTTCGCGGCGAAAGAACCGAGGGGCCTTGCTGGGCTGCTTCACCATCGCCTGGCAGATCGGCTTTACCGCCGCCTTCATCATCGGCGCCTTCTACGAGGGTGACAACTGGCGGATGCTGCTCGGTTCGAGCGTGATTCCAGCGGTCATCATCTACCTGCTGCGCCTGCAACTGCCGGAAACGCCCATGTGGCTCAGGGCACAAGGGCGAGACGCCGAGGCCCGCGCCATCGTCGACAAGCACTTCGGTGAGCACTATGCGATCCCCGATGTGGATGCCAGCCCCAAAAGTGCATCCCTGGGCGAACTGTTCAAGCGGGACACCTGGAGGCAGAGCCTGTTCTCGGGCCTGTTCTGGTTCTGCCAGGTCGGCCCCTTCTTCGCCATCTTCACCTTCATGGTGCCGGTGCTGGAGACACTGGGCCTGCAAGGCGACCATCGTGTCGACCTGTCGCTGAACGCCATCCAGATCGCGGGTGTGGTCTTTGGTGTGTTCCTGGTGCACTGGACGAGCCGTCGCGGGTTCGTCATCTGGACCTTTGTCGCGGTGCTGGCGATCTTCCTGGCACTTGGCCTGTTTGCCCACGCCCCGACGTGGTTCGTCGTGAGCCTGTTCGCGACCTACATGTTCATTGGCCCTGCCATCAACAATATCCAGTTCGTGTATCCACCCGAGATCTTCGACACTCATGTTCGAGCCACCGGGATCGGCTTCTCGGCGGCATTCTCGCGGATATCGGCAGCCGGTGTGACCTACTTGCTGCCTTCGTTGCTGCAAGCCTTCGGCTTCTCGGCGACCTTGATCATGATGGCAGGCTTCCCGCTGCTGGGCCTGGTGGTGACCCTGCTCTGGGCACCGGAAACCAAAGGCAAGGCCTTGCGATAGATGCCCTGGGGCGCCTCTGGCCATCGCAAGGCTGGAGGCGCTTTTGCCTTGGGGATCCCGGGGCCGCTTCGCACCCCTTTCGCGACGGGCAGTGCTGCCCCATTTCCCGGTCAGTCCCGCGCCTGGCGCTTGGCGCCCTTCCTGACGATGGCTTTCAACCGCGTCGCCGCGCGCTGCACCGTCGCCATCTTCTCCGGCCGCTTCATGCCACGCCATTTGCGGATCTCTTCCCGGGTTCTGCCGCAGCTCACGCACAACTCGCCGTTGAGCTGGCAAAGTGAAACGCAGGGGTTGTCGATGTCTTTGGCCATGAGCGGCTCCAGTGGCGGGCGCGCATCATACTGCAAACCCGTCGTTGCGGGCCCTGTTTCCCGAACCTGCCCCTACCCTTTGGTCACCCCAGGGTCGCCACACTGCGCAGGATCAATCGCACCAGCATGGTCTGGCGCGTCACCCCGGTCTTGGAAAAGATCGAACGCAGGTGGGCACGTGCCGTGTTGGTGCTGATGCCCAGCTCTTTCGACGCCTCATCCTTGGTCAGGCCGTTGGCCAGGAGCATCGCCAGGCTGGCCTCGGCCGGCGTGAGATCGAACAATGTGCTGACGACTTCCTTCGGCGCGCTGGAATGCTGCTCGGGGTCGCTGATGAAGATCACCACGGCCGGGCACTGCTTGCCTTCGCTCCAGTCCAGCAGCGGCACGGAACGCACGATGATGCCCAGGTCCGCCCGTCCGGAAGGGCGCTTGACCCGCAAGGCCTCGACCACCGAAGGCGTGTTGCTCTTCTGTGAAAGCAGGGTTCGCTTCACCAAGCCGCGAAACGCCTGCGTCTCGCGGCTACTGCCCACGATCAGGACATCCTTGGCCAGCCTGATGCCGTCCTTTTCCTGGATCAGCCGGTTGGCGACCTCGTTGGTCTGCAGGACATTGCCGGACTCATCGAGAATGATGGTCCCCACCTCCATCTGGTCGACGGCGTCCGCATACAGATTGCGCTCTGTGGCAATGCGGTTGAGCTGCGTATGAATCTCCACCGACCGCTCCAGATGCTCGATGAACTGCGCGAGCAACGCCTTGTCGCCCTCGTCGAACGCAGGAGCAGTTCGGCTGCGGCTGATACGGATCCGGCACTTGACGCCATCACAGGTGGTGATGTCCGCGCCGAGGATGTGGAACACGTCCAAAGGCTCGAGGAAACTCTTGTAGAACTCCGAGGTGAGCCAGTTGTTGTCGGTGATGAATTCGGCGTTGGTGAAGACCTGACGGTTCGGCAGATCGACAAAAGGATCCAGGGCAAAAAAGTACTGGTTATAGGAACTGACGATCTCGGCGGTGGACCCCGTGGAGTTGATCATCAGACCAGGGTCCAGATGACTCGGTGGCCGCAGCATGAAGGTGACGTACTTGCTCCGCATCTGCACATTGAGCTGGTTGAGGAAGGTCGCCCAGGGGATATCCTCCCGCGGCCCCTGGTAAAGCTTGCCGACTAACTCACTGAACAACTCGAGGCTGAGATCGTGCATGGAAGAACCGTTTTTCTTGTTGGCCTGGTCACGGTGCAGGAATGCTTGCCGTCGTTGCTGGGCGGCCCCTGCCGGACACGGCGTGACCGGTGATGCCTGGAGGTTCTGCCCCCTCCCTGGCAACGGAGCGTTTGCGTGAGGATGCATCTTCGCCAAGGCCTGAGCCGCTTGGCAACAAGCTTTGCCAGGGCTCACCAGGCAGTGTACCCGCCATCGATGGCCAGCGCCTGGCCGGTGACGAACGCGGCCTGCGCCGAGCACAGCCAGACCGCTGCATCGGCGATGTCCCGAGGCTTTCCGAGATGGCCCACCGGGGTGGCCTGCATCAGTTGCTGCATGTCCTGCTGGTTGTCAGGGTGCTCGGTGATCGCTGTCTGGCCAATTCCGCCTGGGCAGACGGCATTCACCCGAATCCCGTGGCGTGCATAGTCCAGCGCCACGGAGCGGGTCAGGCCTACCACCCCGGCCTTGGATGCCGAGTAGGCCGACAGCCCGGGGCCGCTGACCACGCCCATGACACCCGCAACGCTCGCTACATCGGCCAGCACCACACGAGCCCCCGCCCGCGCGAAGCTCAGCGCTGCCTGTCGACCGATGCCTGTTGCAGCACCCGTCACGATTGCAACCTTCTCGATCAGATCAATCATCACCTTCCTCCTCAAGCAGGGGACCTTGGATTGCCACGCCGTGCTCGGCCCACAGGAAAATAATTCTCGGTAGCGGTCGCATGGTGGACATCGGCCATTGGGACCATGCCCCGGCGCCGTGCCTGTGCATGCGAAGCCCTGGGGCCGCCGCGCCTCCGCCGATCTCAAGCCACGACAGGCCCAAACTGCCAATTCGGATGCAAAGCACGCCATCCGGTAAAAAGCTGGCTGCATCATTGGGTCCAAGGCGCTATCGTGATCACCACCCCACTCCAATTGCCATGGAGGCAGCCATGACCACTCTCTTTCGCGCCAGCCTGCTGTTCTTGATCGTCGGCATGATCCTGGGCGACATCGTGCTTGCCAGCGTCGGCCTGTGCGGTGTGTGTGGCATCGCCATCCATACCACGGTGCAGCAGGATGCACAGGCAGAGCCACCCGCGGAGTCGGACTTCATGGCATAGCGGGCACTGGCCAGACCCGTGACGGCTAACGCCGCGAATCATCTACACTGCACCCTGTCACCGTGAAGGTCTCGTACCTCGCGCGTTGTCCCGCAAGACAGCACGCTCGCTGTTATCGAACCGTTCTGAATAGGCCTTCGTAGTGGCAATACCCAGGGTGCTCGAAACCATCGCGTGGCGTCTCGGCCTTGCTGTGCTGCTGGGGCTCCTGCTGCTGGGCAGCCTGCGGGCCGACTGGGATTTCTCCCAGATCAGCCGCCGCGCGCAATCGCTCTATGGCCCCCTGGGCCCTGGCCAGGCGCGTATCGACGCCTGGCAGGACCTGCTGAGCACCCGGAAACAAGGCAGCGAGCTAGAACGCCTGCAGGTGGTCAACCGCTTCTTCAACCAGCAGTTGCGCTATGTCGAAGATATCGATCTGTGGCATGAGGTCGATTATTGGGCGACACCGATCCAGTCGCTGATCAAAGGCGCTGGCGACTGCGAGGACTACGCCATCGCCAAGTATTTCAGCCTGCGGCGCATGGGTATCCCCAGCGACAAACTGCGTATCACCTACGTCAAGGCCCTGCGCCAGAACCGGGCACACATGGTCCTGACCTACTATTCGACCCCACAGGCCCAGCCGCTGGTGCTCGACAGCCTGATGGACGCGATCAAGCCGGCGAGCGAACGCCCCGACCTGTTGCCGGTATATGCCTTCAACGGCGAAGGGCTCTGGCTCAACGGCGCCTCGGGTAACAAGAAGGTCGGCGATACCAAGCGTCTGTCACGCTGGCAGGACGTGCTGAAGAAAATGCAGGCCGAAGGCTTCCCGGCCGAACCGGTCTACTAAGGAGCGCAGATGTCACTGTTCAAACAATTGCTACTCGCCATTTGCCTGTTCCTGGTGGTTGCCTTCAGTGGCAGCTTCATGGTCAGCCTGGAAAGCTCGCGTAGCCAGTACGTCAACCAGTTGCGCTCCCACGCCCAGGACGCGGCCACCGCACTGGCCCTGTCGCTGACGCCGAACATCGACGACCCGGCGATGGTGGAGCTGATGGTGAGCTCCATCTTCGACAGCGGGTACTACACGAGCATCAAGGTCGTCGACCTGGGGTCCAACGCCGTGCTGGTGGAGCGCCATGCCGAACCGGACAGCAATGGCGTGCCCGCCTGGTTCATCCGGCTGGCCGGGTTGCAGGCCGCCGGTGGAGACGCGCTCGTCAGCCGCGGCTGGCAGCAGGCGGCGCGGGTCGAGGTCATCAGCCACCCGATGTTCGCCCTGGCCAAGCTCTGGCAGAGTGCATTGGGCAGCCTTGGCTGGTTGCTGCTGTGCGGGGCCGTGAGCGCGGTGCTGGGGGCCTTGTTGCTGCGTCGCCAATTGCGTCCGCTGGACTACATGGTCGCCCAGTCCCATGCCATAGCCCGTCGGGAGTTCCTCAGCCTGCCTGACCTGCCCCGCACACCAGAGCTGCGCCGCGTGGTGCAAGCCATGAACCAGATGGTCGAAAAACTCAAGGCCCTGTTCAACGAACAGGCCGAGCGCAGCGAGCAACTGCGCGCCGAGTCGTACCAGGACAACCTCACGGGCCTTGCCAACCGGCGCTACTTCGAGATGCAGCTCAACGCCCAGGTCAGCGACACCGAAGAAGCCCGCGCAGGCTACCTGCTGCTGCTGCGTGTACAGGACCTGGCCGGCCTCAATGCCCGTCTAGGCGGCCAGCACACCGATCAGTTGCTCCAGGCGGTGGGCGAACAGCTGCGCCGTGCCTGCGCCCGCCACCCCGAGACCAATGGCCTGATCACCCGCAGTCGTGGCGGCGAGTTCGCCGTGCTGGCGCCGGGCATGCTCGTCGAGGACGCCAAGCAGCTGGCCCAGGCCCTGGAGGCCTCACTGCAGAGCCTGCACCAGACCGGTGCCAGCGATGTCACCCCCGTGGCCCGCATCGGACTGGCCCCCTATGCGCCGGGCGATGCGCCCGAGACAGTGCTCAAGCTCGCCGACGAAGCCCTGGCGCGTGCCGAAGGCCAGCCAGAGCCGAGCTGGGTGTGCCTGGAGCGCGGTGCCACGGCAGATACTGCCGACAGCCACCACGCCTGGCATTCGCGGCTCGACCAGGCCCTGGTCCAGGGGCAGTTCGAGCTGTTCTTCCAGCCCGTGGTGGATTGCCGGGAGCCTGGGCGGATCCTGCATCACAAGGTCATTTCGCGGTTGCACGATGGGCCGGGCGAGCCAGTGGCTGCCGGTCACTTCCTGCCATGGCTGGAACGCTTTGGCTGGATGCCGCGGCTGGACCTGCTGGTGCTGGAGAAGGTGATCGAGCATTTGAAGACCCATGATCACGCCCTGGCGCTCAACCTCTCGGCAGCGACCGTGGCCGACGCTGGGGTCTTGCGCCAGGTGTACGAGCTGCTTAGCCGGCACGCCGCACTGGGTTCGCGCCTGACCCTGGAGATTGGCGAGGAACAACTGCCCGAACGGGCCGCCCTCGAACAGTTGACCCGCCGCCTGCACGTACTGGGCTTTGGCCTTGCCCTGCAACGCTTCGGTGGTCGCTTCAGCATGATCGGCAACCTGGCGGACCTGGGGCTTGCCTACCTGAAGATCGATGGCGGCTACATTCGCCATATCGATCAGGAGCAGCACAAACGCCTGTTCATCGAGGCGATCCAACGGGCGGCGCACAGCATCGACCTGCCGCTGATCGCCGAGCGGGTCGAGTCCGAAGGAGAAATGAGCGTGCTGCGCGAGATGGGCGTGCAGGGCGTGCAAGGACAATGGGTGGGTGAGCCCGCACCGTGGCGTTGAGCGTGCCGGCGTCATCGCCGGCTGCAGTGGAATGCGTCAGATCAGACCGCCGCCCTCATCGTCTTCGATCAGGTTGTTCAGGCTTCCCAGCGCCTTGCGCGCCGAGGAACGGTTGAGCAGCTTGGACTGGGCGTCAGACGGCAGGTCCGTGATGCTGATCACGCCCTTGGTGGTCAGTACGTCGATCAAGTCCTCGAGCACGCGGATCATGTCCAGGTCGCTCTGCTTGAGCTGACGCAGGCTGCTTTCCACGATGTCGTCGGCGAGCCAGGCCTGAACGTCGGCATGATCGGCAGGGAGTATTTCCGTGTAGTCGGCGTAGGGGGCGGCCTCCACCCGCAACAACTGGCCCGCAGCGTCGCGTTGCACGTAGAACATTGTCTCTATCCTCGCTACATTGATGCCTTCCTCAAGGCGCTGTACGACATGCATCTGCGCTCGGCGATACCACGTTGAAACAGGACTCGAATGCACATGCACTCACGCATGCCACGCTTTCCCGCCCTGCTCATGCTGCCTGGCCTTCGCGTACATACATTTCATGCAAGCCCTAGGTAGGCAGCATAGGCAGTTCGCCCGGCTTCGCCAGCCCCACCCCACCGTGCCGTTCGTTTCACCAGCCCGGCATAGTCCATTCAGAGGATTACGAAGCATCCGTGACGATCAACCATGGCGAGGGTCATCTCACCACCACGCCGTGCGTCAAGGAGAGCTCCGTGCAGAAAGTCATCTACCTGCTTTGGCAACCTGGGCAAGACACCTTCGAACCCTTCGCAAGCCAGTTGAGTGGCCCCCTCGCCGACCGCCTGCGGACCCTCGGCGCCCAGGACCTGCAACTGAACCTCGCCGATGCCGATGTGGCCGCAGCCGATGGCTTGCGTCAGGAGCAGGCCGGCCCCCTGCCCCAGGCCGTGCTGAGCTTCTGGCTGGACAGCGCCGTGGCCGAGTTTCGCCGCCCGTTCGATGAGGCCTTGCAAGCGATCTGCGCGCGCATCGCCGGATACCTGGTCTGCGAGTCGGTCCCTATCCGCAACACCCGCTTCCCCGCCGTACCGGGCCAGCGTACACAGGGGTTTTCACAGCTGGCCCTGCTGCAGCGCCCCACACGCCTGACCCACGAGGCCTGGCTCGAGGTCTGGCAGAACCACCACACGCGGGTGGCCATCGACACCCAGGACAACTTCCAGTACGTGCAGAACCTGGTGGTTCAGGTGCTCACGCCCGGTGCCACGCCGCTGGCGGCCATCGTCGAGGAATGCTTCCCGTCGGCCGCCATGTTCGATCCACAGGCGTTCTTCGATGCACCCGGCGATGAGGAGAAATTCCAGCGCAACCTGGCGTTGATGATGGACAGTTGCCAACGCTTCATCGACTTCGACCAGTTGGGCGTTCTGCCCACCAGCCAATACCCCCTGTGAACGGAGACCACCGCATGAACCGACTCACCGGCAAGACAGCCCTGGTCACCGGCGGCGGGCAAGGCGTAGGCCAGGGCATCGCTCTGGCCCTGTGTGCCGAAGGCGCCCGCGTAGCGGTTGCCGGCCGTACGCTCGCGCCCCTGGAAGCTACCTGCGGGCAAATCCGCGCACGCGGCGGCGAGGCGCTGGCAGTGCTCTGCGACGTCACCCACGCGCAGGACATCGAGCGTTGCGTGGCCCAGGTGGTGGAAGCCTTTGGCGGGCTCGACATCCTGATCAACAACGCCCAGATCGTGCCATTGGGCCGGTTGCTGGACGTCAGCGACGAGGCGTTCCAGCAAGGCATGGACTCCGGCCCGTTGGCCACGCTGCGCTTGATGCGCGCCAGCTACCCGTACCTGCAGGGTGGCGGTGTGGTGGTCAACCTGGCTTCCTCCGCCGCTGTACGCTGGGATGCCTCTGGCTACGGCGCCTATGCAGCGGCCAAGGAAGCCATCCGCTGCCTGAGCCGCGCCGCCGCCTGCGAATGGGGGCCCGAGGGGATCCGTGTGAATGTGATCGCACCTCATGCGTTGTCCCCGGGCCTCGAGGGCTGGATGCAGGCCAACCCGGAGCAGGCCCAGGCATTCGTGCAAGGCATCCCGCTACGCCGGGTCGGTGATTGCGAAGCAGATATCGGCCATACCGTGGCCTGGCTGGTCAGTGACGAAGCGGCCTATCTGACGGGGGCTACCTTGCCACTCGACGGCGGGCAGGCGTTCTGGGGCTGACCGGCCGCGTGCATCCGGGCCGGCCTACACCCGGCGAACATTCCAGACCAGCAGAACCCGCCCCTGGATACAGGCCTCTTCACGCAGGACAACCCTGTCCTTGTGCCTGGCATTGTCGGAGATCATCTCGAAATGATCTTCGTCGACGATTTGCAGGCGTTTGATGTAGAGGCCATCGCCCCAGGAGAACAGGTAGATCCCGTCCCCGGTGAACTCACGGACACCGGCATCGACGATGAGCAGGTCGCCTTGCCTGATGGTGGGCTCCATCGACTGATCCCAGCCGGTCACCAGGGTCAACTGATGGGGCCTGCTGAACTTCACGCCCATTTCACGCAGGTGTTGTGGATTGACCTGCACGTCCTGCAGCGTCTGCGGCAGGTCATGAGGGACCTGGCCATCGCCCACGAGTGCGCGCAGGTCGCAGTGAGTGATCCAGGCCTCGTCCCCTGCCGCGTCCGATTGACGTGCTGCCGTCGGCCCGGGCTCCACGACCGTGGATATCGATCCCTCATCGAATGACAGTGGATACACAAGCGCCCCTTTGGGCAGCCCTATCTTTTCCTCGAGAAAAGCAGCCGTTCTTTCCCCCAGGTTCCTGTGCCCGTTCATGATCTGGGAAAGGTACGAGGCATTGAACCCATGCCGTTTCGCGAACGCTTTCTGTGTGGTTCCACCCATGACCACCCTTAAAGCGGCAATCCGGAGCGCTTTGATGTCCATCCAGAACTGATCCTATTCAATATCGAGACGCAAGGGAGGAACGCCCCTGCATCGACCGGGACTCCCCCACGCCAGGCGCTGTTGCCACAGTGCCGCTAATCCATCCACTGGGCGCGCACCTGCAAGATCTGCGGCACACAGTCCAGGAAGACGTCCACCAAGGCAGGATCGAACTGCTTGCCGCTTTCGCTACGAATGTAGGCAACCGCATCGTCAACGGGCCAGGCGTCCTTGTAGGGGCGCACACTGGTCAGCGCATCGAATACATCGGCAATGGCAACGATGCGGGCAACGTGGGGAATTTCTTCTCTGGCCAGACCCTGGGGATAGCCACTGCCGTCCCATTTCTCATGGTGGCTCAATGCAATGGTCGCGGCCATTTTCAGAAAGCCGGAAGCATGATTGCCGATGATCTTCGCGCCGATCTCCGTATGCCGGCGCATGACGTCCCATTCTTCGGGGGTCAATTGGCCATTCTTTTGCAATATCGCATCGGGAATGCCGATCTTGCCCACATCGTGCATGGGGGCGGCATGCAGCAGGTCATTGGCCGCGCACTCGCTGTAACCGGCGGCACTTGCAATGATCTTGGCATAGTTGCTCATGCGGATAACATGCAGGCCGGTTTCGTTATCCTTGTACTCGGCGGCGGTTCCCAGGCACTGCACGATCTTCAGGCGGGTTGCGTTCAGGTCACGCGCCTGCACCAGCGACAGGTGGGTCCGGACGCGGGCCTGGACAATAGCAGGGTTGAACGGTTTGACGATGTAGTCTACCGCTCCCATTTCCAGGCCCTGCTGCTCGTTGCCGGCCTCTGCCAGGGCGGTCACGAAGATGACCGGTGTCGATGCGGTAGCCGGGTCTTCCTTCAGGGCCTGGCACACTTCGTAGCCGGACATGGCAGGCATCATGATGTCCAGCAGGACCAGGTTCGGACGTTCCGCGCGCGCCAGCTCCAATGCCATGGGCCCGTTCTTGGCGAACAGCAGGCGATAGTCGCCCTGCAGGGTATGACGCAGCACATGCAGGTTGGTCGGTTCATCGTCGACCAGCAACAAGGTGGGACGCGAATCGATTTTGAAAGGGTTCATGACATCTACTCTATTGCGCCACTTCAAGCGTGTGACTGTGTTCATTGATCAGCTTTTGCAGCAAGACGCGCGCTTGCTGGAACTCGAAAGCATCCGCTGCCGCGCGCAATGCCTTCGCCACCGCAGCCTGCTCGCTGGCTTCCAGGCCGTTGCACACGCGCTCCAGGATCTCGTCGTCCAGCTCGTTGTGGGCAAGGGTCTCCAGCAGCCCGTGCATCGACAGCAGCAAGGCTTCCGGCATCGGCGCGCTCGCCGTGCCTGCGCTGGGCCTGCGCGCAGGCAAGGCCTTGCGCACTGCGTCCAGGCTGGCACGCAGCGCTGGCAGGCCCTGCCGGACCTCGTCGTGGCGCCCATCCTTGAGCATGTCCTCCAGGGAGCCCGCCAGCTGCGCGACCTCAGGCAGCGCCAGGTTGCCGGCGACGCCTCGCAGGCTGTGCAGGCTGTACACCGCCGCGTCCCAATCGATCTCGGTAAGCTTCGGGCAAAGCAAGGGGTACTTCTGCGACGCGGCCTCGAGCAGCTGCTCCACCGCGCCGATCATCCGCTGCTCGCTGCCCCATAGCGTCACGCCACGCGCCCAGTCGATGGCCGCCGAAGTGCGCTCAAGGGGTTCAGGTGCCGGACTCAAAGGCTCGGGTCGGCACGGGATGCCCAGCACGGTGGCCATTTCCTCGAACAGCTTGGGCGCGTCCAGGGGTTTGATGGCAAACCCGCTCATCCCCGCCTGCAGGGCCGCCCGGCGGTCCTCGGCCATCACGCTCGCGGTCAGGGCGATCACCGGCATGGTGGCACGTCCCGTCTCGCGCTCGTGCTGACGGATCAACTGCGTGGCCAGCAGCCCGTCGACGACCGGCATGTGGACATCCATCAGCGCGACATCGAAAGTACCGGCCTTGAACTGCTCCAGCGCCTCGGCACCGTCGCGGGCCAGCGTGACCGAATGCCCGTGGGCCTCGAGCACAAGGGAAAGCAGCTCCAGGTTCTGGGGCACGTCATCGGCGATGAGGATCCGCAACGGTGGCAGGTAGCAGTTGGGCAACGGCGCGGCCAGGGACGCCGTCGGCGCTTCGGCCACCGGCAAGGGGAGCCACACATGGAAGGTACTGCCCTGGCCCAGTTCGCTCTCGACATCGATATGGCCATTCATGAGCTCGGCCAGCTGGCGCGCGATGGTCGTACCCAGTCCGGTGCCGCCGAAACGACGGCTGATGGAGGCGTCGGCCTGGGTGAACGGCGAGAAGATCGAGGCCACCTGTTTGGGTGACATGCCGATACCGCTGTCGCGTACCTGCACATGAACCATTTTCTTGCTGAATGCGAAGATGACGTCCACGCCGCCACGTTCGGTGAACTTGATGGCATTGCCGATCAGGTTGGTGAGGATCTGCAACAGGCGCAGCGGATCGCCCTGGAAGTATTCGGGCATGTCCACCGCATAGTGGGTGGTCAAGGTCAGGTGCTTGGCCTGGGCCCCAAGCCGCAGGGAGGACTCCACCTGCAGCGCCAGGTCCCGGAGCGAGAACACGGTCCGCTCAAGCTCCAGCTGCCCCTTTTCCATCTTGGTGGTGTCCAGGATGTCGTTGATCAGGTGCAGCAAGGAACGGGACGACTGACGGATGGTGCTGAGGTGGCTGCGCTGGATGGCCGTCAGGTCAGACTGCAACAGCAACTCGCTGAACCCGATGATGGAGTTCATCGGCGTGCGGATCTCATGGCTCATGTTCGCCAGGAAACTGCTCTTGGCCGCGGTAGCCTGCTCGGCCCGCTCGGCGGTTTCACGCAAGGAGGCTTCCAATGCATGGCGTTCGCTGATATCGCTGACGAAACCGACAAACAGCAGCTCACCCGGCAGCTCGACACGCCCTACCGCCAGACGCACCGGCACCTGCTCGCCGTTCTTGCGCAGGCCCTTCACCTCGCGCCCGGTGCCGATGATCCTGGGCTGGCCGGAGGTCATGTAGTTGTGCAGGTAGCCGTCATGCCCCGAATGATCCGGCTCAGGCATCAGCAGCTTGATGTTCTGCCCGATGACCTCATCGGCCCGCCAGCCGAACAGCCGCTCGGCCGCAGGGTTGAACGCCTGGATGATGCCCTTGCTGTCGATCGTGACGATGCCGTCGACAGCGGTGTCCAGCGTGGCCCGCAACCGCGACCGGCTCTCGTCGACTTCAAGGTACAACTCGCGTGAGCGGATCAGGCCATTGAGCGCTGCGACCATCACCGTCACGGTGATGGTGAACGAGGAAAGTCCCAGGGAGGCGAACGTCGTGTTGAGCAACAAGCCGTTGTTGGCCGCACCTGGCTCACCGATGAAACGTACAGCCGCCATGCCGGTGTAATGCATGCCGGCGATGGCCAGCCCCATCACGCCACCGCTGAGGTAGAAGCGTTGCAGGCGGCTGAGCCCGGTACGCTGGACACCGTAGCGCACCCAGAGGGCAAGAATCGCCAGGCTGACGGCCACGATGATGGACAAGGCGAAGATCAGGGGGTCGTAACGCATCTGCAGCGGTGTCTGCATGGCCGCCATGCCGGTGTAGTGCATGGCGCCGATGCCAGAGCCCACGATGGTGCCGCTGAGCACGAGCTGCCACTTGCTGACGTAGTGCTGGACCAGGCGGTGCAGCGCAAACCATGAGGCGATGCAGGCAGGTGCGAACGAAAGCAGGGTCACGCTCGTGGCGTAATGGACGTGGGTCGGCAGCTCGAACGCCAGCATACCGATGAAATGCATGGTCCAGATGCCCCCCCCCAGTGCGATGGCACCGGTACCGATGGCAGTATGACGATAGAGACGGTTCTTGGTCCTGCGGGCGATCTGTGCCGACTGCAGCGCCATCGTCGACGAGAAGATCGATACGAAAAGCGACAGCAGCACCAACCCAAGATCATAGGAGCCTTGGACGACGGAAGTATGCTGCGTGGCGGTGATGAAGAAGCTACTCATTACTTCCATGGGTCGTCTCTGTGGGTGAACAGTTTTTTGGATTCGTAAGATTGACGTCGGTGAGCATGATCGCCTGGGGCCTGCCCAGCAGATAGCCTTGAGCTTGCTCGCACGACGCCGACCGCAGGAAGCTCAACACCTCTTCGGTTTCAACCCCCTCGGCGAGGACAGGCAATTCCAGGCAACGTCCCAACCCCACTATCGCGTGCACGATAGCGGCAGCCTGCTTGTTGAAACCGACCGTCTTGATCAGCGCACCATCGATCTTGATCTTGTCGAAGGGAAAATCCCGCACACTGGAAAGAGCGGACTGGCCCGTGCCGAAATCATCCAGGGCGAGCCGCACACCGAGATCCTTGAGCTGGCGGAGGATGATCAATGCCCGGGGCTGGTCGCGCAGTATGCTCGCTTCAGCAATATCAAGCTCCAGTCGGTCCGGGAGCAGCCCCGTTCTTTCCAGGATGTCGTGCGTTGTCTTGACGAACAAAGGATTGAACAGCTGCGCCGCCGAGACATTGACGGCCACGCTCAAGGGCTTGGCCCAGCGCGCCGCCTCTTCGCAGGCAGCCGACATGGCCCACTCGCTGATCTGGAGGATCAGCCCGCATTCTTGCGCAACGGGGATGAGCGTGCTGGGCGGGATGTTGCCATATTCCTTGTTGTACCAACGCAAGAAGACTTCGAAGCCTATGACTTCCCGGCTGTCGGTGCGCACCTGGGGTTGATAGACCAGCGAGAGTTCCTGTTTTGCGATCGCAAAGCGAAGCTCGTTTTCGATCCGCCGCCGGTCGTGAAGCCGCTCTCCGGTGATGCCTGCGAAAAACCGGTACACGCCCCGCCCATCGGCCTTGGCGCGATACAGGGCAACATCCGCGCAGCCCATCAGAGAGGAACCATCACTGGCATCGGCAGGAAAGACCGCGATGCCGATACTGGCCGAGATCAAGGCGCTGGACATTGGCGCACGCTGGTTCTCGTCCAGAAATGCTTTGAACACGTCCTCGGCAATGCGCCCTGCTTGCTGGGGGTCGCTCAGCCCTGGCGCGATGATGGCGAACTCATCACCTCCCAGGCGTGCCATGACCTGACCGCGACGCAAGACTTGCTGGGCGCAACGCGCCACCGCTTGCAACAGTTTGTCCCCTGCCGCGTGACCGAACAGATCGTTCACCTCCTTGAAACGGTCAAGATCCAGACACAGCACAGCCATGTGCTTGCCACTGCAACGGTTGCCCGGCAGGTGCGCCTGCAGGTTCTTTTCCAGCGCCTGGTTGAATGCGTTGCGATTGGCCAGCCCCGTCAAGGGATCGTGGTGAGCCAGATAGTAGATATGCTGTTCTGCTTTTTTCCTGTCACGAAGATCGCGAATCGCCACGACCATCTGCAGGCGCTGAGCGTAAATGACCGGACGGGCATTGACCTCGACCACGATGGATTCTGCACCGCCGTAGGGTTGAAGCAGCGTCTCCAGGGCTTTGCCGGGTTTCTCCTTGAGCCAGCGCAGGGCCATTGGATCAGGAAGGATCAGCGAAAGGTCACTGCCGACCAGGTGCTCGGGGTCACGACCGATCAGGGTCGCCAGGCTGGCATTGGCTGTGGTGATGACACTGTCCTCGCACACAAGAAGCCCTTCGAAGGCCGCATTGCCCAGGCTGTTCAGGCGATCCATCTCCCGCTTGGCCTGGCGCCACTCATGAACGTCGAGGGCAAACCCCAGGAAGGTCAGGAGCAAGATCGTGAAGTAGGCAACGGCGATCAGTATCGCCAGCCAGGAAGATGGGATCAGGTGGGACGAGGTAACCTCTACCGCTTCGAAAACCAACGTCGCGCCAGCCATGGCCGTGAAATGCAGGCCACAGATGCCGAGGGTCAGCAGCAACGCGCCCAGGGCGATGCATCCGTAGGTGCGCCGGCAAAGCCCCACCGACAGAGCCAGCGCGCCGAACAGTGCGCCCAGGGCGATGGACAGGACAACCCAGGACAGGCTCCACATCACGTGCCCGGTCATTTCGAAGGCCGCCATGCCGGTGTAGTGCATGACGGCGACGCTGCCGCCGGCAAGTGCTCCGCCAAGCCAGCGGCCACCCTTCAGGCCAGGCGCCAATGCCACTGTGAAGCTGATGATGGTCAACACGATCGCAGCGATCAGCGAGAACACTGTCAGGCCGATGCTGTAGCCGCTTTGAATATTGGGGGTATAGGCCAGCATCGCGACGAAATGGGTCGTCCAGATGCCGAACCCGGTTGTCGTCCCGGCGACGCACAGCCACACCTTGCGCATCAGCCCTACCGACCTGCGGGCATGCTGCAAGAGGTTGATGGCGGCAAAAGAAGCGATCGTGCAGATCGCCACGGCCAGGATGACCAATCTCAAATCGTGTTTGAGCACAATACAGTCGACAGCGGAAAACATGGAAAACCAGGCGAGCCCTTCAATGCCTTGACACCAGTGCAGTCATCTTGGCTTAGATAAATTGTCCGAAAATACATCGACGACTCAGCGCACGCTTGCCATATTGCGCCATTATTCCAATCCCTCGAAATCCATCGCCTGCCCCGTGACGCGAAGGCGTCCTTACCGCCCCCTGTTCGCGACACGAAATCGCGAAGGAGAAACGCCAGCAGCTCTCTGGAAACTGCGGGTGAAATGCGCAGGATCCGAATACCCCAACGACAGTGCGATATCAGTGATTTTCATCTCTTCATTGCGCAGCAGCGCGACGGCTCTCTCGAACCTCACGGCATTGAGAATCTCTCGATAGCTCAACCCGGTATCGGACAACATCCGCTGCAGGCTTCGCCTACTGGTGTTGGCCATTTCAGCAACGTCCATGAGGGTCGGCACCTTTCCATCCAGGTACGCTGGCAACATCAGCGTCAAGGTGCGCACCAACCCATTCGGCGAGCCTGCATCGCCCACCCCATCCGACGCGTCGGCATCCTCCACCGGAAGGGAACAAAGCCCAAGGTACTTGACCGGAACATCGATCCAGGACGTTTTCTGCCGGGAGAGGAATCGACTGTTTCCCCAATGCTCCCGCGCGTCCATGCCAGGCGTGTAGTGCGCCTCGAACGCCATGGTCCTGGGCGTCCAGGCAGGGCCGACAAACTTGCGGACGATCTCCACAGGCAGCACATTCTGGATCCACTGGGAATGCTCAAAGTGTTGCAATCCCGCGGTGCCCTTGAGCCGGGTACAGATTCTCAAGGTGTCACCATGAAACTCCAGGTGCATCACCAGGTTCGTGTCTTCTATGTGCGCCCTCGCACAGGCAAAACGCAGCGCCGAAAACAAGGTCGGCGCATTCAGGATCAGCGCTTGGGTGCCCTGGCTCAAATGCTCGAACGCCACCCCCAGGGACACCCGATAGCCAAAATCCGTGATCCCTTGGGTACGTGCGGCCGTCTCGGCGAACTGGATGGCGTTTCTGATCGGAACGTAGCTGTCTTCTTTCCCGTGCAGAACGACAGGGAGCTTGAATTTCTCCAGAAGCGACTCTGTAGGCGCACCTATCTGCGCATGAAGGTCAGCAAAGGGCATGAGGAACTGGCAGCGCGTCAGTGATATTAACGACATGAATCCTTCTACCGCTCCTCTGCCGATTCAGAACTTCCGTCCTTTCTATCAGCCCCCTGCAGTACCACCGGCTTGCATGGACAGCTCTCGAATATCTAGCTTTTCGTCTAATTGTTTTTTTTCTTGAATATTCAGTCGAAAAAATCGTAACAAGTTGTTACATGAAAAACTGGCACTCAATTCACGGCATGTCTGCCCCGCTGCCTGAGCGCGTGACGCGAGCAGAAACCAGGCATGAAAAAGCCCGCGTGAAGCGGGCTTTTTCATGCCTGGCTTGCGACTCAACAGCCGAAGCGATCGAAGATGAGGGAGCGGCTCATTCGCCACTGACCAGCTGGCGGGCCAACTGGTTGTGACGCTCCAGCACTCGAGGCAGATCGACGGTGACGATGCGGCCATCTTTCACCACGACCTTGCCGTTGATCACGCTGGTATCGACGTGGGTCGGGGTGCAGAACACCAGCGCCGCCAGCGGATCGTGCAGGGCACCGGCATACGCCACATGGCCCAGATCGAAGGCGACGAAGTCGGCAACCATCCCGGGGGCCAGAGCGCCGATGTCATCACGGTTGAGCACCTTGGCACCGCCCAGGGTGGCGATTTCCAGCGCCTCGCGCGCGGTCATCGCATCGGGGCCGAATCCTACGCGCTGCAGCAGCAATGCCTGACGCACCTCGCCGATCATGCTCGCACCGTCGTTGGAGGCCGAGCCGTCGACACCCAGCCCTACCGGCACGCCGTGGTCACGCATCTTGCGGACCGGCGCGATGCCCGAGGCCAGACGCATGTTCGAGCACGGACAGTGGGCGACGCCGGTACCGGTGCGCGCGAACAGTTCTATGCCGTGCTGGTCGAGCTGGACACAGTGGGCGTGCCAGACATCGTGACCGACCCAGCCCAGGTCCTCGGCATACTCGGCGGGCGTCATGCCGAATTTCTCTCGGCTATAGGCGATGTCATTGACGTTCTCGGCAAGGTGAGTGTGCAACGAAACGCCGTACTCACGGGCAAGGACCGCGGCTTCGCGCATCAGGTCACGGCTCACCGAGAATGGCGAGCAAGGGGCAACCACGACTCGCCGCATCGAACCATGGCTGGCGTCATGATAGTCCTCGATCAGGCGCTGGGATTCCTTGAGGATGTCGCTCTCCTTCTCCACCACCGAGTCGGGCGGCAGGCCGCCCTGGCTGCGCCCGACACTCATGCTGCCGCGTGCCGCATGGAAGCGCATGCCGATTTCCTCGGCGGCGTGAATGCTGTCGTCGAGCTTGCAGCCGTTGGGATAGATGTAGAGATGGTCGCTGGACGTGGTGCAGCCAGACAGGATCAGCTCCGCCATCGCGGTCTGGGTCGATATCGAGATCATCTCGGGCGTCAGCCGTGCCCAGATGGGATACAGGTTGGTCAGCCAATTGAACAGCTCGCCGTCCTGGGCAGCCGGGACCACGCGGGTGAGGCTCTGGTACATGTGGTGATGGGTATTGACCAGGCCGGGGATGACCACTTTTCCGGCCATGTCCAGGATTTCGTCGGCTGTCTGGGGCAGCGTTTCGCTGGGGCCGACCTGCTTGATCACATTGTCTTCGATGTACAGGCCACCGCGTCTGATCTCCCGGCGCTCACCATCCATCGTCACCAGAAGCTCGGCGTTCTTGACCAATAATGTCTTGGGCATATGTGTTCCTCTCCCGCTTGGGGTTGCATTCAACTTGGTTTTCACAGGCACGCGGCTTCATCTCGGGTGAAGTCCGGGTAAGCGACCGCATGCGTAGAAGTATTGTCTGGATGGCTAGCGGCGCACGCGCGCCTGCACGCAGGCTCTAGAGAGGCGTGGCCTCGGCTTGTCCGCTCGGTTGCACACCGTGACGGGCATCGGCGTCGCCCCCCTCCGTGATGCCGCCAGGAGGTCGAGCATGCGCGGGAGAGTGTTCGGGACGCACGGGGCAAGGAAAAATGCGTCGCTCAGGCGATCGCTGAAGTGGACATCAGCGTTGAACGACCTTCGAGGGTGGCGCTCGCCGGGGGCGAGCAGGTGTGGGTGTTGCATGGCTTGAGACCGTCGCAATACGCACCGGCGATTACCGATGTCGTAGGCGCAGAGCAATGTAAACAGAACTTTTAATTTCTGTATACATAATTCACCTGGCGACTGATCACGAACATCACAAGGCAAGCGACTGCTGGATGGCGGGAACTGCACAGCGCCTGGAAGAACCCCGTGCAATCCTCGCGTCACAGCAGCAGCTCAGGTACGGAACCGCCGCACCAACGCATCCAGCTCGTTGGACAGCCCCGCCAGGCTCTCGGAGTCCTGGCGCGCGGCCTGGGCGAGCTCCGCCACCAGCTGCGCATCGCCATGGATCTGGCTGATGTGCCGGTTGATGTCCTCGGCCACCTGGTGCTGCTCTTCGGCCGCGGTGGCGATCTGGGTGTTCATGTCGCGGATGATGTCCACCGACTCGCGGAT
>Ga0153917_1000310_pt1 | contig 37178 bp, 40 predicted proteins | sample TSFL001MetaG_FD_104695 | JGI IMG/M metagenome (GOLD analysis project Ga0153917, IMG submission 104695) | Attine ant fungus gardens microbial communities from Florida, USA - TSFL001 MetaG | ecosystem: Host-associated > Fungi > Mycelium > Unclassified | place: USA: Florida, Paynes Creek Historic... | reverse complement strand
TACACGAAGGAGTTAGCACATGCGAACGCTGAGAATGCTGTTCTGCAGCGCAAGCTTGATGCTGGTGGCCGGGTGCTCGTTAAAGGCCGCTGTCCAGAGCCAACCACAACCAAAACAGCCAGCACCAGCAGCATGGGCAATGATGCCAGCATCGAACTCTCTGATGCTGCTGGACGAAACATTTTCGGTATCCGATCCGGAATCATCAGCGACCAGGCCAAAGTGAAGTATCTCCAGGAGTATATCCAGCAGCAGTGCCTGAAGTGATTCGTCACCCAAATAAGACAAATGGAACCTGACATGGTGGCGTTGATGGAGGTGGATTCAACCCAATGAAAATTAAATAAATTATTGCCCACTTTTATAGCGGGCAATAAACACCTCTAAGAATTATAGATTTGGGTTAAAAGCCAGAAGAATTGCTGCTATAACAGGAATTGCTTTACAGATCGTTAGCCCGATCTTTTTTAAAACGCCATCCTGAATCCCTGACCAGTCTATAAATAACTCAGTACACGCAAACGCGGCGAATAAAAAAGCAAAAGATACAGCCGTTTGCTGTGAGAAGTGGAATGCAAAAACAAGCGCGGCCACGAACAACAACCCTGACAACCAAGACATTACCGTATTCATTTAGTTCATCCTTATGAAATGAGAGGCTTAATATATAGAAATTACACGTAATAGTTTACAAAAAATAACACATTAGGGATTGGTATGACTGAAATCTATAAAATCACTATCACCACGACATCGAAAGAAACTTTCACCGGTTTGATGAAGCGCAGCCAGCCTGAAATCGTTAATGGGTTTGTGGCGCTGGCGACTGATACAGGTGAGTGGCGTTACTTCCGACCGGATAGCGTGGATCAGTTCCTCTTTGTGCCAGTGGCTGATGCGGCAAGTAAGTGAGAACGCACAGCATCTAGAGCGAATGAGTTGCACTCACAATCTGCCTAGCGTTGACCAGCTGCATTGCACCTAAAGTAAGCGGGATCAGTGTATTTGTTGAGTTGCTCAATCCTGTTGCAATCAAGTCGTACCGCGGAAGAAAGGACCATTTATTTCCAGAGTTTCTGTAGCATCGAGCTAGAGTATCACCATTCTGACTGACTATCTCAGGAGTTTTCCATTGATGGCAGGTGGCAATGATGCATGAGTAGATGTCTGCATCAGTCGTAAGTGGCAAACAAAATGATATATTTACTTTCGGGTCAAGAAACAGGTTTATATGTCCGCAATCTATTAATCCTCTGTAAGCCTGAATTAAATCCACGCTAGCTCCTCAAGAGATTTTTATGGCATTCACTGACAAACAAGAGATGTTCTGTCGCGAGTACCTCATCGATTTAAACGCTACACAGGCGGCTATTCGGGCGGGGTACAGCGTCAAGACCGCAAACCGCACTGCGTCCGAAAACCTGTCAAAACCTGACATCCAATCCAGAATTGCCGAACTTAAAGCGCAACGCAATGATCTGGTTGGCATAAATGCGACATACGTCCTGAATCGTCTTGTTGAGATAGACCAGATGGACGTGCTCGACATCCTCAAAGACGACATGAGTCTGAAGCCAGTAAGCGAGTGGCCTTCATCCTGGCGAAGATATTTGAGCGGCTTCGATGTGGCTGAGATGTTTGAAGGCCGTGGGGAGGAGCGTGAGATGGTTGGGCTGCTTAAGAAAATTAAGTGGCCGGATAAAGTTAAAAACCTCGAACTGCTCGGGAGGCACATAGATGTGATGGCTTTCAAAGAGCAGGCCACTCATGAGCATACAGGCAAGAACGGTGGGCCAATCGAAATGGCTACGCTGACCAAAGAAGAGTACAAGGCTGCCCGGCGGGAGATGTTGGAGGATGACGACTGCTGAGCAAAGGGCATTTGCCCGTAAGGTTGAATGCGAAGAGGACGGGCTCTATTACGCTCGCTACTTCTTCAAGCAGCGCACCGGCGGAAAGATGATCGTCGCGCCTCACCACAAGGTGATACAGCAAACACTGGATCGCGTTATTGATGGTGAGATTCAGCGCCTGATCATCAACGTCCCGCCTGGGTACACGAAAACGGAGCTGGCTACCATCAACATGATGGGCCGCGGACTGGCGCTGAACTGCCGGGCCCGCTTCATGCACCTGTCCTATTCGCACAACCTGGCGCTGCTGAACTCCTCAACCGCGCGTGGAATGATTAAGTCGCAGGCGTATCAGTCTATGTGGCCCATGTCGCTACGCGATGACGCTGACAGCAAGGCGATGTGGTGGACCGAACACGGCGGCGGCGTTTATGCGTCGTCAGCTGCCGGTCAGGTTACCGGCTTTCGTGCCGGACACATGGAGCCAGGCTGGCAGGGCGCGCTGATTATCGATGACCCAGTTAAGCCGGATGATGCTTACTCGGAGATCGTCCGTGACGGCGTCAACAACCGCTTTAACGAGACAATCAAATCACGACTGGCGATCGAAACGACGCCGATGATTGTCATCATGCAGCGTATTCACTACCACGACCTGAGCGGCTATCTGCTGCGGGGCGGGAGTGGAGAGAAATGGCATCACCTGAATCTGCCGGTGATTATCGATAGCAGTCGCAGCTACGAAGAAACTTATCCGGAAAATACCCACGCTATCCCGATTGATCACGGCTTGCCTGATGGCTGGCTGTGGCCGTTTAAGCACAACGAATCTCACCGCGTATCCCTGTTCTCTCACCGGCGCACCGCCGAAGCTCAGTACATGCAGAACCCTAAACGCTTCAATGCGGAAGGGGCGCTGTGGAATGAGGAGATGATCAGCGCCTCACACGCGATGCGTATCACTCAGGAACTGGCCCGTACTGTAGTGGCAATCGACCCTCAGGCCACCAACAGCGAAGAGAGTGACGAATCAGGCATTGCCGTCGCCAGTGTTTACGGTACCGGCGATGAGCGGCAATACAGCCTCGATGCAGATTACAGCGGGAAGTATTTACCCAACGGCTGGGCTACCAAAGCCATTGAGGCCTACGAGCAACACGAAGCTGATGCGATCGTCATCGAAACCAACCAGGGCGGCGATATGGCGGAAGATACGCTGCGCAATGCCGGGTTCGTCGGCCGCATTATTCGCGTGCACGCCAGTAAGGGCAAATACGCACGTGCAGAACCTATCTCCGCGCTGTATGCGCAGGGCCGAGTCGCTCACAGGGGAAGCCTCTACGAGGTAGAGAACCAGCTTATGGAATACGTACCATCGACTGCGAAGAAGTCACCTGACCGTCTTGATGCTGCGGTATACGCGCTCACCGAATTATCTGAACCACAATCAACCGGCATGTTGGTGCGCTCGCGCTGACGGAGGAAACCGTGAACGAAAGCGAAAATATACAACTCGCCACGAATGCCAGCATCGACCGCGAGCGGATGCGTTACGTCAACGCACTGTTCAATGGCACCAGTAATACCAAGCGTAAGCGCCTGTATCAGGAGTTTGGGTACCCGCAGGATCTCTGCTTCGATGACTTTTACCGGGCATACCGCCGCAATGCCATCGCTGGCGCCGCAGTGGCGCGCATGGTTGATGGCTGCTGGGAGGATTACCCGGACGTTTACGAAGGCGACCAGACTAAGGATGCCACACAGCAGACACCCTGGGATAAGAGGGTCAATAAGCTGCTTAAACGCTGCTGGAAGCAGATTAAGGGCGCTGACAAACGTAACCTAGTGGGCCGTTACTCAGCGCTGCTCATCCAGGTTAAAGACAGTAAGCCCTGGTGGGAACCTGTCGATAAGGCGATGGTCGGCAGACTCCAAGAAAGGGCGCTCGTCAGGCTAATCCCGGTCTGGGAGGCTCAGCTCGACCCTGTCAGTTATAACGAGGACCAGAACAGCGAGGACTACGGTGCTGTTAGCATGTACTCATTTACCGAGATACCGGTTCAGCAGCAACGCAGTGGCCAGCCCGGGCGAATCATCAACGTTCATCCTGATCGCGTCATCATCCTGGCGGAAGGTTCAGATGACGGAAGACTGGATTCCGGCGAGTCTCTGCTGGAAGAGGGCTTCAACAAGCTGATGGATCTTGAGAAGTTATCAGGCGGCGCGGCGGAGGGGTTCCTGAAGAATGCCAGTCGGCAGCTCAATTTTAACTTCAGCGCCAAGACAAGTTTTGCGCAGCTGGCAAGAGCGCTGGGCGTTAGCGAGGCGCAACTCTCTGAAGGGATGGATGACCAGGTTCGTCGCCTGAATGACAGCACAGATAGCGCCGTCATCATGCAGGAGGGCGATACCAGCGTGCTTTCCGTGGCAGTTGCCGACCCGGAGCCAACATGGCGGACTGCGCTCAATGAGTTCTGCTCCACAGTGCCGATCCCGGTGAAGGTGCTGGTGGGCATGCAGACAGGAGAAAGGGCCAGCACGGAAGATGCGAAGGACTGGGCAAAAACCCGTATGAGCCGACGCAATGGCTTCCTGACCGAAGTTATCACTGAGGTGGTTACCCGCTTCTGGACGCTTGGTTTCATTCCTCCAGCCAGCGGCGAAGAAGTTACAGTGGGATGGTCCGATCTACTGGCGCCGAGCCAGGCAGAGAAGATTGCCAACATGGACAAGCTCGCGGACGTGGCCGTGAAGTCGACGAACGCGTTTGGCCGCTCAGCAATCACCGAAAACGAGATACGCGCGGCGGGCGAACTGCAAGCCCTGCCTGAACTTGATGACGAGGTGCCGCCAGATGACAACAAGCCAAAGCCTGACCCACTGGCCGACCCAGAATCAGAAGCCGAAAAGTCCGGTGATACCGCGGTCGAAAGTTGACCCAACAATGTCGCGCAAGTCCGTCAGCAAGATGGAGCGCGACATTGAGGATCGGTATTACGCGATAAAGGTGGCGCTGAAAGCCCTGTTAGACCAGCGCCTGACCGGGCGAGAGCGTGAGGTAAATAGCCATAACTGGCATTTCCTGTGCCACGACAACGGCGCGGATATGCGGCTCTACCAGGTCAACGCCGGCAAGTTCATTTACGACATGTCGGCGCAGGAGCTTGCTGATCTGCTGGAAGCGGTGCAGAGCATTCTCGACGATTATCTGCTGGAAGGTGGCGAGCAAAATCTCTGGGCAATGGATTACGTCGTCGCAGAAGCTCAGCGTGGCACACTGGAGGCATTCAACAACCTCTCGCAGCAGTCTCAGGTGTACGCCAGCCAGACGACGCTACAGCAGCTTTTAAGCAGCCCCGGTTATCTGAACCAGATTTCTGCGGCGAGGCTGACAACGTTCAGCGACTGGAAGGTCATCAGCGATACAGCCCGTGGTGACCTGACCAGCATCATCACCGACGCGGTAGCGCGCGGCGTGAATCCACGCGAGACGGCCAGCGTCATCAGCAAGCGTCTTGACGTATCGATGTCGAAGGCCAAAACCATAGCTCAGACTGAGCAGGTCGGCGCGCTGCGGCAGGCGCAATGGAACGAAACCGACTGGGCTGCTGACCGGCTGGGGCTGAATACCGTCCTACTGTGGTTGTCAGCGCTCAAACCTACGACGCGCACCTGGCACGCCAGCCGTCACGGCAAGGTCTACACCACGGAAGAGGTGCGGGACTTCTACGCCGAGAATGGTAACCGGTACAACTGCTATTGCAGCCAGATACCGGTGCTGCTCAATGAAGACGGCAGCATCTTCAACGAGGGGTTGGCGGATAAGCTGAAGAAAGAGCGTCAGCAGTGGAAATTGGCCGAAGCGGCATGATACAAAATGGTTTTGCGGAGGAATTATGGCAAAACCAGAAGAGCCGTATCGTAAGTTGATTGTAGAGAGCTTTTACCCAGCCAGTACGTCAGGCAGGAAGGGTAAAGTTCATATCAGGCCGATTCCAGGGCAATGGGCTAGCCCCTCACTTGCTGTTGAGTGTTCTAAAAAGTTGTCAAATGTGAATGTTTATCCAATTGGCAGCCAATTTGAAATTACCGCCAAGCTTACCGATAGGGAGGATGGCGGAGAGTATATTTACAGCTCATTCCGATGGGAATTTAAACACATCAAATAGGTCGCTCAGGCGGCCTTTTTTTATGTCTGAAATCCACCAATGATGAAACCGAATTGCAAATGCCCGGGCTGTGAGCGCAAGCGTAAAGGCTGGCCAGGGTATCAACCGTGCGCGTCGAAATCATCCGGCAAGGTACTGCCACCACCAAAACAACGCTAAGAGGACGCAACGTGAAGCTATCCAGCATCCACGTTAAATCCCTCGCCATCAACGCCTCCAACATCTCAACGACCACCATCAACGGTCAGGAACACTACGTCATTCGTGGTGCGGTCCCGATCGTCGATGACATCGTGATGAATGGCGGCCTATACCCGGCGGAGGAGATTAACAACAGCTACCAGACGATGGAGCGCAAGTTAATGCCGATCGGCCACCCGATGGTGAACGGAAAATACGTGAGCGCCAACGACCCGCAGGCGGTCAACGACTACTACGCCGGGGCATGGGCTCAGAACGTCAGCAAGGCCAACGACAAAGTCGTGATGGACGTTTACGTCAATAAGGCTGTGGCAGATACCAAACCTGACGGTAAGCGCCTTATTCAGCGCCTGGACGACATGATTTCCGGCAATAACGCCGACCCGATTCATGTCTCTACCGGTCTACTGCTGAACAGAGAGCAAAAGACAGGTGAGTCGAAGCAGAAGAAGTACTCGTGGGTCGCCCGCAACATGCAGTTCGACCACATTGCCATCCTGCTGGACGAGCCGGGGGCCGGTACACCGGAAGAGGGTGTCGGCATGTTCGTAAATGCGGACGGTCAGGAGGGGGAGGTTGAAACCGCCAGCCTCATCGACGCGGCTAACAGTCTCAAAGACGGCCTTCTGAATAAGGTGAAGTTCTTCTTCACCCACAACTCCGACGCCTCATTCGACGAAATCTACCAGATGCTGCGCGAGGCTATCCGCGCGCCGTCAGGCAGTGACGTTTATCGCTATGTGGTGACGGTCTGGCCGGACAAATTCATCTACGAAGAGGGCAACAAACTCTTCCAACAGAAATACCTCATCGATGACAACGCGGTAACGCTGGTCGGTGAGCCCATCGAAGTCGTGCGCAAACCCACTGAGTACGAAGTCAAAACCAACGGAGAACAAAACCCGATGAAACAGAAGATGATCGCCGCGCTCAATGCCGCAGGCGTAACAACCGAGGGGCTGACCGACGATCAGGTCTGGTATGCCTACAACCAGCAGATGCAGAAAAAAGAAGGCGGCGGCGATCCTGACCAGGCTCAGATTAACTCTGATGTGATCACCGCGGCTGTTAATGCGGCGCTCACCCCGCTGAATGAAAAGCTGAGGAAGCTGGAAACTCAGTTGCAGGCGAACGCTGAAAGCGAACTGAAGACCAAGCGCGATGCGGTTAAAGCGAAATTCTCGTTCATGACCGAAGCAGCGGTTAACTCCCTGTCCGGTGACGCGCTGAACGACCTGTACTCACAGTGCCAGACAAGCACCGGTCTGAACCCTGCATTCCAGGGGAATGGCGCTCAGAGTGAAATCCTTAACATGGAGGCACCTGAATAATGGCTCTCGCACCTCGTTTCCATACCGTAATCGCGGGCCCGGCCCGTAAGAATGACCCTCAGGTAATTGAGGCGATCTGCAAAGTCGCCATTCTCCCTGGCTCTCTTGTTGAACTTGATGCAAGTGGGCAATTCATTTATCACGCCACTGCTGGCGGCCCTGGTGTGGCGCTTGCCATGCAGCACAACTATATCGGCGGCGGCGATATCCGAGACGCGGTTCCCGCTGGTGATACTGGCGCGGCGATCATGTGTGAAGACGATGTTGACTACCACATGCGCGTCAAAGCCGGGGAAGTGCTGCTGGAAAATGAAGGCCTGGTTTCTTCCGGTGACGGCACGCTGGCCAAGTCAACCACACCAGCCACCGACCAGGTCCTATTTTATTCACGCGAAAAAATCACCGTTGGCGCTGAAGCTCAACTCGTGAAAGTTCGCAAATCAGGGAAAGCAACCGCATGAGCATGATCGTATTCAACAAAAAGCTGATCACCGAGCACAACCAGGTGAAGCAGGCATGGAATCAACTGCTTATGCAGCGTGAGTCCTTCAACATCAACCAGAACACTATTTCCGCCCAGTATGGCGGCGCGCTGGAAGTTAACCAGGCCGCGCTGATCTCCAAAGACTACTGGCGTGAAGTGGACAACATCACCACCCGAGTCTTCCGTAATGACGAAGGCAACGGCCTGCTGGATGATCTGCTCGGTCTCGGTACGCCGATCTCTATCGGTAAAACTGCGGCGCTGTATCGCGTTTCCAGTGATGCTGGTAAGGTTCATCGCACACTGACGGGCCACGTTCCGGAAGAACTGGATAAAGTCATCTACGACGAAGCTGGTGACCCAATCCCGATCTTCAACACCGGCTACAGCCGTGAATGGCGTGAGTGGAACGGCATGCAGTCGGAAAACCTCGATGCGATGGCTGACGATCAGGAAGCGCACGTTGCGGCTATCCGTGAAGACATGGCTGACTACATGTTGTCAGGCGATGCGAAAGTGAAGGTGAAAGGCTATGTTGGCGCAGGTATCACCAACCACGCCAACACCAACCAGGTGGATCTGAGTGCATCCGGTCTGAATATTGACCTGACCACCTCAACTCCTGATGAATCAGTGGCATTCTTCACCGGCCCGTTCGCCAAACTTCTGGATGATAACTACGTGCAGGAGAAGGTTAAACTGTGGGCATCGCCTGACATTATGCGCAACCTGAACCGACCATATTCAGATGCTGCCGGCTTCAAAGAAGGCACGGTGCTGGAATACATTCTGCGCTACGGCCGCATCGAGTCGTTCAACCAGACCTTTAAGCTGACCGGTAACCACTTCATTGCCTACGTACGCAATTCGCAGTACATCAAGACGCGCATCGCCGCGCCAGTGGGTACCTTCATGATCCCGCGTCAGAATCCGTTCGACAACTACAACACTCTGGTCTGGAGTGCTGTCGGCCTTCAAATCAAGCGCGATTTCAACGGTCGCTCTAAAGTGTTCAACGCACAGGGTTAAGGGGCTTCGGCCCCTTCTCTACGGGAGAGAGCATGAAAAAGTTAAAGGTCGAGGAGACTGGCTGCTGGGGAACAATTAACGGCGTATTCCAGCAACTGCAAGTAGGTCATGAGTTTGTTGCGATTGACGTTCCACCGGCTTTCGCTGGTCGCGTATCGGTGGTGGGCGAAGTTGAAGAGCAGGAGCTTGAAGTTGCTACGCCTAGCGCTGACGATAAAACCGCAGAGCAGGCTGACACCTCCGCTAAATCGAAAAAGGCGAAATACCATGGCTGACCCAATCACAGCGGCAGACGTGCAGGCGTTCCTCGGTGAATTGGGTTACTCCATCCCGGGCGCGCTGCTGGATCCGATCCTCTGCGTGGTGAACAAGATTATCCCGTGCCTCGATGGCGCAGGGTATGACGACTGCACCTCGAAGCTGATCCTGATGTACGCCGCCGCGCTTATGGCTACGTCGTCCGGCGCGCGCCGCATCAAATCGCAGGGTGCGCCGTCTGGCGCGTCCCGCTCGTTTGAATATGGTGACGACAGCATTACCTGGCTGCGCGACTCGTTGGCCCGTCTCGATACCAGCGGATGCACCGGTGAGTTGCCGATCAGCGCCGGTAATAGCGTCGGCCTGTTCATGGTGGTCGGAGGATGCTGATGAAGTACAAATCAGTAACGGAAGGCAAGCCGAAGCCGCTCACTCGCGTATGGGTCGAGACCGACACCGGGCGGGAGACTACCGGCTACGTGAAATCGGACGGCGAGTGGCATATCAACTGCCCGCGCATCCGGGCGACCGGCGCGAAGGTGCTGAGGTGGAAGGAGGACTGATGTCATCGGTAGCGAACTGGTCTTACACCGCCACGGCGACCATCTGGCGAAAGCTGGAAGGTAATGACGAATACGGCGATCCGCTTGGCTATGCCGAGCCTGAGCAAATCCTCTGTGATTACGAGGGCGGGCTCAGCAAGAAGTTAGCCAGCCTGGGCGCTGAAATCGTCGTCAAGAACACCGTTTGGACAGAGTTCGCGCTGGCGGCCGCTGGTGATTATCTGCTGATTGGCGTTTCGACCGAGGCTGACCCGGTTGTGGCCGGCGCCGACGAGGTGCGGCAAGTAACCCGCTACGCTGACACATTCGATCGTCTGACTGATGATTATGCGATACTGACTGGCGTTTAAACATTGATTGAGGCGATCATGAAAATACGATGGGTTAACGTCTACTATCCATACGGTGAGTGGGAAGACGAGTCAGGGGAAGTTGTTGCCGTTCCTGATGGTTTCCGAGCGACATTCAATGATAAAAACCTCATCGTCATCATGAGGAATTCAACCTCGCCTGGTGGTCATGGGGAACCATCCATCACTGCCAAAAGGCCTGAATTCATTGATGAAGATAACCTCGAGTTTTTGAAAGTCGATGGTGAGTTCATCGAATTAAAATAACCAATGATCACTACGATAAGGTCGCCCCGGCGGCCTTTTTTATTGCCTGGAGAAAGCCATGGGCATCAAAGTACGTGGCGTTAAGCAGTCGAAAGCCGGGCTCAACCGCATCATAAACGACGTGAAAGGGCGAAAGGTCGTCAGGGCGCTACAGTCAGCAATGATAATCGGCAGCTCCCAAGCCGCGCTTTATACGCCGATCGATACCTCTACGCTGCTTAACAGCCAGTATCGGGAGTTGATTAACAACGGCGTTCGGCTGACAGCTCGGGTGGGATACACCGCCAACTACGCTGTTTTCGTTCACGACCCTAATGTGCCGCAAACCTTCCGTCGCGCCACCGCGCAGAAAGAGTTCCTCACCAAAGGCTTTGAAGACACCCGCGGCCAGATTGATGCCGTGATGCGCAAGGAGCTTTCAATATGACACCTGCCATGTATGAGCGCGTGCGTAACTACTTCGTTGATGCAGGGCTTACTACTGGCTTCATTGTTCAGTTGCTGGCTTGGGACGACACAACGAAGTTAACCGACGCATTCATCGTGTTCCGGCCTAACGGCGGTACCGACATCCGAAATGACCTCGGATCTGATCACTACGTGCTGGTGGATGTCATTTCCGCCAAAGATAAGCGCCGCGCAGCCGCTGAGAAGGCTCAGGAAATCATCAATTATGTCGAACAGAACGACATTAACGACGAATGCCTTGGCCTTATTCAAAACCTCGGCAATATGCCTGCACCCATCCTGACCGAAGAGGGGCGCCTGGTCTTCAGACTCCAGTTCATGTGCGTTTACGGCGAATAACCCAATCACCAACCCATCAGGCTGCCATCCGGCGGCCTTTTCTATTTGAGAGGTACACATGCAAGGCTGTGCTAATGATTTTGGCAAGCTGATCGGGAAAGTAGCTGTGCTACGCATGGCCTTTGGCTGCCCCGACGCAGTGCCAGCGCTTTCCGAGTGGAAGCGTCTCGGCGCTATGACGACCAAGGGCATCGACTATTCGATGAACACCATCAACTCCGAGGCAGATGATGCTAAAGGGCTGGTGGAGAACCTGGTCAACAACATGGATCTGACGATCTCCGGCGAAGGTGAGTTTCGCAAGTCTGATAAAGATAACGAGATCGGCGCGTGGCGTCTGTCGAAGTATATCTTTGACGAAGTCCAGGCCGGTCGTCAGCCTAACCTGTGGGTGCGGTTCGACTTTGCGGGTGAGAACGCCGGTACTTACATCCAGGGCTACATGAACACCACGTCCTGGTCTGGTGATTTCGGTACTAACGATATCTCCACCTTCTCCGGCGAGTGGAAGGTCTACGACGCTGACACTGTTGTGTTTGAGGTGGCTGATGCTATCGCGGCCACTGGCGTTGAGGTTACACCCGCAACTGCTTCTCTGGTCGTTGGCGCAACCCAGCAACTGAGCGGCGCGGTTCAGCCAACAGATGCGACTAACAAAGCGATCACCTGGACCACTTCGGCACCTTCCATCGCCACTGTCAGTTCAACCGGCCTGGTGACAGCAGTTGCCGAGGGCACCGCGACTATTACGGCTACCACTGCTGACGGTGATTTCACCGACACCTGTGCTGTGACCGTGACTGCCGCACCGTAATCACTACAAAGGGCGGCTTGCTGCCCTTGTTAATGGTTATGGAGAACGATATGACCCCTTTGAAAGAAATTGGCGAGTGCCTGATTGGTGCTGGCGGCCGTGAATACTTCTTCCGACCATCGTTCCGCAATATGACGCGAATCGGCGAGCCTGAGCATATCGTCCGCACTTTTTATGCGCTGTTCAATGACGATGTGGCAAAGATGCTTGAAGCGGCGCGCGAAATTCACAGTGAGATACCAGAGCATCAGCGCAGATTTTACGCCCACTATTTCGGTGACGTTTCGCTGCCACGCTGGGCACTTGATGCAGCAGGCTCTGCCGCGTTTGTGCGTGAGGCATTGCTCTCGGCTATTAACGTCATTCAGTCCTGCTGTGACGAGGACGTTTCTGAGCTGACAGGCTGGCATGAGCATTCACGTACTGGAAGGCGTACGTTTGTATGGCGCCGTGGAGCTCTCCCGCCTGAGAACCTGATTCTGATAGCTCAGTCGCTGATCATGCATGGCGTTATCGGACGGGCGAAGGTTCGTAAGTTGCAGAAGCACGAAAGCAAGGAAACGACGCCGGAGTTTCATGCGACTGAATACATCATGGCGGCGCGAAACCATTTCGGGATCAGCAGGGAAGAGGCTGAAAATCTTACTATGACCGAATTTGCCATGATGCTTAACGCCAAATACCCTGACCAGAAAGGCTTCACCAGGGAAGAGTATGACGCGGTTATGGACGATGACGATCGCCGGTGGCAGGAAATGATTGAGCGCGAAAAATCAGCAAAGAAGGCGGCCTGAGTTAATAATGGATATACCAGCCCCGACCGACCGGGCGTATGATGGCACGACAAAAATACTCAGGGGATAAGAGTGAAGAAAATACTGTTGGCTTTGGTGATTCCATTGATTCTGGCTGGCTGTAAGCCTGGCGAGGAAAAGGCAATTTCTCTGGCACAATCTGAAGTTTCAGCCAATCTACTGGATCCTGGTAGCGCGCAATTCCGCAACGTGAAAGTTGTGAAGATGACAGATGCCGATGATGGCCGTATTAACGCAGTTGTTTGCGGGGAGATTAACGGAAAGAACGGTTTCGGTGCCTATGCAGGGTTCCATCCATTCTTTGTTGAGCTGAAAATGAAATCGAAGGGGATGTTCTCAAAAGGCGTCGACTACACCCTTGGTGATCACTTCCTCAGTTCGAAAGATACGCCTCCACCACCGGCCTACACAGAACGATGCCAATAAACGACACGAATAACTAACCCACCACTCGGTGGGTTTTTTTATGCCCGGAGAAAACTGATGTCTGAGAAAGCAGGCGAGATTTATTACGACATCGAGGCCGATGTATCTGGCTTGCTCAAGGCGCAGGGAAAGGCCAATAAGTCGCTCGACTCCATCGGCAACTCGGCGACCAATGCAGCCAAAAAGATGGATGAATTGCAGACGAATATCAACCGCGTCGCCGGGGCAATTGCCGCCTCACTCGTTGTTGACTGGGGTAAGGCGTTTCTCGTTGCTGCTGACAACATGAGCCAGCTCAACGCGCGTATAGAGAGGCTCACTGGCAGCGCAGCGACAGCATCGCAGACTATGCAAAGTCTGATGCGCATCAGTTCGGCAACGGGAGGTTCTCTACAGGATACAGCGAAGCTATGGGAGACTCTCAGCACGGCGTTGCGCGATACCGGCGCGACGAACGGCCAGATCATCCAACTCACCGAAACACTTCAGAAAATAGGTCGCATTGGCGGATCCTCGACAGAAGAAATGGCGAATGCTCTTCGTCAGTTCGGCCAGTCAATTTCCTCCGGCACTGTCCGGGCTGAGGAGTTCAACTCCATCCTTGAGCAAATGCCGGAACTGGCGCGCCAGATTGCCGCCGGGATGGGTATAAGCATCGGAGAGCTTCGCCAGCTGATGCTGGACGGGAAATTGACGGCAGAAGATGCCCTCAACGCAATTCAGAAGCAAACCGGTTCAGTGAATGCAGAGTTCGAGAAACTCCCGCGCACGCTTTCACAGGCTAATACCGCGCTGACAAACTCATTCCTGTCGATGATCGATTCCGTTAACCAGGCAACAGGAGCCAGCAATGGCCTGGTTGCGGTTATCGACTCGATGACGGCGGCACTGGACAGACTGGTGGGGAAGGCAATCTCAGCGGATGCGCAGATTTCAGATCTGAACAGCACGGCAGAAATGTTTACCCGCCGGGCCCGCACCTGGTCATGGCTTGGGCTTGATGGCTGGGAGGCGCAAAACAAAGCGCTGGCGGGACTGAGTAATAAAGCCGCTATGCTGGTTGGCGATTTAGCAGCTGTAAGTAAAGCGTCACAGACCGCCGCCAACACCAAGCCGATCGAGATAAAGACCACCGCAACGACCACCGGGAGCAAGTCGAAAGGTGGAGCGTCAGCCGCCCAGAAAGAGGCGGATCAATACGCTAAAGCGCAGGGAACTGTTAACCAAAAACTGGATGAACTGAGGCAGAAGGCCGAGCTCTCAGCTGGCAGTGTCGGTGAACTGTCCAGAGCTCAGGCCGTGCTTAATGCGCAGCAGTCTCTCGGCAACACAGCCACGCAGGAACAACTTCTGCTGGCCGGGCAACTGGCAGGAAAAGCCTGGGACAATGCCAACGCATTGCGTGAGCAGGCCAAGGCTGAACGGGAGCGCACTGAGGCAGCCAATAAGTTCAGTACCATCCAGGGCAAAACCAGTAAAACCGCCGGGCTGGATAGCCAGTACCAGAAAGACATCGCTGATATCCAACAATACGCCCAACTTTACCCGCAGAAGGTCGGGGAGGCTGAGGCAGCGCGTGCCGCTATCGAGCAGCAGTATCGTGATCAGCGTAACGCTGCAATGTGGGAAGAATGGTCGCAACAGAACGCGGCCACTCAGGCAGCGGCAGCGGCTTTCGACTCTCTTGGTTCGGTGGCCAGCAATGCGCTGACTGGCATTGTCACCGGAAGTATGTCGGCCAGCGATGCGATGCGCAGTATCGGCATGACCGTGCTGAACAGCGTTGTTAACTCGTTCGTTCAGATGGGCATTGAGTGGGTTAAGTCGGCCATTATGGGCCAGACGGCCACTACCGCGGCGGTTGCAGCATCCACCACCGCACAGGCGGCAGGCATCGCAACCACGACAGCGACTTCGACGGCAGCGGCAGCGGCTACTACGGCGGCATGGACTCCGGCGGCCATCATGTCCTCCGTGGCTTCATTCGGTGGCGCAGTAGCTATTGGCCTTGGCGCGATGGCTGGCATCCTGGCACTGTCAGGCAAACGCAAGAACGGCGGGCCTGTCTCGGCTGGGGGGATGTATCAGGTAGGCGAAGGCGGCATGCCGGAGATTTACCAGGCCAGTACCGGTAAGCAGTACATGATACCAGGCGACAACGGCAGGGTGATCAGCAACAAGGAGATGACTGCCGGCGGCGGTGTGAGCGTCATAATCAACGTACAGAATATGACGAGTGCCACATTTGACGCTCAGGCTACTAATAACGGAGATGGTACAATAACCGTGGATGCCATTATTGCTGACTTGAATAATGGAGGTCCTATATCGCAGGCTATTACTGGTAATACAACTGCGAAACGAACACCTCGAGGTCAGTTATAAGGAGATATGCGTGGTTATTGAGCCAAACGATGTGCAATCAATACCAACAGAGATAGGCAAGCCTCATAAGCTTTATCCGAACAGGGCAGTAGAGTTTGTATTTACTCTCAAGGACGGCTCTATCATCAAAGGCATTGCTCCTGCTGGAGAGGACCTGGAATTTACCAATAATGGCGATATCGTTGATATAAAAATCAATGTTTACGATACGCCATCTGGTCCACGGTCCGTTGAATAATCAAACCCGCTTCGGCGGGTTTTTTAATGCCTGGAGTTTAGATGCCAATTATCGACTATCCCGACTGGCTGCCGCTGGCGCAGAAGGCCAGCAAAAACATGACGCTCGATACCGGGTTCCAGACCGATCAGCCAGCGGTCGGCCCGGCAATCTTCGAGAATCAAACCGACGACCTGAAAGTGACCTGGTCACTGACGTGGATCTTCACTCTGGCGCAGGAACGTGCTTTCCAGCAGTGGCTACGCAGCCCGAAATATCTCAATCGGGGCCTGAACTGGTTCCGGATGAATATCAATCTGGGCGGTAGTGGCCTGCAACTCCAGGAACTTCACTTTACGCAGATGCCGGTGCAAACCAGTATCGATGGCGGAGTGGTGACCTGGACGGGAACCGTTATTGCGAACCACCTCTACAACGCCGACGACGAGTTCGACGACATCATTGTTGAACTGCCGCCGCCGTGGGATTCGTGGCTGGATATCGTTGTCACGGGTTATCCGGACGGGCGCGATCCGGAATCACTACCGAGGGTGCCGTAATGCCGAGCTTCAGGGAGTATAAGCAGCAACGCCCGACGCGCGGACTGTACGACACCATTACGTTCTACCATCCATCCTTTGGTTACGTTCGCCTTGTCGACAAGCAGTTCTTCCCCAAGACGCTCGGCGGACAGGCGTACACGCCGGCGCGATTTGAAATCGAAGAGAGCCAGCAGAGCGGCACGCCGGTGATCGACGCTACGGTGAAGTTAGGGCGTCTGTCGTCTGACATCAAAGCGCTGATGAAACAGTGGAAGGGTGCAGCCCGTCTGACGGCCATCACGGCCACCAGGCAGATCTTCGACAGCGGCGATGTGTCGGTGCCGATTAAGTCGTGGCAGCTTTACGTCAAGACGGTGGATATCGATGCTGATGCCGCATCGGTCACGCTCTCCGTCACCAACCCTCTGAATAACAATATTGGTCGCCTTTATGATCCAGTCGAGTACACGGGACTTCAGTGCCTCTGATTTTATCAGCAGGATGATCGGCGTGCCGTGGGCTAACCGGGCCTGTTCGTTCGAAAAGGTGGATTGCTGGGGGCTGGTGGTGCTGTATTACCGGCACGTTCTCGGTATAGAGCTGCACCAGACACCGGACTACGAAGCCGGTGAGGACTTCTTCACCTGCTATCAGGGTGACGTCGTCTTCTGGCGCCAGGTCGATAAACCGGTCGAGGGCGGGATATTCGTCGGGTACCGAGGTGCGCAACCGGCGCATGTTGGGCTGGTGCTTAACAGGCAGGCGCTACATTCGCGCGGCGAGAACGGAAGCGTACGCATGGACTCGTTGCTGGTCATTCAGCGGGCATTCACCAAAGTGGAGTTTTTCGAATATGGCGCTGGTTGAGATATCGAATTTTCCAGGAACGCCTAAGCTGCGTTGCAGGGTGCCAAACGGCACCCTTTTTTATAACTGGCTGACGGCCAATGAGGCTATCTTTCACCGCGATCTGCTGATCGTCCGCAACGGCGTAAAGCTGGGTGACGATGATGAGCTGGCGTTTGAGCTGAGCGAGCTGGACCACATCCAGATATTCGACCAACCAAAGGGCATTGTCGACGACATACTGAGCCCGATATTTAAAGTGGTTGGCCAGGTGTTTTCGTTCCTGGCGCCGAAGCCGGCAATTGCGAACAACGGCGGTAATACTGTCGACTCACCGAACAATAGCCTGACCGGTCAGACAAACATTGCGCGCGTTTACAAGGCCAAGCCGGACATTTATGGGCAGATTCGTTCGTTCCCGGATCTGATTCAGGAGTCGGTGTTCGAATACGTGCATCAGACGTCCACCGACGGCGGCCTGAAGTACGTTACAGAGTGGATGTGCTTCGGGATCGGCAAATACGATTACGAGTCTGTGCGCTACTCAGAATCCAGCCTCGGTTCACTGGCCGGTGCCGAATTCCAGTTCTTCCAGCCTGGCGAAGTTATCCCGCAGATCGTTGAGGGGTACGGATTCGATGACGTTGACGGTCAGGAAGTTCCCGGTCAGAACGAAGCCAGCGACTTCCCGATCGAAACAGCAACGGCAAACACGGTGGTCAGCGGGACGTATTCCGGCGGCCAGATAGCGATGAAAATCGTTAAGCAGGCGGAGTTCGACTATTTCATGGGGTTGGTTCTGCCGCACGCTGTAACCTTCACCATCAACGTGACGTACAGCACGGCCTCCGGCAACGTGACTATCGATGCGACATTCTCCGGCACGCTGATTTCTGCGGTTGAAACAAACGACGGCGCTGTGGTTAACCCGGTGCGCTGGTACACGTTTACGATGAACCAGCTGGAGGGGCCGCAGGACATCCCGGCGAATGCCATGATCAACACTACGAAGTTCATCCTGAACGATAACGAGGCGCTGGTGGTTGGGCCGTTCTTTTCCCCGGTCGAGTCAACGCAGCTGTGGCTGCATACCCAGTCCAGCCTTGGCGGGAAGAAAGAGACCAACTGGAAGGTTGTCATCTGGAAAATTGACGATGACTACAACCAGGTTCCCGGCACACAGCAGACATTCACGTACCGGCAGACGACTCCACACCAGTCGACGAGTGAGGTGTTTTATCGCACTGACAAGATCACTCCGGCCGGCGGCTTCGGGAAATACGCGGTCAGCTTCCAGCGCACGGATAACTCAGGCGATGCTTCACTGCTGAAGGTCGAAGAGATCCACAGCATCAACATCAGGACATACGTCGTTCACCAGACCGACACGCTGGTGCGCGTAAAAGTCCGGGCGACCGAGAATGCCCTGGGGAGCCGTGAGCGCAAATATAACGCCCTGGTGACGCGCCATACCATTACGTACGACCTGGACACGCAGACGGTGGATTACACGCTGCGTCCGTCGCGCTCGTTCGCTGATGCGGTGGCGCATACATGGTTGATTATGGGTGAACAGCCGGTAAGCAGTATTGACCTGTACGGTCTGTACTCTATTGCTGAGAGCCTGCCTGATGAACGGCTGGGCTACTTCGACTACACGTTCGACGACGAGAACGACTCGCTTGGCGACCGGGTGCAGGCGATCTGCAATGCGGCGTCGGTGGTGGCGTACTGGGATGACGGCGTGCTGACCTTCACTCGCGACCAGAAGGTTGACTATCCGGCTGCCGTATTCAACCGGGCCAACATGAAGACTGACGAGTACAAAATGACGTACGAGGCCACGCTTCCTGGCGGCTACGACGGCGTACAGGTGTCCTACGTCCACCCGACCACGAACAATAAGACGTACATCAACTACCGCGTGCTGAACGGCGCCATCATCGAGCAGGAAGCGGAAAACCCGAACAAGCTGGAGATAGTCGGCTTTCGCAACGAGTATCAAGCCCGTGAGCGCGCGCTTCGCGAAACCAAGCGTCTGATCTACTCGCGAGTGAAGATGAACGCCAAAGTGTTTGAGGACGGCATTATCCAGGTCGGTAGCGTTATTCAAATGCCCGACATCTACGACAGCAACCAGCAGCAGGGTTACATCACCGGACGCGCCGGGAATAACTTCGATACCAGCGAGCCGATCGCGTTTACCGGCTCGAAGTATGTGCTGGTGACCGACAGTCTGGGCAATCCGACATTGCGCTATCCGGCAACCGCCCGCAGCGACACGAAGTATGGTTTCACCGCGGCTATCCCCAACATTCAGCTCAACATATGGAACGGAGACACTGTGCAGCTCCCGTCGCGCTATCTCATTGCGACAGTGGAGGAACTGGACAGCCAACTATGGACAGTCAACAGCATCAAACCGAACACAGATAATACGGTTTCACTGACGGTCGCGGAGTACAGCGACGCCATCTACGAATAAGCCCCATCCCAACAAACAACACCCGGCCTCGCGCCGGGTTTTTTATGGAATAAATATGGCTACTACACCTACCAACCTGCCTGTGCCAAGTGAATCACCTATCGACCTTAAGTTTAATGCAGGGAAAATTGATGAATTTGTCACGTCTATGGGGTGGACCTATACCGATCGCTTCGGTCAGAAGCACTACACTATTGAAGGCATTAATTACCTTGCCCAGCAGGCAATGGCAGCGTTCGGCTATGTGATCCTCACTGGCAAAACGTTTACCACTGGCGCAACGATAAACAACCCGAACGAAGTTCTGCTGAATACAGCTGATGGGGAATACTACAAATGGACCGGTTCATTTGCATCAGGTCCAAAAGTGGTTCCCGCTAACTCAACTCCGGCGAGTACTGGCGGGGTTGGGCCAGGTGCATGGATTGGTGTCGGCGATGCTTCTCTTCGTGCAGCACTGGCATCGTCATCAGGTGCCAGTATGGTCGGATATAAAAACAAAGGGGCTTATTCGGTCCAGCAAACAGTGAAAGATAAGCTCGATCGCATTTACTATGCCAGTGATTACGGCGTTCTGACGACTAACACCGCCGCTGTAAACACGACGAATTTGCAGAACATGCTGAACGACCTTTCCGGTAAGTCCACCATTACGAGAATCGTGTTTGCAGATCAGGGTACTGTTTTTGTTAACGGGCCAATCACAGTTCCTAATAACACCGACATCGAGATTAAGGCCGGGGTTACGGTTTCAGGAGCTTCAGGCAATCTGAAGCCAGTGTTTGTAAGTGAGAAATGGGCATATGTTCTGTCAAACAGGACAGTGTCTGGTGGGTTTGCTTCAAACACATCCGATCTAGGTAACCGTTCAGATTATATTGGGATCTGGGGTGGCGGGACCGTTGACTACAACTATTCGACCGGAGGGGCGGCGAACGGGCTGGAAATGCATTGCATCTGCATAGCATCAGTCGCTCGGGTTAAATTAGGTGGCGGCCTTGAGATTAAAGGGGCAATTAAATATTCATATCTTGTTGCCAACGTTCAATATCTTGATGCTCAAGGGCTTCGTTTTAATAACAACTCTGATGGTTTGCATCTACAGCCACCCATCGATTACGCATACGTAAGGGACCTGTATGGAACTACTGGTGATGACATGTTCGCCATGACTGGTGGCGACTATCTTGATTACGATCTGGGTCTACGCGGAACGTTTAATCATATCGATGTTAAGGGCATTTATGGCATTAACTCTTTATGTGCAGTAAAAGTTGCAGGAAATAGCTCTACCCCTGTTCGGCATCTTAGCATAGACGGTGTTTATGGTAGCTATCAGCACAGTGTCATTAGGGTCTGGACGGATAGCGCTCAGTTATCTCGCACAGATGTAAAGACGCTTAATATTAATAATGTTGGTGGGACACCTGGATCTGGTTATCGTGCAATCGAATTTAAAACGGTAGGCACAGGTTCTGTTACTGTAGATAATGCAATTATCGGAGTCCTTTCAGCTAATTACTTATCTTCAACGGTGGCTGTAATCTCAGTTACAACTGGTACGGCTGGAAGTTCATCGGTGCGATTATACAATCTTGAATGTCGATGCCCTCGTGATGTCGTTTATTTCCTTGATGTTGGGGGAGACGGAGCTGCTTCTGATAATAGTAGAATAGATAATTTGAAGTTAAACTTCGATAAGACTTTGCTTCCATCCTCGGTAAATGGTGCGTGTGGTGTTAATTTATATCGAGGGCAAATAAACTCCCTTACGGTTACGGGATGCATTGAAATGTCTACAGGTCAAGCAGTTATAAAGAAATCAGGAGGAAAGTTTGAGAAAATTATTCTAAATAATTTAATTCAACTTAATGGGGCTAGCATTTTAGGTACGCAGCCTAACTATGATGGGTCTACGGTCGCCATTCAGATTATAGGTGGCGTTTTCACTAATCCCGATAAGATTACGAATCTTATCGGTAATTATACTGTAGCAGCAGCAAGTCCAATTATAACAGATAAAGTCGGTGAGATATTTGCAGCAACAAGTAGTGCTGTTAACTTGTCAGGAGCAATTGGTTACGGAAATTCATGCATTCCAGCAACCTCAAAATCTGGTGTATTTTGGAATATCAAAGGCTTTGGCATCTATGCTGATGCAGCTATAGCTTCATCAGCACGCGGTAACTATTGTTACAATACCAATACTTCTATACAGGGTGGTATAGGTTTAGTTGCAGCTAATGGAACAACTTGGGTAAGTTTAATTTAAGTTTAAAAGGGCATCTTACGATGCCCTAAATATTCACTAAATGTTATTTTTTACCCGTGACAGCATACAAAGTACTGTAAATACTAATAAGTCGAAGCAGATATTCATGCCGAAAAGATGTTTGCTTAGATCTCGGTAACCCTCACCTAAGAAAGCTAAGAATAACTGAGAAGCGCCGAATGATGATATAAAGAAAATCACTTGACGATAATATTCATTCTTTAAAAATATAGATAAAACCATTGAAATAAATAAAACGCTAAACCTTATATCCTTGAATAAATAATCCTTGATACTTGTAATCATAGCTAATGGGCCATGGTTGTTTTCAATTAAATGGAAGGATTTGAAAACATGAATGTAGTTTTCTGTATATTGCTCTTTCATGCCTAAATCATAAGGCAGTGTCAATATTAGCGATGGATTGCCAAGGAACGATTTAATCGTATCAGAAAATGATGTGTTAATGTTTTTTTTATAACAAAATTCACCAATGTCGCTAGACAGAGCGCCTTTTGCTATGTCATATTTATTACCCCACGCATCAACTCCCACACACTCAAGGTCTACATTTTCAGGGAGCTCAACTTTATTATTTTTCATTAGTTGATATATCCCATAGTAGTTAGAGTGATATTTGTTTAAGCTTACCGCTCCTTTAGAAAAGGTAATGCATAAAACACCTAATAGTAAGCATAAGAGAGATAGCGATATTTTTAGCTTTAGTTTATGCCTATCAAAAATCACTTGATGCAAAATAAATATAAGAGGTGTTAACGCAAACTGGCTCTTGGAAGTCGTCAGTATGGCTAAAAATGTATACATCAATACTATTCCTTTAGTATCTCTTCTCTCCATATATATTATTATTAAAGGAATGCAAATTAATAAGGCTTGTTCCTGATAGAAAGAGTTGAACATGGATAGATTGGACGATGATACGAGCAACAATGATAGTGCAATAAAAATAAAGTCAGCACTCTTCCCCTTCCTTCCTGATAATTTTTTGAATACAAAATACAGAGCAATTATAAATGCCATTTTTAAAATGGCACCCAGCAATCGCATGTCAAGTATATTTGTATATAATGAAGTTATATAGGCATATAAATACAGTAAATAACTGTAGGAGCTGATATATTTAAAGTGGCCTATAGACTTAAAGTTTTCTTTTAGATCAAATACTAACCCACTATCTTTAGAGAAGTTATTAACTCCGTTAAGAAATAAATCAACGGCTCTTCCAAAGTCTGAAGTGTTAACCAAAAATATATCTTTCGATAAAAACACTATCAAAATCATATAAAAACATATAATAGGGCTCAGTTTATATATACGCATTATAATTTCCCTTTAAGAACATACCTAGGTCTATTTTTAACTTCAACATAAATCCTTCCGATATATTCTCCTAAAACACCAATGCCAATTAATTGTATGCCGCCTAAGAACAGAATTGATACAAGTAATGACGGATAACCGCGAACGGCATTCCCAAAAACAAGTGTGTCAATGATCATCCACGTTCCATACAGGAATGCTACTCCGGCAACAAAAAGTCCGATATAGGTCCACATACGCAGAGGGAATGTAGAGAAGCTTGTGATCCCTTCAAGTGCCAAGTTCCACAACTTCCAGCCGTTAAACTTCGTGCTGCCTGCAACACGCTCGGCACGGGCGTACTCGACTACATCAGTGCGGCCGCCCACCCAGCTCAGAACGCCCTTCATAAACAGGTTGCGCTCTGGCATGAGCTTAATGTTTTCCACCACCTCGCGAGACATAAGACGGAAGTCACCAACGTTTTCTTCAATCTTTGGATTGCTGATCTTGTTGTGCAGCTTATAGAACCACTCAGCTGTCTTGCGCTTCAGCCTGCCATCAGTGGAGCGGTCAGAGCGCTTGGCAAGAACCATATCTGCCCCGGCCTGCCACTTCTCGATCAGGTGAGGAATGACTTCGATAGGATCCTGCAAGTCTACGTCAATCGGGATAATCGCTTCACCTGTCGCATGGTCAAGACCGGCAAACAAAGCTGGTTCTTTCCCAAAGTTACGAGTGAATGACAGTGGAACAACAAGTGGATCGGCAACAGCAAGCGCGTTGATAATTGATTCTGTCGCGTCTTTACTGCCGTCATTGATGAAGACTATCTCTACTTCATGTTGCTGAAGCCCTTCAAATTCCCGAACCGTTTTATAAAAAATAGGTATCGCGTCTTCTTCGTTGAAGACGGGAACGACCAGAGAAATTTTCATTTCGCATCCCTAAAGACAATGAACTTTGAATAAATAAAACCGCACACCAGACTGATTGCGGAGAAGAGAATGAGAGTCACAATTGGAGCCATACCGGACTTATCGGCAGCCCAACCAACAGTTGCGCTCAAGGATCCCATAAACCCTACATACAGCATGTAGCGCATCGTGGTTGTCGAAGACTTAAACGTGAACCTGGCGTTTGCAAAGAAGCTGAATGACACCGCCACGACGAACCCGGCGAAGTTGCCAAGAGCCTGACCTGTGTGAAACGCGTATATGCAAATAGCGAACACAACCCAGTGAATGAGCGTGTTTATGACGCCGATCGATGTGTACTTAGCAAAGAGCTTTAACATTATAAAAATCAGTCAATTCGGAAAGGTCTGAAGTTTAGCATCACTGTGCAACTTGATCGACTCTCATATTTGACGCTACTGTATATAAACACAGTTGTTTTGGGAGGGGCCATGGATGCAAAAGCTCAGCGATACAGGCTTGAACAGTTATGTGGCGTTAATCGCTACTCATGCCTGGTTGAAACGTCAGGTGGCTACGCGCTTTTTCAGACCGATCTTCCGCCATGCAACGGAACGAGCGTGCTGGTGCATGCGTTTGGCCAACTACAATTCGCGGTCGTTATGGGCGGTGCGCTCATCACCGAAGACGGTGAAAGCATAGAGGGAGATGCTTTAGATGAAGTCGAAGTCATGGGAGTTGTAACCTTTTTTATCAATGGCGCTGCGGCGTTCACAGACGACAATCCGGTGATGTGATGTTTGCCCTTGTCGATGTGAACTCATTTTATGCCAGTTGCGAGACGGTATTCAGACCAGACCTGCGCGGGCGGCCTGTTGTCGTTCTGTCGAATAATGACGGCTGCGTAATAGCACGTAGCGCCGAGGCAAAGGCAGCCGGGATAGCGATGGGTGAGCCGTTCTTCAAGCAAAAGGACCTATTCCGGCGCGCTGGTGTTGTTTGCTTCAGCAGCAACTACGAGCTCTATGCAGACATGTCCAGCCGGGTAATGACTACGCTGGAAGAAATGAGCCCACGCGTGGAAATTTACAGCATAGACGAAGCATTCTGCGATCTGACCGGCGTAAGAAACTGCCGGGACCTGACTGAGTTCGGGAAAGAGATCCGCGCGACTATTTTACAGCGGACGCATCTTACAGTCGGCGTCGGCATAGCGCAGACCAAGACGCTGGCGAAGCTGGCTAACCATGCTGCGAAAAAATGGCAACGGCAGACTGGCGGGGTGGTTGACCTCTCAAACGTCGACCGGCAGCGAAGGCTACTGGCGCTTGTTCCTGTGGAGGATGTCTGGGGCGTTGGCCGGCGCATCAGCAAGAAGCTGAACGCCATGGGCATCAAAACCGCACTGGACCTTTCAGAGCAGAGTACGTGGATTATCCGAAAACACTTTAATGTGGTGCTGGAGCGAACCGTCCGTGAGCTGCGCGGCGAGGCATGCCTGGATCTGGAAGAGTTCGCGCCGGTGAAGCAGGAAATTGTATGCAGCCGATCTTTTGGCGAACGCATTACTGACTATGAGCAAATGCGGCAGGCTATTTGCAGCTACGCGGCCCGTGGTGCTGAAAAGCTTCGCGGCGAGCACCAGTATTGCCGTTTTATATCCGCCTTCGTTAAGACCTCTCCGTTTGCCCTTAATGAGCCGTATTACGGAAACAGCGCATCGGTAAGGCTGCTCACGCCAACGCAGGACAGCAGAGACATCATCAACGCCGCGGTAAAGTGTCTGGACAAAATCTGGAAGGACGGTCACCGGTACCAGAAAGCGGGTGTCATGCTGGGCGACTTCTTCAGCCAGGGCGTGGCCCAACTAAACCTGTTCGATGACAGTGCTCCCCGAGCTGGTAGTGAGAAGTTAATGGAGGTACTGGATCACCTGAATGCAAAGGACGGAAAGGGCACGCTCTATTTTGCCGGGCAGGGTATTCAGCAGCAGTGGCAAATGAAGCGAGAAATGCTTTCTCCGCGCTACACCACCAGGTTCACCGACCTTCTGAAAGTGCGTTGATTTTAAGCTATACTTATTTCAATAGTTCGAATCATCAATATGATTTCTATCCGAGTAACTTAATTGAATAATCTTAGATTGAGATTAAAGTCGTGCAAGTAAGATATATTTGGAAAGATCCGCGATGCGAAACCGGACAAGATTACATTTGATGATGTTTATAATTTAAATATTCTCGCATCATAAAATGTAATCTATCATAGTAAACGATGAGGTCTGATGTTAATATGACCTCAACTAATATTGATTAAGTGACATTAGTACCGCAAAATAATCATCAATAAGGTTGGCGAAGCTGTTGTTCAAAAAAATATGGCCTGAGTTGTCAATTGATAAAAGTTTATTTTCCTCAGCAGAAGATAAAATCCTGTTAATTTGAGGTCTGGAGATCTTAAGTTTAGAGTATAAGGATGAGCGTGTGCAATTAGTTTTATACAGACTGGAATGGTAACCAATAATCTGATTATAAAGATGGAACATGATTATGCGGCCACCGACTCTTTCTAGGAAAACTTTCGTTAAGGGCACAAAAGAAGTAATCGAGTAGCCAAGAACCAGATGAGATGAGTAATTACTAATTACATTAATGAGCCCTTTATTATCTATATTCCCACTTTTAATTGCAATTAGATCCTCATAATCACTTCTCTTTACTCTTGGATACGACACTCTCATAAAGAACAAAAACATTTCTGTTATCCCTTTATTAGTGGGTTCAATTAACAATTCTCTCCTATCATGATATTTTCTTGAAATAGTGATGCTTTTTTTTACGCTTAATGTGTTGATTATTGAGGTGATGCTGTTCTCACTGATGCCAAAATTATCATTGCATGTTTTTTTGGTGATGGATAAGGTTTCATCTTTTCCTATAAAGAAACCACGGCAAAGTAATGTTATTGCATCTAGTCTTTTTTGCTTTGTGGAATAGTTATAAAAAGACGGGTTGGAATTATAAGCCAATTCATTTGCAAGGCTGAATCTTTTAACTCTAAATTTAAATGTTGAGTGACCTTTAAGAATTTCTTTTTTTATAAGAGTCTTTTCAATATATGTGAGCATTTGACAACCATTAATTAAATTTAGTATGTAAGTTTAATTGGGGTTTTTGGTTTGTCAATTAATGAGTAATGCTGTTATTTATTTAAAGGAATTTATACCTCAGTTAGTGTAAGGATATTCGATGCTATTTTAATTAGATGTTTTGTGATATTTTCATTTGAAGCTACTATTCATTGCATGGGCAAGTTAAATAACTAAAAAAACTTACTAAATTTTTGTTGGTACAGTAGCTTACATTATACAGTTTAGAGCTGAATACACCTGTGATTATAAAGCCTATTGAATAAATGTTGGTCGATAGATATGAGGGTGATCATGTGAACTTCATTTAAGGAAAGCGAAAGTAGTGATAAATGGAGTCTCTATCGCGAACTATCAATTTCAAGTGAAAATGTCTGAAGATAACATTGTGAATCAATTTCATTGTTCTTTTGTTACGAGGTGTTTTTTATCTCGAAGTGGTTAATATTTACACAAACATTTTATTGATGTCACATTCAGAAAATACTGAATATGAATTGTACCCTTAGAATGGCTGATTGACGATAGATGCCGTGAATAAAGTCCGCTCGATGTAGTAGGGCTATTCTTATTGCCCATGAGGTTTGAACACTCTGCTTGTGGCCACGATTCTTACGCGCGCGTTAATCAACGACGGTTTATCCCACCACCCAGGCGCGTATGACCACGGCACCGGATCGAGATGTAACTGCTCATCGCGTTCGCTCAGTAGCAGGACCTTGGTACCAGGTGCGACGTTGAATCGGCCAATAGGTTCCGGGTCATATGCAATGTCGCGATCGGCTTCATCGGCAAGGTAGGCCAGGTATTCCTCACGGGTTTGGGCTTGTGCAAAGCGTCCACACATAGAAACCTCCAGTCAATCAGACTGAAAGTATAGGGCAGGGAGAAAAAGTAGCGCGCGCTAGTTAAGTCTTACAATCGGATCGGTGGTGATTATTCTGATGGTATGGGAAGGCGTAAAGCAGCGTGTTACGAAACTGGAAGGAGCTACGCAAAGTTGGAGATTTCGGATCGAAGCGATCCCGAAGTTCACTCGTCGCCCACTCGAAAAAGATGGCAACGGTTTGATCTTGAATGGATGTATTGGTAAGCATTGAAACCCGTTAAAAAAGGGTTTTTGATATGTAAGTGTTTGAATAAATTCAAAAAGGACTGGTTGAAGCGGAAACAGGAATCGTATTCGGTCTCTTTTTATCTGCTTGAAAATAAACGATAAAATCCGGTTTTCGTCTCAGCAGAAGGTTCACTTCCTGTGCGCCTGCTTCAAACATACCACAACCCGGCAGGCGTAAGTCCAGTCCTTTTTGGCTGTTTTGTTAAATTTTTGTTTGTATTTTGCCTGAGACGACTGCGGGATCAATGCGCGCATGTACGGAAGCCGCAATATCATCAAGTAACGCAAAGCGGCGACGGTATTCGGCGCGTTTTTTGCTGGCAATCTCCTCCAGTGCTTTACGCTCCATCTGGAGCGGCAACTGCCAGCAGAAGGGGGAGAGTTTCTTTCCGTTCAGGCCTTCCCAGAACTCGTCGTAGCTGGCGTGAAAATGACGGCCTTTGCTCAGACGGTAGCGCAGCGCGCGGAAAACATGGCCTTCATCGCTGACGGCAAAAATCGCGCTAATGTTCGAGCGTGAGGCAAGCTGGAAGATCACCTCCATCAGCACGCGTTTCGGGAAAAGCCCATGGCAGGCACGGGTAGCCTGCTTAATCACCTCCCGTGAAACATGACGACGTGGACCCTGAAGGCCGCCGATCACCAGCACCGTACGGCCGTTACTGCGTGCGACACAGAACGTCAGGCTGGCAAGCAGCGTATTGTCATTGTCGTGCAGCCAAAGCGTGCTTTCGCCTTCGCGTTCGGCCTTACCTGCGGACGAGGCGTGGACGGTATAGATTTCGCCGTTTTTTGCCTCGAACCGGACAACCGGCACCTCTTGCGGGCTGGTCAGCGCGTGGGCGAGGGCGATGTTTTTCAGACTATCAATCCACTGATAGTGGCTGACGATAGCATCGGCCCGATCGTTTGAGTTCAGGCCGCGCATCAGATACTGGCGGTGAGTTTTGCTCGGCAAGGTAATTTGAGAGGTGAGCAGCCTGTCGAAATCATCGCGCCCGGACAGGGCCTCCAGCATGCGATGGGTGGAGGACCAGAATAAAAGCGAGCGTAGAAGGAACTTTAACCGGTAATCACGTTTGTGCCAGATTGGGCCGGGAACGCGTTTTCCTCTCACCAGTTCAGAAATAATATTTGTGCGATGCGGATAAAAAACATCGTTTTGCAGGTGTATGTTTGACACGTGAAAATCCCTCTTTTTATTCCGCTCTATTTTAAAGGCCAGGGAATAAGGGATTAATAGCGCAGCGATCTTTATTTCCGGCTGGTTTATGATTTGTTTGGATTGGCAAAATCCAACGCCAGCTCATGACATTTTCTGTGGCAGCTATACTTCTTACAGGAGGCGTTATGTATCAGAAAATAGAGGGAGAACACTGGCGTCATGTCTGGGTTGTCAGCGATATTCATGGTTGCTATCAGTGGCTTATGGATGAGCTGAAACGACGGCATTTTAATCCTGATACGGATCTGCTGATCTCGGTGGGGGATATTATCGATCGCGGGCCTGACAGCGTAAAATGTTTACAGCTGATGCAGGAAAACTGGTTTTATGCGGTACGCGGTAATCACGAGCAAATGGCGTTAGATGCGCTTGAAAATAATGATTTTAGTCTCTGGTCGATAAATGGCGGTAACTGGTTCACCGGGCTTAAGGACGCTCAACAAAAACAGGCGAAGGGTTTACTCGATGCGTGTCGGGACTTACCGCACATTATTGAAATAACCTGCAAAAACGGTCTGAACGTGATTGCTCATGCGGATTATCCCTCCGCTGAATATGGCTGGCATAAGCCGGTGGATGTCCAGCGCGTGCTGTGGGATCGCGACCGGTTAATGGGCTTTATGGTGGGCAAAGGGCAGGGCATTAGCGGCGCGGATCACTTCTGGTTTGGACATACGCCTGTGGACAAACGCTACGATTTTAACAATCTGCACTACATTGATACGGGGGCAGTATTCGGGGGCTTTCTGACGCTGGCGCAGCTTCAGTAATAAATAACCCGCCTTCGGGCGGGTTCTCTTTGGGTCAGGCAAGACGCAAGACCCAGGCATCGGTTTTACTGTCGTAATGCTCACGGTACAGAACGGAATGTTCCCCATCTAGGATTGCCGGGACGCTGGTATCTGCATCCCAGGCGTCCAGCTGCATGCACAAATCCGGATCGGATTTGCAGGGAATACTTAACGTTCGTTCGCCTTGTGATTCGCCGCGCAATTCAGCGTCGTCGATTTCAAAAGCGCCAATGCGTACGCTGGTTTTCGTCATAATGCTCTCCGGTTTGTTGCCCAAAATCTGGTATGACCAGTGCAGTCACCCATTTTTGATCCTAGACAAGGAGAGCGAAATCGCCAGTAAAAAAATGCGCTTTTTTTCAGGCGCTGCGGTTGTTACCGGTAAACAGGCGGCCATCGCGTACCAGTTCGCGCGGATAGCTGTTTTTCAGCCGCGAGCCGACTTTTTTCGCCAGCCCCAGCGGATAGCCCTGATACGTCACGATGACTTCATCCTGTGACGGGCCGTCTTCCGGGTAAACGTCACGACCGCGATACCACTCTTCCGCTTCCTGATGCGTCAGGGCAAAGGTGTTCTCACTGCCGGCCAGCGCAATGACCGCTTCGTGCTGCCAGCGATAGCCTTTGTTGTGGATCTCCGCCAGGCGAATACCGAGGCGGGAGAAACGCACCTTACCAATCAGCGGTTCGATGTTGACCGGGAACAGCCACAGCTCTTTGTCACGCATCCAGAGGCGCAGGCTCTCATCCCAGTGCAGGCCGACTTTGCTCGCAGCCGCTTGCGCCTGTGCCGCCTCACGGCCTTTGACCGGCGTGAACGGGAAGTTGCCGACCTTAAACTTAGGGGCAGGCAAGGGATCGACGGCGCGGGTTTTACGCAGACGGGCAACAAAGAAGCCTTCGCAATCGTAAATCTGCGGAAAGACATGCAGGAAGCCTTCAGGCGTGGCCGCATGACTGGCCGAGTCGAAGAGGGTGTCCAGCGGCAGAAACTCGACGGCATCCACATAGCGTTGCTTGAGCCACAGGCAGACGTCCTCGTTTTCATCGCGATTCAGCGTGCAGGTAGAGTAAACCAGCGTCCCGCCTGGGCGCAGGGCATGAAACGCGCTGTCGATTAGTTCGCGCTGCGTGGCGGCGATCTCCAGGTTGCTTTCAACGGACCAGTTTTTTAACGCATCAGGATCTTTACGCACCACGCCTTCGCCGGAGCAGGGCGCGTCGAGCAGGATGGCATCAAAGGCTTCCGGCAGGGCAGCGCCAAACACGCGACCATCGAAGTGCGTTAACGCGACGTTGTGGATCCCGCAGCGGCTGATATTGGCATGCAGGACTTTAACGCGGCTGGCGGAAAATTCGTTGGCGAGGATCGCGCCGCGGTTGTTCATCCGGGCGGCAATCTGCGTGGTTTTAGAGCCCGGCGCCGCCGCGACATCCATAACCCGCTCAGGCTGGTTCTCGTCGGCAAACAGCGCAGCAACCGGCAGCATGGAGCTGGCTTCCTGAATATAAAACAGCCCGCTCAGATGCTCGGCGGTGCTGCCGAGCGGCAGGCTCTCCTCGTCATCCCGTTCGATCCAGAAACCCTCTTCACACCACGGCACTGGCGTTAATTGCCAGCCGTAGGGGGAGACGAGATCCAGAAACGCCCCGACGCTGATTTTCAGCGTATTGACGCGAATACTCCGGCGCAAAGGGCGCTGGCAGGCGGCAACGAAATCGTCGAAAGAGAGATGAGCTGGAAGCGCCTCGCGCATCTGTGCGAGGAATTGTTCGGGAAGAAATACGGAGTTTTGAGCCACGGGCACACCACAGGGAAACATTCAGGTGCGCAGTGTAACATAAAGGCTCCGGCGCGTTGACACCGGAGCCTGCGAGATTAACGCGGCAGCGCCGTTCCCCATTCGCGCCACTCTTTCGGTTCACTTTCCAGCAGCAGGAAGTGTTTACCTGCCTGCGCCTTAGGCGCCAGAGGCGTGCCAGGCGGCGTCGCGAAGGCAATGCCGCCGCGAATGAACTGATTAAAGGTCCCCGTTTTGACCACGCCACCGGTCAGGCCGAAGTCCAGCGAGTAGCCTGAAGCGAGCCAGAACACCGAGTTGTTGCGCACCAGATGCTGATAACGCTGGCTGATGCGCAGGCCGACCATCACGCGATCGGACAGATTACCCAGCGTCAGGCTTGTTACTGTCCCTACTTCAATGCCGCGGAACAGGACCGGCGTACCGATGCCCAGCGAACCGGCTTCCGGCACTTCAACCACAATGCTCAGACCGTCCAGATAACGGGAGTCGGTGATGGTGGCCTCCTGCAACTCAAATTCACGACGTGCGTTGCCGCGACCCGGTTCAACGTTAATGTACGGCTGAAGTATGGTATCGAGATGCTCAACCCCTGCGGCAGAAATTTGCGGCGTAACTACCGAGAAGCGCGAGCCTGCCCGGGCGAACGTCTGCACATATTCCGGATAAAGCACGGCGGTCGCCTGCACTTCATTGCGTGCGGTGATCAGCGTCAGCTTCTGGACCTGCCCGATATCAATGCCGAGATAGCGGATGGGCATGCCTTCTGCCAGTTTACCGGCATCAAAGGTGTGCAGGGTAATTTGCCCCCCGACCGCGCGCGCCGCGGTTTCGGACGGGAAGAGGATCCGCTTGTCACCTTTACGCATGTTGCCGCCGGCGCCGCTCAGGTTATCGAAGCTGATCGCACCGCGCAGGGCACGGGAGAGAGGCGATGCCTGTACGGTCAGCCCGCTGCCGTTGAGCTGCACTTTCGCGCCACCCTCAGCCCAGAACACGCTGTTTGGCGTGAGCAGCTTGCGGTACTCCGGCTTGATATGCAGTTCGATATCAAACGCGTCCGCACGAGGACGAACGGTGATCACTTCCCCCACCTCAAACTTACGGTAAAGCACGACGGAGCCTGCCTGGACATCCGGCAGCGTTTCAGCGCTTAAGGTCAGCGTGGTGGTTGGCAGGTCGCCGAGGCTGTTTTCAATGGCTTTGTCCAGATTGGCGAACAGCGGATAGCTTTCGCGCAGCGCACCTTTGCTGCCCGGCAGAATGCGGATCCCGCCGTTAACCCACTCACTGGCGCTGGCGCCGAGGAACTCAACCCCGTCCAGACCCACCTTCACGTCGACCCGACTGTTAACCACAAATTTACTGTCGCCGTGGACCAGGTTGCCGTACTGCGGATCGATGGCGGCGGAGAAGGAGACCCCTTTTTCCGACAGCTTACGTTCGAGGACCTGGCCCACCTGCACACCGTGCAGGATCAGCGGTTGCCCGGCTTCAATACCGTAGCTTTCCGGTGCATTCAGCGTAACCGTCAACACGCCCGGTTTTTGCAGCAGGGCTTTATCTGCCGGCGCGATAACAAAGTTTTTGTTCGGCGCACCTTCGCCGGGGATCAGCTCAAAGGTGCTTCCCGTCAGCAGAGAACTGATGCTGGCGTCGCTGAGGGAGAGCTTCGGATTACGCAGTTCAATGCGCGTTTTTTCCCGCAGGAGATCCACCACGCTCGGATCCACCGTCATTTCGCCGGTAACGGAACCGCCCGCATTGAGGGTTAATTTTGTCAGTTGCCCGACCTCTAAACCCTGGTACATCAGCGGGGTCGAACCGGCTTTCAGGCCTTTGGCATCCGGCAGGGTCAACTTGACGATGACACCGCGCTGGCTGTGCGCCAGGTCGGCGTACAGGCCAAAGGTATCTTCTGCGGCGGCAGGGCTGGAGTTAGCTGGTGAGTCAAAGGCGATAGCGCCATTCACCAGCGCCGCCAGGCTCTCAAGCTTCACTTTCGCACCGCTTAAGCTCAGGTCGGCATCGACGCCTGAGACGTTCCAGAAGCGGCTGCCTTTTTTCACCAGGTTGGTAAAACGGCGCTCGATGAGTACATCAATAGTCACGCCATCTTTGTTCGGGTTAATGGCGTAGTCGTAAACGCGGCCTACCGGAATTTTGCGGAAATAGACCAGAGAACCACTGTTCAGCGAGCCCAAATCCGGCGCGCGGAGATGGATCATCAAATCGCCGTTATTCAGCCGATATTTCGGCTGGGTATCCAGCGCAACAAAGTGATCCTGTGGCTCACCTTTGCCGGGCATCATGCCGATATAGTTACCGCCCACAAGCGCATCCAGCCCGGAAACGCCGGCCAGGGAGGCTTTAGGCGTGACCAGCCAGAACTGCGTTTCGGCACGCAGGGCATCCTGCATGTCAGACTTAATGCTCGCCCGGACCTGGATTTTGTTCAGCCCTTTGCCAAGGGAGATATCCTGCACGGTACCCACTTCCACCCCCTGGAAGCGAACGGGGGTACGTCCGGCGACAATGCCGTCCGCAGACTGGAAATCAATCGTGATGGTACTTCCGCGATCTTCATAGCTCGTCCAGATAAGCCAGCCTGCGATCATCAGCGCGATAACAGGCAGCAACCAGAATGGCGAAATGCGGCGTTTTGTTTTAATTCTCGCTTCAGTCGGCGAAGCGGGCGTTTCCTGACTCATGTGCGTCCCAAAGTAAGCGGCTGTCCAGCCATTCCACTGCAAGAATAGTCAATATCACCGCAGAGCCGAAATAAAAAGCTGCGGGTCCCATGGTAAAAGCAAGTAACTGATCGCGATTGATGAGCGACATCATCAGCGAAATCACGAACAGATCCAACATCGACCAGCGACCAATCCAGGTCACAAATCGCAGAAGCAGGATGCGGGTGCGTAGTCCTTGTTCGCATTTAAAGTGAATGCTGATAAGCAGCGTAAACATCACCACCACTTTGGTAAAGGGCACCAGAATACTGGCGATGAAAACAATGGCGGCGACCCCCACGTTACTGTGCGCCAGAGAGATAATCCCCGAAAGGATAGTATCTTCCTGACGGGCGCCGTTCACATAAATTACGGAGATCGGCAGCATGTTGGCCGGGAACAAAAATACCAGGGAGGCGATTAGCGCCGCCCAGCACTTTTGCAGGCTGTTGTTGCGTCGCAATCTTAACGGAATGTGGCAGCGTGGGCACCTCCCGCGTTTATCCGGAAAACCGGTGTAATGGCAGCCCAGGCAGACGCGCAGGTTTTCATCAGGCCGGGTCGCGGGGCGCTGCGGGTAAAATCGCTCCCAAAGCTGTTCAACATTGAGATGAATCAGGGTCAAAATACTCAGCAGGACCAGTGAAATAAACGCGAAAAGGCCGATGCCGGGTTGTAAAAACGCATAATCCTGCACCTTGATGGAGGCCACGCCAATGCCTACCAGATAGATGTCCAGCATCACCCACTCCTTGAGCTTTTCCAGCATGAGCAGGACAGGGCGCAGGTTCATCCCCAGAATGTTGCCAAACCACAGGTAGGCAATTGCCGCGACCAGCACCAACGGCGCGCCGACGACGCAGAACAGCACCATGGCGGCCGTAAGCGGATCGCCCTGGCGCGTCATCTGCCAGATCCCCTGCAACACGTTAGCGTCAATACGCACGCCAAGCAGGTAGAGCTTTAACAGCGGCTCGGTCCAGGCGAAGGGCATCAGCAGCAGCATGGTGACCGCCATTGCTGCCAGGCGCGTCAATGACCAGTCCCGGCCATCGCGAATTTTGGCATCGCAGCAAGGACAAAAAGCACTTTGGTGCGATTTCATCTTCGGCAACATAAAAAGCGTATCGCACTGGGGACAACGCTGATAATGTGCACGGGGCAGAGCCTGGCTTACCGTACGGACAACGATCTTTCGTGTCGGCGTAATTTGGGGTGTTTTTAGGGCCATCAGTCGCACACAGATTAGTATTGTTGAAAGTTATAATAACTCATGAACGGATTCATCTTGAGCATGAGCGCATTTAATGCTTATTTTAATAGGCTATGCGGTAACTATGTAAGATAACTAAGTGATTGAATAATGAACAAAACAGAATTCTACGCGGATCTGAATCGCGATTTTAAGGCATTAATGGCAGGGGAAACCAGTTTCTTAGCCACTCTGGCAAATACCAGTGCGTTACTGTTCGAACGCCTTTCTGACGTGAACTGGGCGGGCTTTTATCTGCTGGAAGGCGACACGCTGGTGCTCGGGCCCTTCCAGGGGAAACTCGCCTGCGTACGCATCCCGGTAGGTCGTGGCGTGTGCGGTACCGCAGTGGCGACTCGTCAGGTTCAGCGTGTCGAAGATGTTCATGCGTTTGACGGCCACATTGCCTGCGATGCCAGCAGCAATTCTGAAATCGTACTGCCGCTGGTGGTTAAAAATCAGATTATTGGCGTTCTGGATATCGACAGCACGGTCTTCAGCCGCTTTACTGCCGAGGATGAGCAGGGGCTGCGCGCGCTGGCCGCAAACCTGGAAAATGTTCTGGCAGAGACCGATTATCATAAATTCTTTGCGAGCGTCGCAGGATAATCAACGGATAACGTAGCATTTACTGATAGCGTCATTATAATGTCGCCTGTTCATGCCTGCGCTTGTTGGCAACGTCCGTTGTAATCAGGAAATTTCATGGAAAATCAACCTAAGTTGAATAGCAGTAAAGAAGTTATCGCATTTCTGGCCG
>Ga0153917_1000309_pt1 | contig 37184 bp, 35 predicted proteins | sample TSFL001MetaG_FD_104695 | JGI IMG/M metagenome (GOLD analysis project Ga0153917, IMG submission 104695) | Attine ant fungus gardens microbial communities from Florida, USA - TSFL001 MetaG | ecosystem: Host-associated > Fungi > Mycelium > Unclassified | place: USA: Florida, Paynes Creek Historic... | reverse complement strand
TGTTCGAACGCCCGGTACGCATCGGCGACACCATCACCATCGGCAACCTGTCCGGCACGGTGAGCAAGATCCGCATCCGCGCCACCACCATCACCGACTTCGACCGCAAGGACATCATCGTCCCCAACAAGACGTTCATCACCGGCCAGCTGATCAACTGGTCGCTGACCGACACCGTCACCCGGGTCACCCTCAAGCTCGGCATCGACTACGGCTCGGACCTGGACCTGGTGCGCGACCTGCTGCTCAAGGGCGCCCACGAGAACCCGCGGGTGCTCAAGGACCCCGAGCCGATCGTGTATTTCCTCAACTTCGGCGAGAGCTCGCTGGACCACGAGCTGCGCATGCACGTGCGCGACCTGGGCGACCGCAACCCGACGCTGGACGAGATCAACCGCTACATCAACCGCGAGTTCAAGGCGCACAACATCAAGATCTCGGTGCGACAGGTCGAGGTGTTCCTGATGGACTCGACGGGGAGCAAGCAGCAGTTGATTCCGATGGAGCAGCCGAAATTGGATGGCACAGGGTCAGCCTGAACGGGGTCGAATACTTTATTCTGTGCCCAATCCTAGCGAGGGCTGCGCCCTCGTTCGCGGGTAAACCCGACCGCACATGACCTGTGGGAGCGGCCTTGCCCGCGAAGGGCCGCAAAGCGGCCGCTTGCCACCGATATCCAGGAGCCGGCCCGTGAAAGCCCTCGACCAACTGACCTTCGACAACCGCTTCGCCCGCCTGGGCGATGCCTTCTCCACCGAGGTCCTGCCCGACCCGATCGCCGAGCCGCGCCTGGTGGTGGTCAGCGAAGCGGCCATGGCCCTGCTCGACCTCGATCCGGCCCAGGCCGAACTGCCGGTGTTCGCCGAACTGTTCAGCGGCCACAAGCTGTGGGAAGAAGCCGAACCCCGGGCGATGGTGTATTCCGGGCACCAGTTCGGCTCCTACAACCCACGCCTGGGCGATGGCCGTGGCCTGCTGCTGGGCGAAGTGCTCAATGACGCCGGCGAGCACTGGGACCTGCACCTCAAGGGTGCCGGCCAGACCCCGTATTCGCGCATGGGCGATGGTCGCGCCGTGCTGCGCTCGTCGATCCGCGAGTTCCTCGCCTCCGAGGCCCTGCATGCCCTGGGCATCGCGAGCAGCCGCGCCCTTTGCGTGATCGGCTCCAGCACCCCGGTATGGCGTGAAACCCGCGAAAGCGCCGCCATGCTCCTGCGTCTGGCCCAGAGCCACGTGCGTTTCGGCCACTTCGAGTACTTCTACTACACCCGCCAGCCAGAGCAGCAGCGCCAGCTCATCGACCATGTGCTGGATCAGCACTACCCCGAGTGCCGCGCGGCAGAGCAGCCGTACCTGGCCATGTTCCGTACCATCGTCGAGCGCAACGCCGAGCTGATCGCCCGCTGGCAGGCCTACGGCTTCTGTCATGGCGTGATGAACACCGACAACATGTCGATCCTGGGCATCACCTTCGACTTCGGCCCCTATGCCTTCCTCGACGATTTCGACGCCAACTTCATCTGCAACCACTCCGACGACCGTGGTCGCTACAGCTATGCCAACCAGGTGCCCATCGCCCATTGGAACCTGAGCGCCCTGGCCCAGGCCCTGACCACGGTGATCGAGGTGGAGCCGCTCAAGGAAGCGCTGGGCCTGTTCCTGCCGCTGTACCAGGCGCACTACCTGGACCTGATGCGCAGGCGCCTGGGCTTCACCATCGCCGAGGACGACGACATGGCCCTGGTGGAGCGCCTGCTGCAACGCATGCAGAGCGGCGGTGTGGACTACACCCTGTTCTTCCGCAAGCTCGGCGACCAGCCGGTGACCGAGGCCCTGAAGGTGGTGCGCGACGACTTCATCGACCTCGCCGGCTTCGACGCCTGGGCCAAGGACTACCTGGCCCGCTGCCAGCGCGAACCCGCCAATGCCGAAGGTCGGCGCGAGCGCATGCATGCAGTCAACCCGCTGTACATCCTGCGCAACTACCTGGCGCAAAAAGCCATCGAGGCAGCCGAAGCCGGGGACTACAGTGAAGTGCGGCGGTTGCACCAGGTGCTGACCAATCCCTTCGAGGAACAGCCCGGGATGCAGGCCTATGCCGAGCGCCCGCCCGAGTGGGGCAAGCACCTGGAAATCAGCTGTTCGTCCTGACAACCACCCGCTCTTGTAGGAGCGGCCTTGCGTCGCGATGGGGCGCGCAGCGCCCCTGAAACCGGTATACGCCATTTTCCTGATGCACCGCGCTTGCTGGGTTTGGGGCCGCTTCGCGCCCCATCGCGACGCAAGGCCGCTCCTACAAGGGCCGTCGTGAAAGACTTGAGAGGAAACACCATGCCAGACCCACTGCTGATCCCCTGCCCCCACTGCAACGGCCTCAACCGCCTACCCGCCGAGCGCCTGGGCGACAGACCCAAGTGCGGACGCTGCAAGCAGGAGGTGCTGCTGGCCAGGCCGTTCGACCTCAGAGAAGGCAACTACGCCAGCCAGATCAAGGGCGACCTGCCGCTGCTGCTGGACGTGTGGGCCGACTGGTGCGGGCCGTGCAAATCCTTCGCCCCGGTCTTCGAACAGGCTGCCCGCCAACTGGCCGGACGCTGCCGCCTGGCCAAGCTGGACAGCGAGGCCAACCGCAACCTGGCCGGGCAGTTGGGCATCCGTTCGATTCCCAGCCTGATCCTGTTCAAGAACAGTCGCGAAGTTGCCCGCCAGGCCGGCGCGTTCCCACTCCAGTCATTGCTGGAGTGGCTGCGCAGCCAAGGGGTCTAGGCGTTCTCTTCGAGCAGCGCGTGCAGCTCGACGAACTGCTGGGTCAGCTTGTGCCGCGGCTCCAGGTGGATCAGCGGCAAGCTGGCATGGTGGGACTCGCGCATCTTCACCGAGCTGCCCAGGTACACCGGCAACACCGGCAAGCCCTCGGCCAGCAGTTCGTCGAGCATCTGCTGGGGCAGGCTGGCCCGTGACTGGAACTGGTTGACGACAATGCCTTCGACCATCAGGTCTTCGTTGTGGTCGTCCTTGAGCTCTTCGATCTCGGCGAGCAGGCCGTACAGTGCCTGGCGCGAGAAACTGTCGCAGTCGAAGGGGATGAGCACACGGTCGGCGGCGATCAGCGCGGAAACCGCATAGAAGTTGAGCGCAGGCGGCGTATCGATGTAGATCCGCTCGTAGTCCCCGTCCAGCTCATCGAGCAGTTTGCGCAGCTTGTTGATCTTGTGCTTGGCCTCGAGCTTGGGCTGCAGGTCGGCAAGCTCCGCCGTGGCGGTGACGACATGCAGGTTGTCGAACGGCGTTTCGTAGATATCGACCTTGTTCTTCTTGGCGAACGGCCCGCTGGAGAGGGTCTGCTTGAAAAAATCGGCAATGCCCATGGGAATGTCCTCGCCGGTCAGCCCGGTGAGGTACTGGGTCGAGTTGGCCTGGGCATCCAGGTCGATCAGCAGGGTCCGATAGCCTTCACTGGCACTGACCGCCGCCAGGTTGCAGGCAATGCTCGACTTGCCCACGCCACCTTTCTGATTGAACACCACGCGCCGCATGGAAGACCTCCGTGTATCAACGAATGCCCGAGTATGTGTCCGCCGAGCGACAATGACCAGTACCGCCCATTCAACCTTTGCGACACGGCTGCCGACAACTTCATCAACCGTTCGTCGGAAATACCTCGGCCACCCGGAGAACCGGAGCGACTGGCCAGAGCGTTGTTCCCTTCGGCATTGTCCAAGGCGTATTTGCTAGCGGTCGCCTGCACCGGGATAATGCGTGCCACTCGGCGTTGTCAGATCCCTCAGTCGTTCCGAGCCTCTCCTTCGCCAAGGACGCCCCAGGGCGGGAAACAGCCACATCGTGATCACTTTCAACATCAGCCAATGGCGCGCCTGGGCCCCTGGCCTGCACACCCCTGCCGACTGGCGTGCCTGGGCCGAGGGTGGTTCCGTGCCGCCAGGCGACAGCCCGGTGCCGGACGTGTCCTTTCTTCCGGCCATGCAGCGCAGACGCCTGAGCCCATTGGCGCGCATGGCGTTCGCCGTCGGCTGGCCGCTTGCCGAAGGGTACGAAACGCTTCCTCTGGTGTATGTCTCGCGCCATGGCGAAACCCCGCGAACCTTCTCCATCCTCAGCGAGCTCGCCCAGGGTCAGCCGCTGTCACCCACGCAGTTCAGCCTTTCCGTGCACAACGCGGTGATCGGGCTGTGGTCGATCCTGCGCGGACAGACCTGCGAAATGACCGCCCTGGCTGCCGCCGCCGACGGTTTCGAACACGGCATCGTCGAGGCGGCCGGCATGCTCGCCGAGGGTGCACCGGCCGTCCTGCTGATCGTCGCCGAGGAACTGCCTGCCACTGCCTATACGCCCTGGATCACCGATGTGCCCTTCTCCTATGCCCTCGGCCTGCTGCTGACGCCCGGCGAGCAGTGGCGGTTGGCACTGATGACCGGCAGCGAGGCCGAACCCACCGACCGGCCCCACGCCCTGAGCTGGCTGCAGGCCCTGCTCCAGGACCGGGCCAGGCTCGACCACCCAGGAAAGCTCCGCTCATGGAACTGGCAACGGCTCGCGTGAACAGGCCACGGGATGCCTACCCCTGGCGCCTGCTGGCGACCGCACTGAGCTTTGTCCTGTTCGGTGTCGGCAGCCTGTGCCTGCGCGTGCTGGTCTTCCCGTTGCTCGCCTGCCTGCCCGGCGGCGTGGAACGTCATCAGCGACGTGCCCGTCGCACCATCGGCTGGCTGTTCTGGCGTTTCATCCGCTTCATGCGGGCCAGCGGCGTGCTCACCTACGAAGTCGTCGGTGCCGAACGCCTGGGGCGCCCCGGACAGCTCATCATCGCCAATCATCCATCGCTGATCGACGTGGTGTTTCTCATCGGCCTGGCCCGCAACGCCAACTGCGTGGTCAAGCAAAGCCTGTTCGACAACCCCTTCACCCGCGGCCCGGTCCGTGAAGCGGGCTACATCGGCAACGACGGCAGCATGCAGATGCTGGAAACCGCCTCGGCCACCTTGCGCCAGGGGCAACCGCTGATCATCTTCCCCGAAGGCACCCGCACACCGCCCGGCCAGGCCCCGGCCTTTCATCGCGGTGCCGCCGCGATCGCCCTGCGCGGTGCGAAAATCATCACACCCGTGACCATCAGCGTCCGCCCCAGTACCTTGACCAAGCATGAGCCCTGGTACCGCATCCCGCACCGACGCGTGCATTTTCGCCTGCATGCCGGTAGCGATATCGACCCTGCCTCGTTCGCCGCGCTGGGCCCGGCACCGGTGGCCTCGCGCCGCCTCAACGATTACCTGCATCAGTACTTCATCAAGGAGCTCGCCGAAGATGAGCGATCCACAGCAAGACCTGCACCGTGATATCAAGCAATTGATCATCGACGCCCTGGGGCTGGAGGACATCGACGTCCAGGACATCGATGACCAGCAACCCTTGTTCGGCGAAGGCCTGGGCCTGGATTCGGTGGACGCCCTGGAGCTTGGCCTGGCCTTGCAGAAGCGTTTCGGGATCAAGATCGATGCCGATGCCAAGGACACCCGCTCCCATTTCACCAACATCGACACCCTGGCAGCATTCGTCACTGCCCGTCAGGCCGCCTGAGACAGCACCATGCAAAACCGCGAAGACATCTTCAACCTCCTGCGCAGCGCCCTCGTCGAGCTGTTCGAAGTCGACCCGGCCAGCATCAGCCTGGAGTCCCACCTGTACCAGGACCTGGAAATCGACAGCATCGACGCCATCGACCTGGTCGACCACATCAAGCGCCAGACCGGCAAGAAGATCACCGCCGAGGACTTCAAGTCGGTGCGCACCGTCAATGACGTGGTCGAAGCGGTCTTCCGCCTGGTCAATACCGCAGCATGAGACGCCTGCTCGGCCTCGGCCTGGTCATCGCCGGGGTGCTCTATCCCTTCGCCGTCCATTTCGGTCTGGCCCGGTTCGCGCCCTGGCAGTTCGCCCTGCTGCTAGGCGCCCTGTGGCTGGCCCGGGCCGTGAGCACCCCGCGCCGTCCCGGCAACCTGTGGATGACCACCATCGCCCTGGTGTTCTGCGCCGTGCTGGCCGTGAGCGATAGCCACCGACTGCTGCGCTGGTACCCGGTGCTGGTCAATGCTTTCCTGCTGGCCCTGTTCGCGTCGAGCCTGAAATACGGCCCGCCGGTGATCGAACGCATTGCGCGCCTGCGCGAGCCTGAACTGCCACCTGCCGCTGTCGTCTATACGCGACGCGTGACACAGGTCTGGAGCCTGTTCTTCGTGGTCAATGGACTGATCGCCGCCGGCCTCACCCTGTGGGCGCCACTGAGCTGGTGGACCCTCTACAACGGCCTGATCGCGTACCTGGCGATGGGCGTGCTGTTCGCCGCGGAATGGCTGACACGACAACATGTGCGAGGACGCTCATGAACTGGATCGACCCCGAGCACCTGTTGCGCCCGCTGAATGCCCCACGCCCGGTGACCCTGGCGCCGGCCCTGGACCATGACGGGTTCCGCGACGCCGCCCTGCGCCTGGCCGGCGGCCTGCAACAGCGGGGTGTCCGTCGCCTGGCGGTTCATCTGGAGGACGCCGCCGAACTGGCCATCGCCCTGTTCGGCGCCTGGCGCGCAGGCGTCCATGTGCTGCTGCCCGCCGACCTGCAACCCCAGACCCGAGCGCGCTGGAGCGATCAGGTCGGGCTGTGGCTCAGCGACCAGCCCAGCGATCACACCTTGGCATCGCTGCAAGGCGAAGCCCTGGCCTGCGCCGACCTGGATCCGGACCAGTGCCGCATCGGCCTGTGCACCTCGGGTTCGAGCGGCGAGCCCAAGCTGATCGACAAGACCCTGCGCCAACTGGCCAACGAAGTCCGCGCCCTGGAGCGGCTCTGGGGCAACGAGCTGGGCGATGCCTGGATCATCGGCAGCGTTGCCACGCAGCACATCTACGGTTTGTTGTTCCGCGTGCTCTGGCCGCTGTGCGCCGGGCGCGGGTTCCTGCGGCGCCAACTGCCGTTTCCCGAAGATCTGCAACAGGCCAGCCTGGCCCGGCCCGCCTTTGCCTGGGTCGCCAGCCCCGCACTGCTCAAGCGCATGGGCGACAACCTCGACTGGCCGGCCCTGAGCCAGGTGCGCCGGGTATTTTCATCCGGTGGCGAGCTGCCCTCGGACGCCGCGCGGTGCTTGCACCGGCGCCTGGGGCAATGGCCGCTGGAGATCCTCGGCAGCTCCGAGACCGGTGGCATCGCCTGGCGCCAGCAGGATGAGCCCTGGTCGCCTTTCGCTGGCGTCACCCTGAGCCAGTCTGCCGAGGGCGCCCTGTGCGTGGTGTCGCCCTACCTGCCCAAAGGGCATGTGGAGCACACCGCCGACGCAGCGCACATCGGGGCGGACGGGCGCTTCCGCCTGCTCGGACGCCTGGACCGGATCGTCAAGCTCGAGGAGAAACGCATCGCCCTGCCCCGGCTGGAACAGGCCCTGTGCAGCCATGCCTGGGTCAGCGAGGCGCGCCTGGGCATGATCGAGGAAGGTCGCGCCTTCCTCGGCGCCTTGCTGGTGCCGAGCCCCGCCGGCCTGCATCGCCTGCGCAACCATGGGCGCCGGGCCCTGATCGATGACCTGCGCGAACACCTGGCCCTGCACTGCGAGGCCTTGGCCCTGCCGCGGCGCTGGCGCCTGCTGCGACAGATGCCGCTCAACGCCCAGGGCAAACTGCCCCAGGCGCAGGTCCAGGCCTTGCTGGCGACACCTCGCGACAATGCGCCGGACGTCATCGGAACGCGACAGGATGCCGACCACCTGCACTTCAGGCTGGCGGTGCCGGCGGACCTGGCCTGCTTCACCGGACACTTCCCGACCACGCCGATCCTGCCTGGCGTGGTGCAGATCGACTGGGCCATGGCGCTTGCCGCGCCACTGATCCCGGACGGACATCGGTTCGCCGGCATGGAAGTGCTCAAGTTCCAGCAGTTGGTCCGCCCCGGCGACGAGGTGGAGCTGACGCTTCGTTTCGACGCCGAACGCGGCAAGCTCTATTTCACCTACACCAGTGCCGGCCAGGCCTGCTCCAGTGGCCGAATCCTGCTGGAGGGCGCCTGTGCATAACCCGTGCGCGGTGATCCCGGTGTACAACCACGAGCATGCCGTGCCCGCGGTCGTCGCCGAGCTGTTGCGTGCCGGTTTGCCCTGCATCCTGGTGGACGATGCCAGCGACCCCGCGTGTGCCCAGGTGCTGCGCCGGCTGGCGGACCAGCCGCAGGTGTTTCTCGTGCGCCTGGACACCAACCAGGGCAAGGGCGGCGCGGTGATGACCGGCTTGCGCGAGGCGGCCCGCCGGGGTTTCAGCCATGCCCTGCAGGTGGATGCCGACGGCCAGCACGACCTGACGGCGGTCGAGGGCTTCCTGGACCTGTCGCGCGCCCAGCCCCAGGCGCTGGTGTGCGGTTATCCACAGTACGACGCCAGCGTGCCCAGGGGCCGGCTCTACGCCCGCTACCTGACCCATGTCTGGGTCTGGATCAACACGTTGTCCCTGGCCATCCCGGACTCCATGTGCGGCTTTCGCGTCTACCCGTTGCCACCGACCCTGGCGCTGATCGACTCGGTACGCCTGGGCCGACGCATGGATTTCGATACCGAGATCCTGGTGCGTCTCGCCTGGCGCGGGCAACCGATGCGCTGGCTGCCGACCCGGGTGCACTACCCCACCGACGGCGTCTCGCACTTTCGCCTGCTCCACGACAACGTGCTGATCTCGCGCATGCACGCCAGACTGTGCGTCGGCATGCTCCTGCGCGCACCGGTGATGCTCTGGCGCAGGTGGCGCCGATGAGCGCCCCGTCGCAGCATTGGGCCGCGCAACGCGAGCGCGGCAGCTTCTGGTTGATGAAACTCACCGCCGTGCTGGCGCGCCTGCTCGGCCGCCGCCTGTTGAGCCCCTTGATCCACACCATCGTGCTGTACTTCTTCCTGTTCGGCCGCAAGGCGCGGCGCAGCGCCTGGCAATACCAGCAGCGCCTGGCCCGCTGGAGCGCAGGGCAAACCCCGCCGCCCAGCCACTGGCGGGTGTTCTGCCAGTTCATGGCCTTTGCCGACGCCCTGCTGGACAAGCTCGACGCCTGGAACGGCAGGCTGCGCCTGGAGGACATCGAGATCCACGACCCCGGCCAACTGCGCCAGCAACTGCGCGGCGCACGCGGGCAACTGCTGGTGGGCGCGCACCTTGGCAATCTCGAGGTATGCCGGGCCCTGGCCGAGCTGGGCGAGCAGGTGACCATGAACGTGCTGGTGCACACCCGCCATGCCGAACGCTTCAATCGCCTGCTGGGCGAGGCCGGCGCCAGCCACCTGCGCCTGATCCAGGTCAGCGAGCTGGACCCTGCCATCATGCTGCAACTGTCCGAACGCCTGGAGCGCGGCGAATGGCTGGCCATCGCCGGTGACCGCGTTCCCTTGCACGGCGCGCGCACGGTCGAAGTGGATTTTCTCGGCCACCCGGCGGCCTTCCCCCAGGGCCCGTGGCTGCTGGCCGGCCTGTTGAAGTGTCCGGTCAACCTGCTGTTCTGTCTCAAGCACGCGGGGCGCTACCGGATCACCCTTGAGCCCTTCGCCGCGCAGCTGCGCTGGCGCCGCGACCAGCGCCAGCAGGTGATCGCCGAGTGGGCCGGCCACTACGCCGCTCGCCTGGGCCATTATTGCCAGCAGGCGCCGGACCAATGGTTCAACTTCTATCCTTTCTGGAACGACGATGACGACGCATCCGCATGAGTCCGTAACCTTCGGCGAGGCGCCGCTGGCCATCGAGGACATCCTCACCCTCAGCCAACGCCGCGCCCGTCCTCTGCTGCAGGCGGATGCCGAGTATCGGGAGCGCATCACCCGCGGCGCACGCTTTCTCGACACCCTGCTGGACAAGGAAGGCGTGATCTACGGCGTCACCACCGGCTACGGCGACTCCTGCGTGGTGGCCGTGCCCCTGGAGCATGTCGAGGCCCTGCCGCGCCACCTGTACACCTTCCACGGCTGCGGCCTGGGCCAGTTGCTCGACGCCCCCGCCACCCGCGCGGTGCTGGCGGCGCGCCTGCGCTCGCTGAGCCACGGCATGTCCGGCGTGCGCCTGGCGCTTCTGGAGCGCCTGCGCGACTTTCTCGCCCATGACATCCTGCCGTTGATCCCGGAAGAAGGCTCGGTGGGTGCCAGTGGCGACCTCACGCCGCTGTCCTACGTCGCTGCCACGCTCTCGGGCGAGCGTGACGTGATGTACAAAGGCGAACGCCGCAGCAGCGCGCATGTGCACCGCGAACTGGGCTGGCAGCCTTTGGTACTGCGCCCCAAGGAGGCCCTGGCACTGATGAACGGCACGGCGGTGATGACCGCTCTGGCCTGCCTGGCCTACGCCCGCGCCGACTACCTGCTGCAACTGGCCACGCGCATCACCGCGCTGAACGTCATCGCCCTGCAAGGCAACCCCGAGCACTTCGACGAGCGCCTGTTCACCGCCAAACCGCATCCAGGCCAGAACCAGGTGGCCGCATGGCTGCGCCAGGACCTGGCCATCGATGCACCGACCGCGCCCCTGCATCGCCTGCAGGACCGCTATTCGCTGCGTTGCGCACCCCATGTGCTGGGGGTGCTGGCCGACAGCCTGGGCTGGCTGCGCAGCTTCATCGAGACCGAGCTCAACAGCGCCAACGACAACCCGATCATCGATGGCGACGCCGAACGCGTATTGCACGGTGGCCACTTCTACGGCGGGCACATCGCCTTCGCCATGGACAGCCTCAAGACCCTCGTGGCCAACGTCGCCGACCTGCTCGACCGCCAGCTCGCTCTGCTGGTGGACACCCGCTACAACCACGGTCTGCCCAGCAACCTGTCCGGCGCCCAGGCGGACCGGGCCATGCTCAACCACGGCTTCAAGGCCGTGCAGATCGGCGCCAGTGCCTGGACCGCCGAGGCCCTCAAGCACACGCTGCCGGCCAGCGTGTTCTCCCGCTCCACCGAGTGCCACAACCAGGACAAGGTCAGCATGGGCACCATCGCGGCCCGCGACGCGCTGCGCGTGCTGCAACTGACCGAGCAGGTCGCCGCCGCCACCCTGCTGGCCGCCAACCAGGGTGTCTGGCTGCGAGGCCGCGAAGCCGATGCCGCCCCGCTGCCTCCGGCGCTTGCGCAGATGCACCAGGCGCTGCTGCAGGACTTCGCCCCGGTCACCGAAGACCGGGCCCTGGAACACGAACTGCGCCTGTGCCTGGTGCGCATCGGCGAACGCCACTGGAGGCTGCATGCGTAACCCCGGCGTGTTCCATGTCGACAGCGAGATCACCGTGCCCTTCTTCGATGTCGACAGCATGCACGTCGTCTGGCACGGCCATTACGTCAAGTACCTGGAGGTCGCCCGCTGCGCGCTGCTCGAACGTCTGGAGCACGATTACCGGCACATGCAGGCCAGCGGCTACATGTGGCCGGTGATCGACCTGCAACTGCGCTACATCCGCGGCGCCACCTTCGGCCAGCGCCTGAAGGTGCGGGCCAGCCTGGTGGAATGGGAAAACCGCCTGAAGATTCACTACCTGATCAGCGACGCCGACACCGGCGAGCGCATGACCCGCGCCAGCACGGTACAGGTCGCGGTACATATCGAGAGCGGCGAAATGCAGCTGGCCTCACCCCAGGTGATGCTCGATGCCGTGGCGAAGGTGCTGCCATGAGCCTTGGCCTGTCGCGGTTCTTGTGGACACGGCCTGTGTGGGTGTGGCCGTGTGTCGTCGCCGCACTGGCATTGCTGCTCGCCAGCCCCCGGACCTTCGCCTTCAGCCTCGACGACCTGCAAAAGCAGCTGAGTGCGCCAGCCGTCGTCACCGGGGCGTTCGTGCAGGAAAAACATTTGCGCGCCCTGCCACAGCCGCTGACGAGCCAGGGACGCTTCGTGCTGGCGCGCGACCATGGCCTGCTGTGGCTGTTGCGCACGCCGCTGCGCCAGGACTACCGCATCACCGCCGACGGCATCGCCCGCCGAGACCCAGGCGGCTGGCAGACGCTGCCCAGCCAGAGCGCCGGTGCGCAGCAGAACCGTTTGTTCTTCGCGGTCCTGCAAGGGGACAGCAGCGGCCTGCAACGCGACTTCGACCTGGCCCTGAGCGGGGATGCCGAGCACTGGCAACTGCGCCTGACCCCGCGCTCATTGCTGCTCAAGCAGATCTTCACCCGCATCGAGATCACCGGCGGGCGCTTCGTCGAACGCATCGTCCTGGCCGAGACCCAAGGCGACAGCACGGTGCTGCTCATGCAGGACAGCAGCGGTGCCACCGCCCTGAGCGATTCGGAGCGTAGCGACTTTGCCGACTGAACGCCTGCTGCCGCGCCTGTTCCTCGCCCTGTTGCTGGCCGTGCTCACGCTCGCGGCCTGGCAATGGCAGCGGGGTGCGCCCCTGTCCTCCGACCTGATGACCCTGGTGCCGGGTGCCACCCAGGACCCGCTGGTGCAGCGCGCCGAACAGCGCATGCAGGAGCCGCTCAACCGCCAGATACTGGTGCTGGTTGGCCATGCCGACCGCCAGCAAGCCCTTGCCCTGGCCGAACACCTGGCGGGTCAATGGCAGGCCAGCGGCCTGTTCGAGAAAGTCCAGTGGAGCCTGCAGACCGACCTGCAGGCGGTGCGCGCACAGCTGTTGCAAAGCCGCCTGGCGATGCTCTCGGCCAGCGACCGCAAGCAACTGACCGAACAACCCGACGCCTTCATCGAACAGCGCCTCCAGAGCCTGGTGGACCCCTTCGCAGGTTTCAGCCTGGTCTCCAGCCAGGACGACTGGCTGGGCCTGAGCGCACGCATCCAGGCCAGCCAGCCCAAGCCGGCCAACGTCCAGCTCGACATCGCCAGCGGCGCCCTGGTGGCCGAGGCCGACGGCAAACACTGGGTATTGCTGCGCGCACGTACCTTGGGCAATGCCTTCGACCTGAACCTGCCCTTGCAGGTGGCCGACCTGCTCGCCCAGGGGCGCCAGCAGGCCGACCGGGAGGGCGCCCGGTTGCTGGCCGCCAGCGGCCTGCTGCATGCCGCCGCCGGCCAGCGCCAGGCCAGCCGGGAGATCACCTGGGTGGGGGGCGGCGCCACCGTGGGCATCCTCCTGCTGCTGTTGCTGGCATTTCGCCGGTGGCGCGCGCTGCTGGCCTTCCTGCCGGTGGCAATCGGCATGCTGTTCGGTTCGGTGGCCTGCGTCGCGCTGTTCGGCCAGATGCACGTGATGACCTTGGTGCTCGGCGCAAGCCTGATCGGCGTGGCGGTGGACTACCCCCTGCACTACCTGTCCAAGAGCTGGAGCCTGCGTCCCTGGCATAGCTGGACCGCCCTGCGCCTGACCCTGCCAGGCATGACCCTGAGCCTTGCGACCAGTTGCATCGGCTACCTGGCCCTGGCCTTCACGCCCTTTCCGGCGCTGACCCAGATCGCGGCGTTTTCCGCCGCCGGCTTGCTGGGCGCCTACCTGAGCGCCGTCTGCCTGCTGCCTGCGCTGTTGCAGCACATGGACCTGCGTCCCTCAGCGTGGCCGCTGCACGTGGCCCAGGCGTTGACCGACCTGCGTGAGCGCTTGCTGCGCAAAGTCCCAGGCGTCGTGCTGCTGGGCCTGCTGCTGGTGTTCTGCGTGGCCGGGCTGTGGCAGCTGCAAAGCCGCAACGATATCCGCCAGTGGATCAGCGCCCCACCGCAACTGCTCGAACACGCCCAGACCGTGGCACGCATCACCGGCTACCAGCCGACCAGCCAGTTCTTCCTGGTGCGCGCCGATGACCAGAACCAATTGCTCGACCGCCTGCAGACCCTCGACGGCAAGCTCGACGAGCTGGTCGACCTGGGCAAGCTCAAGGGCTACCTGTCGCTCGGCCAACTGGTGACAAGCGCCGCCGGGCAGCGACAGGTGCAACATGCCCTCCTGCAATTGCCCGCGCATTGGCAGCCGCTGCTGGCCCTTGGTGTGCCCGAGCACGCCTTGCAGGCGGAACTTTCGCAGTTGCAGGCACTGGCGCCGCTGTCGATCGACGACGTGCTGCAAGGGCCGCTGGGCGAGGCCTGGCGCCCGTTGTGGCTGGGCCAGGACGGCCACGGCGTGGCGGCCATCGTCAGTTTGCAGGGTCAAGCAGATGTCGCGCTGCTGCGCCTGCAAGCCCAGGACCTGCCCGGTGTGCAACTGATCGACCGCCTCGGCGAACTCAACCAGCTGTTCACCGCCACCCAGGTCAGCGCCGCCGAGCTCAAGCTGCTCTCCTGTGCATTGATACTGGTGGTGCTGATGCTGCCGTTCGGCCCGCGCAGCGCCCTGCGCATCGTCGCCCTGCCCCTGCTCGCCGCGTTGTGCAGCCTGGCCAGTCTCGGCTGGCTGGGGCAACCGCTGACCCTGTTCAGCCTGTTCGGCCTGCTGCTGGTGACCGCCATCGGTGTGGATTATGCGATCCTGATGCATGAGCGCGTCGGCGGCAGTGCGGTCAGTCTGCTGGGCACCTTGCTGGCAGCGCTCACCACCTGGCTGTCGTTCGGTTTGCTGGCGCTGTCCAGCACACCGGCGGTGAGCAACTTCGGCCTGGCCGTGAGCCTGGGCCTGGTGTTCAGCTTTCTCCTGGCGCCCTGGGCCGGGGCCAGTGACGGAGGGCATCGGCAACCATGAAGCGTCTCTGGATCCTGCTGGCCTGCCTGCTGCTCGGTGCCTGCGCCGGTCGACCGCCCCTGCCCGAACGGCTTCCGGACCTCGAACTGCCTCGCCAGTTGCACGTACAACGCGAACAGGACGGCCAACGCCAGGACTGGCTGCTGGTTATCCAGCGCGAGGAGGGCCGCCTGCGTTGGTCGCTGCTCGACCTGATGGGCATCCCGCAGGCACGCCAACTGCTCGACGGCCGCCACTGGCAAGCGGACGGCCTGCTACCGCCCAATCCCGCAGCCCGCGAACTGTTCGCCGCCGTGCTCTTCGCGCTCACCCCCCAGGCACAACTGGCGCAGCTCTATCCCGGCGCCGTCCAGCACGGCCAACGGCGCACGCTGCAGACACGCTGGCAGGTGGACTACCGACACGGCGATGATTTCACCTTGAACCTCGACCAAGGCCTGCGTTATCTAGTCAGCCCCCTGCCCAGCGAGAACACGCCATGACCGCCTTCCTCGACGCCCTGGGCCTGGTCTGTGCCCTCGGTCACGGCCAGGCGCAAGTCGCCCGCGCGCTTTTTGCCGGCGACTGCTCGGGCATGCAGGCGCAGGACGGCTGGGTCCCCGGTCGCCGCCTGCCCGTCGGCGCGGTGCAGGGCCCACTTCCCGAGCTGCCCTTGCCCGGTCACCACAGCCGCAACAACCAGCTGCTGTATGCCGCCGCGCTGCAGATCGAACCGGCCATCCGCCAGGCCATCGAACGCCATGGCCCGCAGCGGATCGGCGTGGTGCTGGGCACCAGCACCTCGGGCATCGCCGAGGCCAGCGACGGCATTGCCCGGTACCTGGAGACGGGCCGCTTCCCGGACACCTACGACTATCACCAGCAGGCACTCGGCGCGCCGGCCACGTTCCTGGCCGCCTGGCTGCAACTGGAAGGCCCCGCCTACGTGCAGTCCACCGCCTGCACCTCCAGCGCACGGGCCTTGCTCAGTGCCCGCCGCCTGCTCGACCTGGGCCTGTGCGACGCGGTGCTGTGCGCGGGCGTGGACAGCCTGTGCGGCCTGACCCTCAACGGCTTCAGCGCGCTTGAGGCGGTCAGCGCCCAGCGCTGCAATCCCTGCTCGGCCAACCGCGACGGCATCAACATCGGCGAGGGCGCGGCCGTGTTCCTCATGACCCGCGAACGCCTCGGCGACGGCCCCGGCATCGCTCTGCTCGGCGCGGGCGCCAGCTCCGATGCGTTTCATATTTCCGCGCCGGAGCCCAGCGGCAAGGGCGCCTTGCAGGCCATGGGCAAAGCACTGGACAATGCCGCCCTCGCGCCCGGGCAGATCGACTACCTGAACCTGCACGGCACCGCCACCGTCCACAACGACGCCATGGAAAGCCTGGCCGTACACGGGCTGTTCGGCGAGCGCTTGCCCTGTTCCTCCAGCAAACCCATGACCGGCCATACCCTGGGGGCCGCCGGCGCGCTGGAAGCGGCGTTCTGCTGGCTTGCGCTGAGCGCGCACAACCCGCAGGGCCTGTTGCCGCCGCATGTCTGGGATGGCCGACGCGACCCTCTGCTACCGGCCCTGAACCTGGTCGACGGCAGCCAGCGCCTGCCCCTGCAGGGCCCGCGACGCCTGATGAGCAACTCGTTCGCCTTCGGTGGCAACAATGTCAGCCTGATCCTCGGAGACATCCCATGAACACCTGGCCACTGGCCGAACTGCTGCCGCATGCCGCAGACATGATCCTCATCGACCGCATCGACAGCTGCGACGACGAACAGATCCACACCTGCGCAACGGTTCGTCCAGGCGGGCAGTTCAACCGCGCCGACGGCAGCCTGCCGGCCTGGATGGGCCTGGAGCTGATGGCCCAGAGCGTGGCCGCCTTCGTGGGCTACCATGCACGCAGCCAGGGGCGTCCCGTCGAGATGGGTTTTCTGCTCGGCACCCGTCGCTTCGAATGCAATGTCGCGCAGTTCCCCGCCGGGAGCGAACTGCACATCCATGCCCTGCGCTCGATCGAGGATGAGAGTGGCATGGGCGTGTTCGAATGCCACCTGCGCGCGCAGGGCATCCATGCCAGCGCACGCCTGAATGTCTATCGTCCGCCCCAGGCCGCCAGTTACCTGGCCGAAGCGGCCCCGGAGGAAACGCCCAATGACTGACACCATCCTGGTCACCGGCTCCAGCCGCGGTATCGGCCGTGCCATCGCCCTGCGCCTGGCGCGCGCAGGCTTCGACCTGGTGCTGCACTGCCGCAGCGCTCGCAATGAGGCCGAGGCGGTCGCAGAAACCGTGCGCGGGCTCGGGCGCCAGGCGCGGACCCTGCAGTTCGATGTCGCCGACCGGGCCGCCTGCGCCCGTGTCCTGGCAGAGGATGTCGAGGCCCACGGCGCCTACTACGGCGTGGTGTGCAATGCCGGGCTGACCCGTGACGGCGCCTTCCCCGCCTTGAGCGAAGATGACTGGGACCAGGTCATGCGCACCAACCTGGACGGCTTCTACAACGTCCTGCACCCGCTGATGATGCCGATGATCCGCCGCCGCGCCCCCGGGCGCATCGTGTGCATCACCTCGGTCTCCGGCCTGATCGGCAACCGCGGCCAGGTCAACTACAGCGCCTCCAAGGCCGGCCTGATCGGCGCCGCCAAAGCCCTGGCCATCGAGCTGGGCAAACGGCGCATCACCGTCAACTGCGTGGCCCCCGGCCTGATCGACACCGACATGCTCGACGAACAGGTGCCGGTCGATGAACTGCTCAAGATGATTCCTGCCCAACGTATGGGGACCCCGGAGGAAGTGGCCGGTGCGGTCAATTTCCTGATGTCGGACGAAGCGGCCTATATCACCCGCCAGGTGCTGGCCGTCAACGGAGGGCTGTGCTGATGCGTCGCGTCGTGGTCACCGGTATGGCTGGCATCACTGCCCTGGGCAGTGACTGGGCCAGTATTGCCGAGCAGTTCGCCGCCAATCGCAGCGGCATCCGGCGCATGGACGAGTGGGACCGTTTCGACGAGCTCAACACCCGCCTGGCCGGCCCGATCGACGACTTCCAGGTGCCGCGGCACTGGACGCGCAAGCAACTGCGCAGCATGGGCCGCGTGGCCCGGCTGGCGGTCGCGGCGGCCGAGCGTGCCCTGGCCGATGCCGGGCTGCTGGACGACCCGGGCATCCGCGACGGACGCATGGGCGTGGCCTGCGGCTCATCGATCGGCAGCACCGAAGAGATCAAGGCCTTCGGCAACATGCTGCTCAACGACAGGGCCGATGGGCTCAACGCCAACTCCTACGTGCGCATGATGCCGCACACCACCGCAGCCAACATCAGCATTTTCTTCGGCCTGACCGGGCGCCTGATTCCCACCTCCAGCGCCTGCACCAGCGGCAGCCAGGGTATCGGCTATGCCTACGAGGCGATCAAGTTCGGCCGCCTGCCGCTGATGCTGGCGGGTGGCGCCGAGGAACTGTGCCCCAGCGAAGCGATGGTGTTCGACGCCCTGTATGCGACCAGCCTGAAGAACGACACGCCCACCCTGACCCCGCGCCCCTACGACCGTGCGCGGGACGGGCTGGTGGTGGGCGAAGGCGCTGGCATGCTGGTGCTGGAGGAGCTGGAGCACGCCCTGGCCCGAGGCGCGCGCATCCATGCCGAGATCGTCGGTTTTGGCAGCAACGCCGACGGCCAGCACATCACCCGCCCCGAACAGCTCACCATGCGCCGGGCGATGGAGCTGGCGCTGGAAGACGCCGACTTGCCCGCCGAGGCCATCGGCTACGTCAACGGCCATGGCACCGCCACCGAGCAGGGCGACATCGCCGAGACCCTGGCCACCCATGACCTGTTCGGCCCGCGCATGCCGATCAGCTCGCAGAAGAGCTTCCTCGGCCATACCCTGGGTGCATGTGGTGCGCTGGAGTCCTGGTTCAGCATCGAGATGATGAACCGCGACCTGTATGTGCACACCCTGAACCTCGATGACGTCGACCCCCGCTGCGCCGAACTGGACTACCTACGCGGCGGCCTGCGCGTCATGAGCCATGAGCATGTGATGAACAATAATTTCGCCTTTGGCGGCGTGAACACCTCGTTGATCTTCCGCCGTTGGCGTTGAACCCGGCGGGGGTGACTGACGGTGCTCCCAGGCCACTGCTCAAGCAATACAGGCATGCTCACTCCAGCACCTGCCGGGTCAACAACTCGGCAAACGCCTTGGCCATGGCCGACCCGCCGGCCTGACGCTGGATGAGCCACACCGCCGTCATCGCCCCCTCATCCAGCAACGTGCGATAGACCACCCCGTCGATGCGCATGCGCTGGAACGACGCCGGCAGCACCGACACGCCCAAACCCGCCGACACCAATCCGATGATGGTCATCGCCTCCCCGGCCTCCTGGGCAAAATGCGGGCTGAACCCGGCCTGGCGTGCCAGGCTCAGCAACTGCGCATGCAGGCCGCTGCCGTAGCTTCGCGGAAAGAACACGAACGGCTCATGGGCCAGGTCCTGCATGTACAGCCCTTGTTCACTGCCGTGGGCCAGCGGGTGGGAAGCGTTGATCACCGCCACCAACGGCTCGCTGAACAGTTCGGTGGCCACCAGCCCCTCCGGCAACGGCATCGGCCGCATCAGGCCGACCTCGATGGACTCATCGAACACCGCCTCGGCCACATCCCGGCTGCTCATCTCCCGAAGGCTCAGGTGCACCGCCGGGAACCGCTGGCGGAAGGCATGCAATGCCTTGGGGATCTTCGAGGTGAAGGGCGCCGATGACGTAAAGCCGATCTTCATTTCACCCAACTCGCCCAGCTGTGCACGCCGGGCGACATCGGCGGCCTTTTCCACCTGGGCCAGGACCTGGCGCGCCTCCTCGAGAAACAGGCGCCCGGCCTCGCTCAGTTCCACCCGACGATTGGTGCGCTCGAACAGGCGGGCGCCAAGCTCCTGCTCCAACGCCTGGATCTGCTGACTCAAGGGCGGCTGGGAGATCCCCAGTTGCTGGGCGGCGCGGCCAAAGTGCAGTTCTTCGGCCACGGCAATGAAGTACCGCAGGTGGCGCAGTTCCATGGAGCCTCCGATCAAGTCGCAAAACCTATCAAACAGGTCGAACAATATATTGGATCTAATCATTAGCCAGCTATATGCTTTTTCCATCGCAGCACCGGCCCCGCGCCAAGAGGTACCCACCCGTGAAGTCCGCCGTCGCCCCGCTATCGCCCGACCCCGACCCCGTCCTGAACGACATCTGGATCGAGAAGGGCACCCCCGCCTTCATGAAGACCGTGCTGGCCCTGTTCAGCGGCGGCTTCGCCACCTTCGCCCTGCTGTATTGCGTGCAGCCGATGATGCCGCTGCTGTCACGGGAGTTCTCCATCAATGCAGCGCAGAGCAGCCTGGTGCTCTCGGTCTCCACGGCCACGCTGGCCTTCGGCTTGTTGGTCACCGGCCCCATTTCCGACCGCATCGGGCGCAAGCCGGTGATGGTCTGCGCCCTGCTCTGCGCGGCCCTGGCGACCCTGGCCAGCGCGGTGATGCCGACCTGGGAGGGCGTGCTGGCGACGCGAGCCCTGGTAGGCCTGGCGCTGAGCGGCCTGGCCGCGGTGGCGATGACCTACCTCAGCGAGGAAATCCACCCGCAGCACATCGGCCTGGCCATGGGCCTGTACATCGGCGGCAACGCCATTGGCGGCATGAGCGGACGCCTGATCACCGGCGTACTGATCGACTTCGTCAGTTGGCACACGGCAATGATGACCATTGGCGGCCTGGCCCTGGTGGCCGCGCTGGTGTTCTGGAAGGTACTGCCCGAATCGCGCAATTTCCGCCTCCAACCGCTGAACCCGCGCAGCCTGCTCGACGGTTTCGTCATGCATTTTCGCGATGCCGGCCTGCCGTGGCTGTTCCTTGAGGCGTTCCTGCTGATGGGGGCCTTCGTCACCCTGTTCAACTACATCGGCTATCGCCTGCTGGCCGAGCCGTACCACATGAACCAGGCCCTGGTCGGCCTGCTCTCTGTGGTGTACCTCTCGGGCATCTACAGCTCCGCCCAGGTCGGCGCACTGGCGGACAAGCTGGGTCGGCGCAAGGTGTTCTGGGCCAGCATCGTGGTCATGGCCAGCGGCCTGTTGATGACCCTGGCCAGCCCGCTGGTGATGGTGATCCTGGGCATGCTGGTGTTCACCTTCGGTTTCTTCGGCGCCCATTCGGTGGCCAGCAGCTGGATCGGTCGCCGTGCGCTCAAGGCCAAAGGCCAGGCCTCGTCGCTGTATCTGTTCAGCTACTACGCAGGCTCAAGCGTCGCCGGTACGGCCGGAGGGGTGTTCTGGCACCAGGCCGGCTGGAACGGCATCGGCCTGTTCATCGGCAGCCTGCTGGCCGTGGCGTTGCTAGTGGCCCTGCACCTGAGCCGGCTGCCGAGCAAGATCGCCAGCTGAAAAGCCTCAAGCCCCTTCCGGCGCCAGCCCGACCCTGGCCTGCAAGTGTTCGCCGACAACCTGCAGCTGCATCGTCCGAATCCGCCCGCCGTCGAGTTCCAGCGCCTGCAACCAGGCCAGCAGGGGCCCAGGCGGGCCTTCGAGGCTCATCTCGACCTGCTGGCCCTTGGTTTCCAGCCCGGTGACCTGCAACCCAGCGGCCTGGGCGCGCTCATTCAGCCTGGCCAGGCTCAAGGCCGCAGGCAATGCAGGGGTGGTCGCTGGCACCCGTGAGACACGCTGCAGATACGCCGCCAACTCGCGCTCACGCTCAAGCCCCTGCTCAGCCTGGTACAGGCGCGCCTGGGTCGGCAGCCACACCAGTTGCCAGGCCGCAACGAAAGCCAACGCCCACGACGCGGCAGCAATCAACGCCTTTTGCCTGGCGGGCATCCGCGGCCATTGCCCACGCCGGAGCGACACCTGCCAACGCCTCATTCCACAGCCCCCCAGGTCAAGGTCGCACGCACGCCATCGGAGGCTTGCCGGGCATGCTCCACACGCACCGACGGCATGCGCCGGCCCAGGTGCTCGAGCTCATCGAACCCAGGGGAAACCACGTCCAGTCGCCAGCCCTCGGCCTGGCTGAACGCCGTTCGTTCGAGCATCAGGTTGCCGGTCTCGAGCAGTTGCTCGCTCAGCACTGACAGGCGCTCGATGGCCGTCTGCGGCCGGGGCCGATGTTCGAGCGCCCTGGCCTGGGCGGCCAGGTCGGGGCCGATCGGTTGCCCGGGCCTCCAACGCTCGAATGCCTCGATATTGTGCGTGCGCACCTGCTCCGCCGCCCGCACCACCCTGTCGGCCCGCCATTGGTCGGCCAGACCTGTCGCCAGCAACGCCACCAGCACACCGCCCGCGACTCCCTGCCACGGCATGCCACCTCGTCGCCGCCGAAACGGGCCCTGGCGCAGATCGATGGCCATGCCTGCCCCCTGCGCCAGAACCGCGAAGGCATCGTCGATGCGTTGGTTGCACAGCGGCTCGGCTCCTTTTTCCTGCGCCTCGGCCAACCAGCACAGCTCGGGCAGGGTTTGCCTCAGCACCTGGGCCGCCTGGGGGCTGGCCGCCAGGCGCAGCGCAGCATTGCCGCCCACCAGCCAGCGCCCTTCGAGCCAGAGCGCGCACGCCTGCTCGTCCGGCAGCAGGTCGGCGTCGGCATGCACCGCATGCGGCTCGACCCTCTGCGCCCGCAATAGCGACAGCAGGTTGTCGAACAGTTCCAGATCGATGACCCGGGCAGACCTGAACCCACGCTCATCTGCAGGGCCGAACGCCAGATGGAGGGTTTCCAGCGGCGCTGCCAGCTGTTCTTCCACCGCGTAGGCCAGCGTCTGATGGCTGGGCCGGCGCCCCGGGACAGGCCCCGCCTCGCAGCAGCCCACACGCTCCATCGGCACGATCAGGGTCACCCGGCCGGTGGCCAGCTCGGCGGGCAGGTCGCCCAGTGTCGATCGCAGCACCTTGCCTTGCGCGGTACGGACCGAGACAGGCCAGCAGGCATCGGCCGCCCCGTGCCATCCGGGCAAAAGATACAGCCTGTGTTCATTCATCTGGAGTCCGCTCCCGCACAGCAGAAAAAAAGCGACGCACCACCTGGACCTGTTGCGTCAACGCATCGATTTCAAGATCGCTGTACAAGTACATGCGCCGGCCTTGGTAATCGGCCTGCACTTCCAGTCGAAACCATCGGCTCGTCACCGCCAGCCCGTCGCTGCGAGTACCGAGACCATCGAGGGCTGGCTGGGCGAGAAAGCGCTGCACGCTGGGGAACCCCTCCTCCGGCCGGTTCTCCACCAGGCGTTGCGCCGTCGATGGGCTCACCGCCTCCAGCGCGCCCAGCACAGGCGCCGGGGCGGTATTGACGTTCAGCCCCGCCTCCAGCGGCAACACCACCATCCACGGCTTGAGGCGCGCCAGCACCGCATCGCTGACCCCTGGCAGGGTGAGCAACTGGACAGGGTCGAGCAGTGCCTTGCCCGCCAAGGGGGCCAGCGAGGGAGGCTCGATCTTCAATGAACGGCACAAGCGCTCCCAGCGTGCCTGCGACAGGGTACCGGCTGTACCGGAGGCCACCAGGCCTGCGAGGTTGAAGCGCCCCGCGAGGTCCTCCAGGCTCACCCTGACGAGGCCTTGCTCAAGCATCAACGTCCTGGGTCTGGCCCAGGACTGCCCGGCATGGACCACTTGCGACAGCTCGGCGGCCTGGCGGCGCAGGTCGCTGACGGCTTGACGTTCGCCAGCCAGGGCCAGTTGCAGCATGCCGGAAGCCTCGATCTGACGGCCCACGCCACCAATCGCCCACTGGTGGCTGCGCAGCATGCCAGCGACCAGCGCAGTCAGCAGCGCCATCACCAGCAGGATCGTGACCAGTGCCAGCCCACCCTGGCGCCCCCCGCTCACTGGCCGCCTCCCGCCAGCGGCAACACCCGGCGGATATCGCGAAACCGCGTCGTCGACAGCGTGACCTCCAGCGCCTGGAGGGCCATGCTCAGCCTTTGCTCGCCTGGCCAGTGCGCCTGCCATCCCTCGCCGGGAACATGGACGCGCCAACCCAGTGCCTCGACATCGGCCAGCACACGCTGCGCCCGTCCCGGTGTCCCGTCCTGCGCTCGGCGCTGGCGCCACAGCGCACCGCTCTCCATCCAGTACTCGACACGCCAAGGCTCACCTTGCGAAGACGCCAGGCTGACGCTCGAAGCACCAAGCAACCAGCTCACACGCTGCTCGTCCAGCAGCAGGCCGTATTCACCCTGCTGCAGACCGGTAAGCCAGACGCCCTGCAGCGCATCGCGCTGGATCAGGCTCATCGCCCGCCCGAGCGAGCGCAGCGCCTCTGCCTGGTCCTGGCGTCTCATCTCGGCACGTACCAACACATCGAACAACTGCGCACTGCCGACCGCCAGGACAGCGAAGATTGCAACGGCCAGCAGCAGCTCCAGCAAGGTGAAGCCCTGCTGGCGGCCTGCCTTGCCGCCATCATTGCTGTGCATCGTTCTCCTCCAGCCAGCCTGTAGCCTGGTGCAACCGCTGGCGATCAGCGCCAAGCCCTACGCTTACCTGCACCTGCAACAGCCCACTCCCGGCCTCGCGTCTGCGCGTCTCCCACAGCGTCCACTCACGCTGCGCGAAGCGGACAACCAGAGTGCGCTGCCCAGGCCCTGGCGCGGGCTGCAGGCGCAACTCGGCCAGATGGTTGTCGGCCACCCAACTGGCGAACAGCCGCGTGCGCAGGCCCTCGGACTGCGCCAGCACATAACGGCTCGCGCTGCTTGCCGCCGCACCCAGCACGGCGAAGATGGCCAGCGCCACCAACACCTCCAGCAAGGTAAAGCCACGCTCAGCGCTCGAGCCGCGGATCATCGAAACCATCACTCGTCACCGTCGCAAAACGCATGCCCTGCCTTTCGAACGACAGCACGAACGGGGTGTGCTCGTCGTGGCTGGCAAGCACCACTTGCGGCGCATCCGCCGGGGCCAGGCGCGGTGAACCTTCGACATCCAGGTGCAGCTCAAGCGCCACCTCGCGCAGCGCCCCCGCCGCCTCCCAACCCTGGGCGGTCCGCCTCACCAGGCGATAGCCGCGTCGCTCGAAGCGCACACCCAGCGCCTGCCCGTCCAACACCGCCTGCTGCCGCGCATGCTGGATCCACTGCACGAACGCGCTCGCCTCCTGCCGGGCCACACGCTGCGGATCCGGTCCGATCACCAGCCCCGCCATGCCCATGACGACACCCAGCACCGCCAGGACCACCAGCAGCTCCAACAAAGTGAAGCCCTGCATGCCTCGCGCTGTCATTCGTTCCAGTTGCCTATGTCCGCATCCGCACCCTCACCGCCTGGCTGACCATCGCGACCCAGCGAGTAAAGATCGTACCCGTGGTTCGAACGGCTGCCCGGGCTCGCATAGTGATAAGGCGAACCCCAAGGGTCGGACGGTGTGCTCTTGAGATAGCCCTGGAGGCTCCATTGACGCGGCAGCGGCGCCACGGTCGGCTGTTTGACCAGGGCCTCCAGGCCCTGGGCGGTGGTGGGATAGCGGCCGTTGTCCAGGCGGTAGATCTCCAGCGCGGTGGAAATCGACTGGATATCGGTGCGCGCCGCCGTGAGCTTGGCGTGGTCCGGACGGCTCATGACCGTGGGCAGCACCAGCGCACCCAGCACGCCCAGGATGACCACCACCACCATGATCTCGATAAGGGTGAAGCCGCGCTGGGCACGGCGTGGAGCACGAATGGACATGTCAGGCGACCAGTTGGTTGAGGTTGAGGATCGGCAGCAGGATGGCCAGCACGATGAACAGCACGATGCCGCCCATCACCAGCAGCATCAGCGGTTCGCAGAGGCTGACCAGCAGCGAGATCCGCGCGGCCAGTTGCCTGGCCTGCAGGTCCGCGGCGCGTTCGAGCATGGTGTCCAGCTCGCCCGAGCGCTCGCCGCTGGCGATCATGTGCAGCATCAGCGCGGGCAAGGTCTCGCTGCGCGCCAAGCTGCTGGCCAGCGTCGCGCCTTCGCCCAGCTCGCGGGCCGCCGTCAGCAGGCGCTCGCGCAGCACGACGTTACCCACCACCGCCGCACCGATATGCATGGCCTCGACCAGCACCACGCCGCTTCTGCCAAGGATCGCCAGGGTGCTGACGAACCGTGCGGCTTCGCTGGCGCGGATGAAGTCCCCATGGAACGGCAGGCGCAACGACAGGCCATGCCATTGCCGACGCCACGCCGCATGACGAAGGGTCCAGCAGGCCAATGCAAAAGCCATCACCAGCGTCAGCGCAGCGATCCCGCCATACCGGTCCGTGGCACTGCTCAGTGCGATCAGCCATTGCGTGGGCCCCGGCAGGTTGGCCTGGTCACGGGCGAAGGCCTGGATCACGTCCGGCACCACATGGCCGAGCAGAAAACCCACCACCAGCAACGAGACCACCAGCAGAATGACCGGATACACCAGGGCCAGCTGTACCTTCTGGCGCAGAGCCTGCTGGCTCTCGCCATGCTCGGCGAGCCGGTCGAGCACATCGGCCAGATGCCCCGAGCGCTCCGCTGCGGCGACGGTGGCCCGGTACACCGCGGGAAACGCCGATGGATAGTGCGCCAGCGCCTGGGCCAGGGCCTGGCCCTCGGTGACCCGCTCCTGCACCCCGCGCAGCACCTGCCGGACCTGCCGTTGCCGGTTCTGGGAAACCAGCGCGTGCAGGGCCTCGGTCAACGGCATGCCGGCGTGCAGCAACGTGGCCAACTGCCGAGTCAGCAGGGAGCGTCTTGCAAGCGAGAGGCTGTCACGGGTCAGCAATCCGGTCAGGCGCGATTCGCGCATGACCTCTACCGTCAGCACCAGCAGCCCTTGCTCTCGCAGCATCTGCCTGGCCTGGCGTGCATTGGCCGCCTCCAGTGAACCGCGCTGGCGCATGCCGCGGGCATCCTGTGCCTGATACCTGAACAGCGCCATGCTCAATCCTGCCCCATCACGCGCAGCAGCTCCTGCACACAGGTCTGCCCCTGGCACACCCGCTGGACACCGTGCTGGAACAGGCTGGTGGTATCCCGCCGGATGAGTTCGCGCATCTGCGCCTGGGACGCCCGGCCGTGGATCGCCTCGGCCAAGGCAGGGTCGACTACGATCAGCTCATGCAACGCCAGGCGGCCGCTGTAGCCTTGCTGGCATCGGTCGCAGCCCCGGGCCTGGTAGACCTGGGACGGCAACCCGGCAGGGCGGCCAAGGATCTGGGCCATCGCGTCGGTCATGTCGCAAGTCCTCTTGCAATGCGGGCAGAGCCTGCGCACCAGGCGCTGGGCCATGACGCCGGCCAGGGACGATGCCAGCAGGCAGCCGTCGATGCCCATGTCCGCCAAGCGCATGATCGCGCCCAGGGCAGTATTGGTATGCAGGGTCGAGAGCACCAGATGGCCGGTCAGCGAGGCCTGGACGGCGATGTCGGCGGTTTCCCGGTCACGGATTTCGCCCACCATCACCACGTCCGGATCCTGGCGCAGGATCGCCCGCAAGCCACGGGCGAAGGTCATGTCGACCTTGGGGTTGACCTGGGTCTGGCCGATGCCGGGCAGGTGGTACTCGACCGGGTCCTCCACCGTGAGGATGTTGCGGGTGACCTGATTGAGCAGCGAGAGCGCCGTGTACAAGGTGGTGGTCTTGCCCGAACCGGTCGGTCCAGTGACCAGGACCAGGCCATGGGGCCGCTCGAGCATTCGCAGGAAGTGCGTCCGTACCCGGTCCTGCATCTGCATGTGGTCGATGTCCAGGCGTACCGCCTGCTTGTCCAGCAAGCGCAACACCACACGCTCGCCAGGCGCGGCAGGCAAGGTCGAGACCCGGACATCCACTTCATGGCCAGCCAGGCGCAGGCTGATGCGCCCGTCCTGGGGCACGCGCTTTTCAGCGATGTCCAGGCGCGCCATGACCTTGATCCGCGACACCAGCAAGGCGGCCAGCTCGCGCGGCGGCTTCAGCACTTCGCGCATGACGCCGTCGATGCGCATGCGCACCCGCAGCTGCTGCTCGAAGGTTTCCAGATGAATGTCCGAGGCCCTGGCCCGCACCGCCTCGCTGAGCACGGCATTGAGCAGGCGAATGATCGGCGCGTCATCCTGCTGGTCGAGCAGGTCGCTCGTCTGCGGCAGGGTCTCGGCCAGGTGCGCCAGGTCGATGTCCTGGTCCAGGCCCTGCACGACCGCCTGCGCGGCATCCTGGCTGGCGCCGTAGCAGTTGGCCAGGTGCTCGGCGAAACAGGTCTGGTCCACAAGACGCAAAGGCAAAGCACTACCCGCCAACCGGCAGGCCTCCGAAAGCGCCGACAAGGAGGCGTCTTCGCGCATCAGCAAGACAGGGTCGGCCGTCTGCGAATCGAACAGGATGCCGTGGCGCCGGGCAAAGCTGAACGGCAGCAGGGTGCTCATGGGCGGCCCCTCCCCGTCCCAGGCATCGGCCGCACCTCGAACAGTTGCCGGGCATCCTCGGGCAATGCCGGCTCCCCTGCGTCGCGCACGCCTCGGTAGGCCCGGCGCCCTGCCTCGACCAGCTCGGCCTGGCTGCGCAACACGGTCGGCCGCAAGAAGACCATCAGGTTGGTCTTTTCCTGGACATCCCGGGTCCAGCGGAACAGGCCACCCACCCAGGGAATGCGGCTGAGCAGTGGCACGCCGCGCTGTTCGGCGCGAGTGCTGTCCTTGATCAGGCCGCCGATCACGATGATCTCGCCATCAGCGGCCAGGATGGTGCTCTTGAGCGTGCGCTTGTTGGTGATCAGGTCGCCTTCGAGCGGGCTTGGCGCCAGCTCCGAGCTTTCCTGCTCCACTTCCAGGCGCAGGCTCTGCCCTTCGTTGATGTGCGGACGGATTTTCAGGCTGATGCCGATGTCCTTGCGCTCGACGGTGGTGAAGGGGTTGTCCGCGCCGCTGCCGGAGGTGGTGTACGAGCCGGTCTTGAACGGCACGTTCTGGCCCACCAGGATCTGTGCTTCCTGGTTGTCGAGGGTCAGCAGGCTGGGGGTGGACAACAGGTTGCTGCGGTTGTTGCTGGCCAGGGCCGAGACCAGCACGGCGAATCGGTCGGCGCCCACCGCCACGGCGGCACCGCTGGGCAGCGCCTTGCCCTCGCCCAGCAATCCCGCCAGGGACACGCCGCTGTCGGCGAACGCCACGCCGCCCTTCAGGCCACCGGCGCCCAGCCCCCATTGCACGCCCAGCGCTTCGTTGATGTCGCCACTGACCTCGACGATGGCCGCATGGATCAGCACCTGGGCACGTGGCTGGTCCAGTTGCTCGATGATCTGCTCCACGCTGCCCAGCGTCTGTGGCTCGCCCAGCAGCACCAGCGCGTTCTGGCTGGCGTCGGCCTTGACCATGGCCTCGCCGGTCGCCAGCGCCTCGCCTCCTGGCTTGCCATCCAGGTGCTTGCCCACCTCGCCCAGCACTTCGGCCAGTTGCTCGGCATTGCCATGCTGCAGGCGGACCACCCGCCAGTTCTGCGAAGCGGCCGGCGCCGGCACGTCCAGCGAACGGGCCAGCTGCGCCAAGCGCTGCCGGGACTTGGCCGGCCCCAGGATAAGCACGCGATGGCCACTTGGGTCGGCCAGCACCCGCACGCCGCTGTCCGGATCCCCCGCCGCGGCCTCGACCACAGGCAGTATGTCGCCGGCCCGGGTGTGGCGCAGGGCAAGCAGTTCGTAGTCATGCCGCCGACCACTGTCGAGTTGCGCCACCAAGGCCTGCAGACGCTCCAGGTTGGCAGCGGAGTCGGTGACCACCAACGCATTGGCCGATGTGGACGGGCCGATGTAGCCATTGGCCGAGACCAGCGGGCGCAGCAGGGCCGCGAGATCGGCCGCCACGCTGCCGGATAGGCTGAAGACCCGTGTCGTGAAGGCTGCCGGTATGGCGTCGGCCTGCTGGTTCGCCCAGGCCTTGGCTTCGCTGGCCGGCAGCACCAGCAGGCGATCGCCGTCGTTCACCGCCGCGAAGTCCTGGGCATTGAGCACCGAATAGAACAGCCGGCGTATACCCTCACGGTCGAGCGCCTCGTTCGACAGCACAGTGATGCGCCCCTGCACGCGCGGGTCGAGAATGATGGTCTGGTCGAGGATCGCGCCGACCTCGCGCACCACATCACGCACATCGGCGTCGTTCATCGCCAGTTGCCATGTCGGCGTTTCGGCCAACGCCAGCGTACAGCCAAGGGCAAGGCACGCACCGAGCGAAGCAGCGCGCAGGTTTCGCGTGATCATCATTGCACCTCCCGCAGAAGGCGGGGTGAAGTCGCAGCGTCCGGGCGGCTGGCCGTTGCGCTGCCCGAGAGCTGGAACAAGGAAGGGGACGTGCCCGCCAGCGGCACGCGTTGCTCCCGGCCGTTGAGCCCAAGCGTGATGGCGCGCGCCTCGATACGCCGCAGCACACTGCCGCCCGGCAGGCGGTCACCGACCCGGTAGACCGCATCGCCGTCGGGGCTGCCCACCAGCGCGCGGGAGTCGCCACGACTGGAGACGAAGCAGGCCCTGAGCACGACATCCGCCAGACTCGCGCTGGCCTGGCCACCGGCCACAAACCCGAATGCCAGGGCCAGGGGCGCCGTGGACAAGGGCTCAGGCAGGCCGGCAGGCGAAGTGGGCCCCGCCGCCGGTGCGGCCTGTTCACCAGCGACGGGGGCGGCGAACTCGCGCCACCCCAGCACTGCGACAGCCGCCAAGGGAATCCCGACCCAGGACAGGCTCCAGGCGTGCTTCATCGGCACTGGGTTTCAGCCGTGGGCACGGGATGCAAGGTGTTGGTTGTAGGCATGACGAACTCCGGACACAACGCGGTAAGGCAGCCAGGCAGCGCGCGGTCGCTCAGGGCGAGGCGCAACACCCGACAAGGGCAGCCCGACTCTAGAGACGTGTCCGAAGTTGATATGTAGGGGGGTCTGCGAAGGTGTACGGATTCAAGCCCGCACACAATCAAAAAACCGCCTGTTCAGCAGGCGGTTTTTCTCAAACTCAAGCGTGGTATGGCGCCGACAGCTCGTGCACGGCGTTGATGAACGCGCCGGCGTGCTCCGGATCGACCTCCGGCGTGATGCCGTGGCCCAGGTTGAACACGTGGCCACTGCCATGACCGTAGCTTGCGAGGATGCGCGCGACTTCCTTGCGGATGGCCTCAGGCTTGGCATACAGCACAGTCGGGTCCATGTTGCCCTGCAGGGCGACCTTGTCGCCGACCCGGCGACGGGCATCGCCGAGCTCGCAGGTCCAGTCCAGGCCCAGGGCGTCGGCGCCGGCCTCGGCGATGCTTTCCAGCCACAGGCCGCCGTTCTTGGTGAACAGGATAACGGGCACCTTGCGCCCTTCGTGCTCGCGGATCAGGCCGCTGACGATCTTGCGCATGTAGGCCAGGGAGAATTCCTGGTAGGCCGCCGCGGACAGGTTGCCACCCCAGGTGTCGAAGATCTGCACGGCCTGGGCACCGGCCTGGATCTGGCCATTGAGGTAGCTGGTGACCGACTGGGCCAGCTTGTCCAGCAGCAGGTGCAGGGCCTGCGGGTTGTCGTAGGCCATGGCCTTGGTCTTGCGGAAGTCCTTGGAGGAGCCGCCTTCGACCATGTAGGTGGCCAGGGTCCAGGGGCTGCCGGAGAAGCCGATCAGCGGCACGCGGCCATTGAGCTCGCGGCGGATGGTGCTGACCGCGTCCATTACATAGCCGAGGTCTTTGTGCGGATCGGGGATCGGCAGCGCCTCGATGTCGGCCAGGGTGCTGATGACCTTCTTGAAACGTGGGCCTTCGCCGGTCTCGAAGTACAGGCCTTGGCCCATGGCATCGGGGATGGTGAGGATGTCCGAGAAGAGGATCGCCGCATCCAGCGGGTAGCGGTCCAGTGGCTGCAGTGTGACCTCGCAGGCGAACTGCGGGTTCATGCACAGGCTCATGAAGTCACCGGCCTTGGCACGGCTGGCGCGATACTCCGGGAGGTAGCGGCCGGCCTGGCGCATCATCCAGACAGGGGTGACGTCTACGGGTTGCTTGAGCAGTGCACGCAGGAAACGATCGTTCTTCAGGGCAGTCATGTCGGCATCCAGCAAAAAAGTGTGGGCATTTTCTCAGACGCCGACACAAAAGGCACGGCCAAGGCCATGCGTTTTGTCTATTGGGTGCCACAGATCAAACGATTTTGTATACAAAAGCTTCGCGGGCAAGCCCGCTCCCACAGGTCCTGCGCTGTACCCTGTGGGAGCGGGCTTGCCCGCGAATGCGATGGATCAGACTTCAAGGTAGTCCAGAATACCTTCCGCGGCCGTGCGGCCTTCGAAGATAGCCGTCACCACCAGGTCCGAACCGCGCACCATGTCACCACCGGCGAACACTTTCGGGTTGCTGGTCTGGTGCTTGAACTTGCCCTTCTCCGGCGCCACCACGCGGCCCTGGCTGTCGGTCTGGATGTCGAACTGCTCGAACCACGGCGCCGGGCTCGGACGGAAGCCGAACGCGATCACCACGGCATCGGCCGGCAGGATCTCCTCGGAGCCCGGAATCGGCTCAGGGCTGCGACGGCCACGGGCATCCGGCTCGCCGAGACGGGTCTCGACCACCTTCACGCCTTCGACCTTGTCCTCACCGACAATGGCGATGGGCTGGCGGTTGTAGAGGAACTTCACACCCTCTTCCTTGGCGTTCTTCACCTCACGGCGCGAACCCGGCATGTTGGCCTCGTCGCGGCGATAGGCGCAGGTCACCGACTTGGCGCCCTGGCGGATCGAGGTGCGGTTGCAGTCCATCGCGGTGTCGCCACCACCGAGTACCACGACCTTCTTGCCCTGCATGTCGACGAAGTCTTCCGGCGACTTCTCGAAGCCCAGGTTGCGGTTGACGTTGGCGATCAGGAAGTCCAGCGCATCGTGCACGCCCGGCAGGTCTTCGCCCGGGAAGCCGCCCTTCATGTAGGTGTAGGTGCCCATGCCCATGAACACTGCATCGTACTCGGCGAGCAGTTGTTCCATGGTGATGTCCTTGCCCACCTCGGTGTTCAGGCGGAACTCGATGCCCATGCCGGTGAAGACTTCGCGGCGATTGCTCAGCACGGTCTTTTCCAGCTTGAACTCGGGGATGCCGAAGGTCAGCAGGCCGCCGATCTCCGGGTTGCGGTCGAACACCACCGGGGTCACGCCCGCGCGCACCAGCACATCGGCGCAGCCCAGGCCCGCCGGGCCCGCGCCGATGACCGCGACGCGCTTGCCGGTCGGCTTGACCTTGGACATGTCCGGACGCCAGCCCATGGCGAAGGCAGTGTCGGTGATGTACTTCTCCACCGAGCCAATGGTCACCGCGCCGAAGCCGTCGTTGAGGGTGCAGGCACCTTCGCACAGACGGTCCTGCGGGCATACGCGGCCACACACTTCCGGCAGGGTGTTGGTCTGGTGCGACAGTTCAGCCGCCGCCAGGATGTTGCCTTCGGAGACCAGCTTCAGCCAGTTGGGGATGAAGTTGTGCACCGGGCACTTCCACTCGCAATACGGGTTGCCGCAACCCAGGCAGCGGTGTGCCTGCTCGACCGACTGCTGAGGCTTGAAGGGTTCGTAGATCTCCACGAACTCCTTCTTGCGCTGACGCAGCAGCTTCTTCTTCGGGTCTTTGCGGCCCACTTCGATGAACTGGAAGTCGTTGTTCAGACGTTCAGCCATTTTTCAAAACCTCTTAACAGCAGCTGCAAGCTACGAGCTGCAAGCCACAAGACGATCACTTAAGCCGGGCGAACCTCGAGCTGCTCAACTTGCAGCTCGAGGCCTGCCACTTGCAGCTGTATTTACTGCGGGTTGGCACGGGTACTGGACAGCAGTTGCTTGAGGTTGGCGGCCTTGGGCTTGACCAACCAGAAGCGACGCACGTAGTCGTCCAGGTTCTCCGAGAGCTCACGCCCCCACTCGCTGCCGGTCTCTTCCACGTATTCGGCAAGGACCCGCGCCAGGTGGCTGCGGTATGCCTCCATCGCCTCGCCACTGATACGCTGGATTTCCACCAGCTCGTGGTTGAGTTTGTCGACGAAGGAGTTGTCCATGTCGAGCACGTAGGCGAAGCCGCCAGTCATGCCAGAACCAAAGTTGTAACCGGTCTTGCCCAGGACGCAGACAAAGCCGCCGGTCATGTACTCACAGCAGTGATCGCCGGTGCCCTCGACCACAGCGTGGGCGCCGGAGTTACGCACGGCGAAGCGCTCGCCCGCGGTGCCGGCGGCGAACAGCTTGCCGCCGGTGGCGCCGTACAGGCAGGTGTTGCCGACGATGGCGCTGTGCTGGGTTTCGAACGGGCTGCCGGCAGGCGGCACGATGGTCAGCTTGCCGCCGGTCATGCCCTTGCCCACGTAGTCGTTGGCGTCACCTTCCAGGTGCAGGTTCAAGCCACCGGCGTTCCACACGCCGAAGCTCTGGCCTGCAGTGCCCTTGAAGCGGAAGGTGACCGGCGCACCGGCCATGCCCTGATTGCCGTGCAGGCGGGCGATCTCGCCGGAGATGCGCGCACCGATGGAGCGGTCGCAGTTGCAGATGTCCAGGCTGAATTCGCCACCGGAAAGATCGCGGATCGCCGGCAGGGCCATCTCGACCATCTTCTCGGCCAACTCGCCCTTGTCGAACGGCGGGTTCTTGTCGACTTCGCAGAACTGCGGCTTGTCGGCCGGGATGTGCGAGCTGCCCAGCAACGGCGTCAGGTCCAGGTATTGCTGGCGCTCGGTGTCGCCTGGCAGTACGTCCAGCAGGTCGGTGCGACCGATCAGCTCGCCCAGGCTGCGCACGCCCAGCTTGGCCAGCCACTCACGGGTCTCCTCGGCGACGAAGGTGAAGAAGTTCACCACCATGTCGACGGTACCGATGTAGTGGTCCTTGCGCAGTTTGTCGTTCTGGGTGGCCACACCGGTGGCGCAGTTGTTCAGGTGGCAGATACGCAGGTACTTGCAGCCCAGGGCGATCATCGGCGCGGTACCGAAGCCGAAGCTCTCGGCGCCGAGGATGGCCGCCTTGATCACGTCCAGGCCGGTCTTCAGGCCGCCGTCGGTCTGCACCCGCACCTTGCCGCGCAGGTCGTTGCCGCGCAGGGTCTGGTGGGTTTCGGCCAGGCCCAGCTCCCACGGTGCGCCCGCGTACTTGATGGAGGTCAGCGGCGAGGCGCCGGTACCACCGTCATAGCCGGAGATGGTGATCAGGTCGGCATAAGCCTTGGCCACGCCTGCGGCGATGGTGCCCACGCCGGCTTCGGCCACCAGCTTGACCGACACCAGGGCCTGCGGGTTGACCTGCTTGAGGTCGTAGATCAGCTGGGCCAGGTCTTCGATCGAATAGATGTCGTGGTGCGGCGGTGGCGAAATCAGGGTCACGCCAGGCACTGCATAGCGCAGACGCGCGATCAGGCCGTTGACCTTGCCACCTGGCAACTGGCCGCCCTCGCCGGGTTTGGCGCCCTGGGCCACCTTGATCTGCAGCACTTCGGCATTGACCAGGTACTCGGGCGTGACGCCAAAGCGACCGGTGGCCACTTGCTTGATCTTCGAGCTCTTGATGGTGCCGTAACGGGCCGGGTCTTCGCCGCCCTCACCAGAGTTGGAGCGCGCGCCCAGGCGGTTCATCGCCTCGGCCAGGGCCTCGTGGGCCTCCGGCGACAGCGCGCCGAGGGAAATGCCCGCGGAGTCGAAGCGCTTGAGGATCGCCTCCAGCGGCTCGATCTCGTCCAGCGCCAATGGCTGGTCGGCCAGCTTGACCTTGAGCAGGTCGCGGATCATCGATACCGGGCGCTGGTCGACCAGCGTGGTGTACTCCTTGAACTTGGCGTAGTCGCCCTTTTGCACTGCGGCTTGCAGGGTGTTGACCACGTCCGGGTTGTAGGCGTGGTATTCGCCACCGTGGACGAACTTGAGCAGGCCGCCTTGCTGGATCGGCTTGCGCGCGCTCCAGGCTTCGGCCGCCAGCAGCTTCTGGTCGCTCTCAAGGTCGACGAAACGCGCACCCTTGATGCGGCTGGCCACGCCCTTGAAGCTCAGACCGACCACTTCCTCGGCAAGGCCCACGGCTTCGAACAGCTGGGCACCGCGGTACGAGGCGATGGTGGAGATGCCCATCTTCGACAGGATCTTCAGCAGGCCCTTGGAGATGCCCTTGCGGTAGTACTTGAACACTTCGTCCAGATCGCCCAGCACCTCACCGGTGCGGATCAGGTCGGCCAGCACTTCGTAGGACAGATACGGGTAGACGGCCGAGGCACCGAAGCCCAGCAGTACGGCGAAGTGGTGCGGATCGCGGGCAGTGGCGGTTTCCACCAGGATGTTGCTGTCGCAACGCAGACCTTGCTCGGTCAGGCGGTGGTGCACAGCGCCGACGGCCAGGGAGGCGTGCACCGGCAGCTTGCCCGGGGCGATGTAGCGGTCGCTCAGCACCAGCTGGGTCTTGCCGCTGCGCACCGCCTCTTCGGCCTGGTCGGCGATATTGCGGATGGCGGCTTCCAGACCGACGCTCTCGTCATAGTTGAGGTCGATCAGGTGACGGTCGAAACCTTCGCGCTCCAGGTTCATCAGCGAACGCCACTTGGCAGGCGAGATGACCGGGGAGCTGAGGATCACCCGCGAGGCGTGCTCGGGGGACTCCTGGAAGATGTTGCGCTCGGCGCCCAGGCAGATTTCCAGGGACATGACGATCGCTTCGCGCAGCGGGTCGATCGGTGGGTTGGTCACCTGGGCGAACTGCTGGCGGAAGAAGTCGTACGGCGAACGCACGCGCTGGGACAGCACCGCCATCGGCGTGTCGTCGCCCATCGAGCCGACCGCTTCCTGGCCCTGCTCGCCGAGTGGACGCAGCACCTGGTCACGCTCCTCGAAGGTGACCTGGAACATCTTCATGTATTGCTTGAGCTGATCGGCGTCGTAGCTGGCCACGCCCTGGTCGTCGGTCAGGGTCGCCTGGATACGCAGGGCGTGCTGACGCAGCCAGCGCTTGTACGGATGGCGCGACTTGAGACGGTTGTCGATGGCGTCGGTGTCGAGGATCTGGCCGGTTTCGGTGTCCACGGCGAAGATCTGGCCCGGGCCCACGCGGCCCTTGGCCAGCACATCCTCGGGTTTGTAGTCCCAGACGCCGATTTCCGAGGCCAGGGTGATGTAGCCGTTCTTGGTGGTCACCCAGCGCGCCGGGCGCAGGCCGTTGCGGTCCAGCAGGCAGACTGCATGACGGCCTTCGGTCATGACGATACCGGCCGGGCCGTCCCACGGCTCCATGTGCATCGAGTTGTACTCGTAGAACGCGCGCAGGTCGGCGTCCATGGTCTCGACGTTCTGCCAGGCCGGCGGCACCAGCATGCGCACGCCGCGGAACAGGTCGATGCCACCGGTGACCATCAGCTCGAGCATGTTGTCCATGCTGGAGGAGTCCGAACCCACGCGGTTGACCAGCGGGCCAAGCTCTTCGAGGTCGGGGATCAGGTCGTTGGCGAACTTGGTGCGACGGGCGATGGCCCAGTTGCGGTTGCCGGTGATGGTGTTGATCTCGCCGTTGTGGGCGAGGAAGCGGAAGGGCTGAGCCAGCGGCCACTTCGGCAGGGTGTTGGTGGAGAAGCGCTGGTGGAACACGCAGATCGCGGTTTGCAGGCGCTCG
>Ga0153917_1000308_pt1 | contig 37301 bp, 30 predicted proteins | sample TSFL001MetaG_FD_104695 | JGI IMG/M metagenome (GOLD analysis project Ga0153917, IMG submission 104695) | Attine ant fungus gardens microbial communities from Florida, USA - TSFL001 MetaG | ecosystem: Host-associated > Fungi > Mycelium > Unclassified | place: USA: Florida, Paynes Creek Historic... | reverse complement strand
TCGTTGGCTGTTGAGAAGGTCCAACCTGTTGAAGCATTACCGCTTACACCTGTGGAAGGCGTCCATACAAACGTATCATATCCTCCGTGATTAGATGCTATGGTTACAACATCAGAAACACCATCCTTACATGCAATAATCCTATCTGTTGACAATTCGAAAATCGGTTTAGGATCTATCGTTACCGGGATTTCAATGGCAGGTGATATACATCCTTTTACCCCTACAAAAGCAGTGTTTGGTCTGTCACTCGTTGTAGAAGTTCCTCCACTATTATTTACGCTTCCTGTATTTGTAGCCAGAAAATCAGAGGCCGGCCTGTTATCCGCATAAGAATAAGTTGTTCTGTTTACCGGTGTAACATGGTACTTCAGCGTACCGTTGGTACCTCCCGTATTTTGATTACTCCAGTTAGTCTGTACTACAATGTTACTAACCCCATCCCAAACATACGGTGTTGTAAACGTAAAGGTCTTAACTCCCACTGCAAAAGTTTCTACAGTGTTACTGTATACCTGAGTTAAGTTACCATTGCTTATATGTGTGGATGTTGCAACAGACTGCGTTGTTTGTCCAAGAGAAATGGTAAAATCATTTCTCTTATCAATGCCTGTTGTTATAACTTCAAATTTTAATGCGGTAATAGGCCCCGCAATCATCCCTTCATTCTTCAATTCTTCGGCTGTGAAAATATATTGGTGTTTATAGCCTCCGTAAAAATGATATAAAAATGTACCCGAAGTTGTTCCGGTCGACGTTCCGTGCCCTACCTGTACCGGTGTATCAGGAGTTGCAACCTTACTTCTTAACCAGAAACTTCTGTTTTGAGCAATTGGATTTGCAGAAATGAAATTAGCTCCTTCGAATATAGGAAGTGGATCATTTTCATTATCATACCAGGCAGCTACCGCAGCAGTATCTGTTAAGTCAGCTGTTAAATTGGCTTTTTGAGGGCCGCAATAAGTAGCTGATGTAGTGTAAGACGTAAAATCAGGATAATCACACAAAGTAGTTACGTCAACACCATCACTCCATTTACCCTGAGCGGCAGCACTGCAGACAGCTCTTACGTAGACCTTATAGGCTGTTGAAGGTTTTAAGCCGGTTACCTTTACAGCAGTTGTCCCTGCAGCAGTTGTCATCATAAAATCGGCTCCGGGTGTCCCTGGTGCTCCTGAACTACGAACCTCCACTTCATAAGGGACATTCACATTAAACCCATCGGTCCACGCGACATCTGCCGTATTTTTCAGAACATTCTTTACCGTAATATTTTTAGCATATACCGGTTTACAGGCTGGCGCATCCTCATAATATACATCATCTATATAGATGGTTGAACTTGTTGTTTCCCCATTATAAAGCAATCTGAATCCAAAAAAGTCATCTGTTGTAGATGGAAAAACCACAGCGTACTCCTTATAAGCAGTATGATCAACCGTGATTGTATCGATTACGGTAAATGTTGCGGCCCCTGTTTGTCCGTTCGACGTTACGATACCAAGAATATTCTTTGCAGTGGTTGAAGTTGCTTTTACAGAAAAACGCACCTGCTTTAATCCGCTTCCATTTCCAAGGTTATCCGTTTCCGGAGAAATCAACGTGATATTCTGATTCGCATTGGTTGCAGAATTCGTTCTGTACATATAATAAGAATTACTCGGCGACTGCGCATTATAATCATCAATATAACCATATCCGGTAGACACCAGGTCATCTACATATCCCCAGCAATAAGGATAGTTATTATTCGTACTGTCTCCGTAAGTATAGGAATCAAAGTTTTCATAGAAATCTCCCGTATAAACAGCACAGAGCGTATTGAAATCTACAGGATATAAGGTCCACATCCCGGCAGAAGCACCACAAATACTGCGAACATACACATAGTATTTCGTTGAGTGGTTTAAATTTGTCAGATTAACCGAAAGCGAATTTGTGTTTCCTGCCTTTATCAATCCAGTAGCACCGGATCCGGCATTTCCGGAAGTCCGGATTTCGTATTCATATCCTGTTACCCCGCTTGCCTGAGAGGGACTCCAGGATACCGTAGCTGAATTAGATGTTATGTTGGTAACTTTAAGATTTATCGGAAATATACAAGGTGTCAGATCTTCATAATATACATCATCCAGATAAACGGTAGCCCCTGTATCGTTATTTCGGTCAAACGAAAAGGCAAAATAATCATCTGATGTAGCCGGTAAAGGTACAATATACTCTTTCCATGTACTTGTAAGAACCACCGATTGTATAAGTGTTCTGTTAGCCGAAACCGTATTGTTGTCCAGACTGTAAATTTCGAATTTAGGATCATCGCTGACATACGATTTTCTGGCCCAGAAACGAACCTGCTTGGTACCGTTTCCTAGATCTGCAGTTTCCGGAGAAATCAAAAACAGGTCCCCGTTTGTCGCTGCAGAATTTGTTCCGGTTCTGTATACATAAAACCCGCGGTTCCCGGTTCTGCTCGCAGAAGAGCTTACATATCCGTAACCTGAATTTACAACCGTATCTATATAGGTCCAGCAATACGGGAACGTATTATTAGAGGAATCTCCCGTACTGGCTGTTTCAAAACCTTCAAAGAAATTACCCGTCATAATATCGCAGTCCGTATTAAACGTTACTTGTTCGAACCAGCCCATCGTTAATGTCCCACAGGAATATCTTATGTATACCTTGTATCCTTCAGTTCCCGGTGTCAATCCGGTAACAGTAGCAGAAGTTGAGCCTGCCGCAATGACAGCACTTGGAACATCTGTAGCTGTAGGAGCCGTTTTTCCTACAAAAACTTCAATGGCCCCGGTATGAGGATTAGAAAGATTGATTGTAGCTGTTTTGTTTGTAACAGTCCCTATTGAAAGGTTTCCTATGTACATACATACAGGCGGTTCAAACACAAAAACCTGGTTATCGGCCGGTTTGGCATTAATTGTTGTTACAGAAGACGTACTTGTAACGGTAGGATTTGTCATGGAAACATTCAGGTTCAGGAAGGATCCGTTACCGCTTCCCTTGGGATCACCGATCCCTATAGAAGCCGAACCACTTTTAATCACACCTGTTTCCTGTCTGTATACAAACTCTATCCTGTTTGTTGTTTCATAAAGTTTTACCTGGAACGATATTACAGGTTCGTTACTGCTGTAGTTCCATTCCCAGTTTAACCATTCTACTGAAAGAACCCTGTTCGGGGCTGTCCCCGTCACCTGATAAGATGCCTTTGAAACATCCAGGTTGTTGACCTTGGCCCTTCCGTCCAGGTCGTCCCATAACGGGCCTATCACAGGTCTGTAAGTATTATTTGCAGTAGAAAAATCATTGGATGTCAGTGCACTACTCATGCTTCCTAACGTAATAACTCCGTTACTGCTCATAAAAAACTGTGTGTACAGGTTTCCGCAATAACCGAAAGAAAAACCAATGGGCAGTGCGTTGCTTACCGCATCATCCGCCAAAACTTCAGAGACTGCTGTAGCAGTTGCCGGGTGTGGTGTAAATACCCCGATTTGCTGCGAGAAATTATAGAACGAAGCTTGTCCATAACTGCCCGACCCCAAAAGGAATAGAAACATTACCACAAAACAGTGTGTAATTTTTCTCATAGAGATTAAAAATTTATAATAAAATGAATTACGTAAAATTAGTTCTTTTTTACATAATTTTCCAATTAAACCTCCATAACATCCAGTTTTTAACCTTAAAATAGATAAAAAAACTAACAAATGGAATAAAAATATATACATTAACTATTTTTTAAACTTTTTATAAAACATACAGAACTTTTAATCATTAAAACAACAATAATTCAATATCACAACATGAAAAAAGATAATTATTCAAAAAAGAAAGAATTTATTTATCAAACTATCTTTTATATCCCAACATTTAAACAAATCTTTCATTTTTTTTATCTATAAAACCCCGTATATTTATAATAAAACCTAAAGGGTTCTCTGTACTTTTGTCTAATTTGTTTATTTTCGCAAAATGATGAATACAAGCGAAGTGGCATTTTTAACAGATTTTTTAAAAACGCCAAAACAAATAACCATAATTCCTCACCGGAATCCTGACGGAGATGCCTTAGGATCCTGTTTAGGACTTTATCATGTTTTAAAACAACTTAACCATACTGTAAAGGTCATCTCCCCTAATGAATTCCCATCATTTATCTCATGGTTACCTGGGGCACAGGAAATTATGATTTTTGAAAAAAACTTTGAAAGCTGTAGAAACTTCCTGCTTGGAAGCGACCTTGTTTTTACGCTTGATTTTAATGCTTTACACAGGGCCGGGGACCAAATGGGATCATATCTGGAAAAGCTTAAGAAACCTTTTGTGATGATTGATCATCATCAAATGCCGGATCCTTATGCACAGATAACGGTTTCGGACACTTCATTTGGATCAACATGCGAACTTCTGTATCGTTTTCTTCAGCAGCTAAACCTGTTACAATATCTGAATACGGATGCGGCCACGTGTATTTATACGGGAATCGTTACAGATTCAGGATCATTTAAATTCATAAAAACCACCGGGGATACCCACCGCATCGTTGCTGATCTGATTGATCTGGGCGTTGACAACCCCAAAGTACACAGCCAATTGTTTAATACAACATCCTACAATCAGTTACAACTGGTGGGACAGGCATTACAAAATCTCAGAATCTTACCCGAGCATAAAACGGCATACACAATGCTGAGCCAGGAAGAGCTTAACAGATTCCATTACCAGAAGGGAGATACCGAGGGAATTGTTAATTATGGATTATCGATAAAGGATGTTGATTTTGCAGCTATTTTTATAGAAAATAAGGAAGAGGGAATGATTAAGATATCGTTCAGGTCGGAAGGTTATTTCGATGTTAATGAATTTGCCCGCACCTATTTCAATGGTGGAGGGCACATAAATGCTGCAGGAGGAAAATCGTTCGACTCTTTGGAGGAAACCATTTCAAGATTTGAAGCTGTTTTAAAAGATCTAAATAAACAATAAGATGAACAAGATAATCGCCTGTACGGGTTTACTTTTTGTGCTTATAGGCTGTAAGCAACCTGACCCCCGCAAACCGGTCAGCTACCGCTCCGGAACCTTTATTAAGGAATCAGTTGAGCGAAACAAAGGAATGGTCCGTGATGAGGAGAAAATCATCCAGAACATCATCAAACAGGACAGTACCCACAAATATTATCAGTCAGATGTAGGATTCTGGTATAAATACGAAGTAGCAGTAACAACTGATTCCATAATGCCCAAAAAGGGCGATATCGTAAAACTGGATTTCGAAATTTTCGATATCAACAACAAACTTATTTACGGCAAGGAAGAAACAACTCCGAAAGTTTACGCCGTTGATAAGCAGGAAATAATGATCGGACTGCGCCATGCCGTTAAGCTCATGCATAAGGGAGAGACCGTTTCGTTTATCTTCCCTTCACATATGGCCTACGGCTATTTAGGTGATAAAGAAAAAATCGGAACCAATGTTCCGCTCATTTGTAAAGTAACTCTTATTGATGTTAAACCCGAATAAAAAATGAAAAAACTCTTATTATTATTTGCTTTAGTAAGCACACAGCTTTTTGCTCAGACCAAGCTTTCAGATGGTATGTATGCTAATTTCATTACCGCAAAAGGCACCATCACAACACAGCTTTATTTTAAGGAAACCCCTTTAACGGTGGCTAATTTTGTAGCTCTTGCTGAAGGAACACATCCTGACGTAAAAGCGGAATACAAAGGAAAGCCTTTTTATGACGGCCTAAAGTTTCACCGGGTAATCGCCGACTTTATGATTCAGGGAGGTGATCCGAAAGGGGACGGTTCCGGTGAGCCGGGATATTTATTTCCCGATGAAATCGTACCAACTTTAAAACACGATGGTCCGGGAATCCTTTCTATGGCAAACCGGGGGCCTGCAACCAACGGTTCTCAATTTTTTATCACACACGTGGCAACACCTCATCTTGATGGCCGCCATACTGTTTTCGGAAAAGTCATAAAAGGACAAGATGTCGTAAACGCTATCACACAGGATGACGTTATCAAGAAGGTAGAGATCATCCGCGTAGGTAAGGAAGCTAAACAGTTTAATGCTGCAAAAGTATTTACTTCCGGCTTAGACAAAATAAAAAAAGAAGAAGAAGAAAAGAAAAAAAAGCGTGAAGCTTTAGCTATGGAAACAAAGAAAATGCTGGATGAATACAGCTCAAAAGCAACAGCTTTACCTTCGGGCGTAAAAGTATACGTTGCAGAAAAAGGGTCCGGTATAAAACCTGCAGACGGTGAAGATGTACTATTTGATTATGCAGGATACCTTACCAACGGTATATTGTTCGACACGGGGATTGAAAGTTTAGCCCTTAAACACGGAATCTTCAACCCTGCACGCAAAGCAGCTGATGCATACAAACCGTTAAATTATAAATTCGGTGACCGCGAAATGTTCATTCAGGGCATGATTGAAGGGCTCCTGGAATTACATAAAGGTGATAAAGCGTATATCTTCATCCCTTCCGAGCTGGGCTACGGAAGTCGTGAGATGGGACCTATCCCGGCTAATTCCAACCTTGTTTTTTACGTAGATGTTAATCCATAAAACCAAATTATAGTTCATGAAAAAACTTTTAGCAATGGCTACATTAGCAGCCGTAATGTTTGTATCCTGTAAAAAGGAAGGATCGGATCTTCCTGATGGATTGTATGCAGAAATCAATACCAGCAAAGGAAAGATTGTTGCTGCACTGGAATATGAAAAGGCTCCGTTAACCGTAGCCAACTTTGTGAGTCTCGCAGAAGGAAAAAACCAGTTTGTTGAAGCTGCGTATAAAGATAAACCCTTCTATGACGGACTGACCTTCCACCGCGTTATCCAGAATTTCATGATACAGGGAGGTGACCCAACAGGAACTGGAGAAGGAGGTCCCGGATATAAATTTGCAGATGAATTCAATCCTGAGCTAAAACACGATAAACCAGGTATTTTATCAATGGCAAATGCCGGACCGGGCACAAATGGATCCCAGTTCTTTATCACGCATGTTGCAACACCACATCTTGATGGTATGCACAGTGTTTTTGGACATGTTATCCAGGGACAGGATGTTGTGGACAAAATTGTTCAGGGAGATAAAATAGAATCTATCAAAATCATCCGTTCAGGTGATAAGGCACAAGCTTTCGACGCTGTAAAAGTCTTTAAAAAAAAGCAGGAAGACAACCAGAAGAAGGAGCAGGAAGCTTCCAAAGCAATTGAAGGCGTGCTGAAAGAAACATCCGTTAAATTAACTGATGCGAAGGCAAAAGCCACAAAAACCGCTTCCGGATTATCGTATTTTGTTTTTGAAAAAGGAAACGGCGGCAAACCGAAAAACGGCGATAAGATCAATGTAGGTTATGCCGGATATTTTGAAGATGGCCGTTTGTTCGATACAAGTTTTGAAGACGTAGCTGTCAAATACAATAAGCTTGACGCGCAGCGAAAAGCAGCGAACCAATACATTCCGATCCCGTTCGAATACGGTCAGAAAACCGGTTTGATTCCTGGATTCATCGAAGGTATTGAGCAATTAAATATAGGTGACAAGGCTTACATCTTTATACCTTCGCATCTTGGATATGGGGAAAGAGGTGCCGGCGGAGTGATTCCTCCAAACACGGATCTGGTTTTTGAACTGCATATCACTAAATAAAAAAAGAGGCAATTGCCTCTTTTTTTATGCCTTGTTTTAGCTATTTTTACTACTTACAATTCTTAATCCTATCATGAAGAACAAATACACAACTCCTTTATTTCTCATACCGGTATTAGCCCTAAATTTCAATGTTGCTGCACAGACCAAGTTCCAGCAGAATAAGCAGCGCATTTATAAAGAAATTGCAGAAGAAAGCCGGTTAAACGGCCAGCTAGAAAAACTGGCAACGGAACTTCTGGACGAAATAGGCCCGCGGCTGGTAGGTTCTCCTGAAATGAAGCAGGCGCATGACTGGGTTAACTCCACCTACGTTAAGTGGAATATACAAGCCGAAAACATTCCTTACGGAGAATGGAAATCATGGCAACGCGGAACAACGGAAATTACCATGACTTATCCACGCTTAAAATCACTGGAAGGAACACAGCTGGCATGGAATACCCCGGCAAAAAAGGCAACAGAATCGGAGGTTGTTGTAATGCCTGTATTTAAAAGCGCAGCAGAGTTTGAAAAATGGGTACCGTCCGTGAAAGGAAAAATCGTACTGGTTTCGCAATACCAGAACTCCGGACGCCCCGAATCACAATGGAAAGAACAGGCTACTGAAGAAGATTTCATACAATATAAAGAGGCAAAAGAGCAGTCTTTAAACGAGTGGAACAACAGCATTAAGACAACAGGTAAAACGATACGCGAATTGGTTTCGTATCTTGAAACCAAAGGCGCAACAGGATTTATTCAATCTTACAATACCGGCGTTATGGGAAGCAACCGTATTTTTTACAGTTTTACAAAACAGGTTCCTATGGTCGATGTAAGTCTGGAAGATTATGGTTTGTTATACCGTCTGGCTAAAAACGGAAAAGCTCCGAAAGTTAAAATCAATGCGCAATCAAAGGACCTTGGAACATCCAAAACGTTTAACACCATCGCAACCATTCCCGGAAAAAGCAGGCCGGAGGAATACGTGATGCTTTCTGCACATCTGGATTCATGGGACGGTGCCCAGGGAGCCACCGACAACGGAACCGGTACGATCCTTATGATGGAAGTGGCACGACTTATAAAGAAATATTCCCCTGATAACGACCGGACCATTGTAATCGGTCACTGGGGAAGCGAAGAACAGGGGTTGAACGGGTCGCGTGCCTACGTTATGGACCATCCTTCGGAAGTGCAGAAAATAAAAGTGCTGTTCAACCAGGATAGTGGTACGGGACGCATCAATTACATAGGCGGTCAGGGATTTACCGACTCATACAACTACCTTGGAAGCTGGCTTCAACAGGTACCGGAATCCATGCGCAAGCACATCAAAACCGAATTTCCCGGAATGCCTCAGGGCGGAGGAACGGATAATGCCACTTTCGTTGCAGCAGGAGTTCCCGCCTTTAACCTGAGCACGCAAAACTGGGATTACGGCTCCTATACCTGGCATACCAACCGAGATACTTACGACAAGATCGTTTTTCCCGAGCTCGAAAAAAATGTAGTTACAACAGCTATTTTAGCATTGGAAGCAGCAAACGACCCAGGAGAAATCTCAAATGCAAAACGCATACTGCCTGTTGATTCAGAATGGCCTGCAACCAAAGAACCGAAAAGGAATTCTAAAGAATACTAATTTGTCAGCCACTTATCCTGTTGTATACAGGCATCTTTATAAATAAACAGAATCTGATGATCAGACTATGCCTAAAAGATTGACTATGTAATAACACATGATTAATAAACAAAAAAACACTCTTTTAAAGAGTGTTTTTTAATGCTTTATTGTAAATATCTTCATACAGAGGCACAATTTTCTCAACGCTGAAGTTCTTGGAATGCTCATACGCCTGTTCTTTAAACCTGTTCAGTGTATCATCTTCTTTGAGAATTTCCAGTGCATGGTTTACCATACCTTCGATATCTCCGATATTATCCAAAAATCCGGAGACACCCTGAACGTTTACTTCGGGCAATCCTCCCGTATTGGATGAAATTACGGGTACCTTATTGGCCATGGCTTCCAGAGCCGCCAATCCGAAGCTTTCCGTTTCCGAAGGTAAAAGGAACAAATCGGAATATTTAAGGATGCTGTCTACTTCTGAAGAATTTCCGAAAAAGATGACCTTGTGCTCAAGCCCCAGTTCCTTCACGAGTTGTTCTGCACCCAGACGTTCCGGCCCGTCACCCACCATCATTAATTTTGCAGGAACTTCTTTTTGTATACCGTCAAAAACTCTTACAATATCCAGAATCCGTTTAACTTTTCTGAAATTACTGATGTGCGTTACGATGCGTTCATTATCTTCTGCAAACAGGTTACGGCGGCACTGTATATGCAGGTCCCCGATATTTTTGTCTTCAATAAAGTTTGGGATTACAAAAATCTCTTTAGAGGTATCAAACAACTCATAGGTCGACTTTCTGAGGTCATCGGAAACCGAAGTTACATAATCCGACTGGTTAATGCTGAAGCTTACAGCTGTCTTATAAAAAGGATGATTTCCAACAAGCGTTATATCCGTGCCGTGCAGGGTCGTAACCATGGGCAGTTCAATACCGGCCTCCAGAAGCATCTGCTTGGCCATATAACCCGCAAAAGCATGCGGAATCGCATAATGAACATGCAGAAGGTCAATACCGTATTCTTTAACAGTATCGACTATTTTACTGGACAAAGCCAGCTCATAGGGCTGATAATGGAATAATGGATATTCCGGTACTACTACTTCGTGGTAGTGGATGTTTTTATTCAGTAATGCCAAACGCACAGGCTGACTGTACGTAATGAAGTGTACTTCGTGATTACGGTTGGCCAGTTCAATGCCCAGTTCCGTTGCCACCACCCCGCTTCCTCCGAAGGTAGGGTAGCAAACTATCGCTATTTTCATGTGTATAAATCAAATAATTAGTTTGTGAGCGCATCGTAGATCACCTGCTGGATGTCTTCGCGCGTATTTGCTTTCGACAGCTTGTTATCATCGGCATCGGGATAGGTTCTGTTGGAAAGGAACACATAGACCAGGTTTTTATCCGGATCTGCCCATGCCATGGTTCCCGTGAACCCCGTGTGGCCAAAACTCTTCATAGAGGCACATCCGCAGGTAGGTCCGCTTTTCCCGAGTTGCGGCTTATCAAAACCTGCTCCCCTCCTGTTCCCTTCCTTGCAATAATAACAAGTATTAAAGTCGTTAATCGTTTTTGCTGATATCAGACGTTCGTCATTAAACATCCCGCCATCTAAAAACAGCTGCATCATTTTCGCTACATCAAGTGCATCGCCAAATAAACCTGCATGGCCCGCAACTCCACCCATCATGGCCGCTCCCATATCATGTACATAGCCATGAACAAGGGTATGTCTGAAATAAGTATCTTTCTCGGTAGGGGCTATTTCGGACAAATCAAATTTTGTCTGCGGAAGGTAAGTTAAAGTTGAGGCCCCGATCTTTTTATAAAAGTATTGTTCTACGAGTTCGTTTAGGGGCTTCTTATAAGATCTTTCCACTATTTCGGCCAGTAATATAAAATTCAGATCGCTGTATTTATATTCCTTTTTACCCAGTTGGGATTCCGCAATTGTTTCCAGCATCACCTCTTTATATCCCGTCTTCAAGTACAGGTTCTCCGCAACCTGAATGCTGTATTCTTTTGAAAAGCTTGGCCGGTATAATTCTGCTTTAGGCATTCCTTTTGCATCCAAAGTTTCTTTATAAAACGGGATCCAGGCAACCAGTCCCGAATTATGCGTAAGCAGTTCCTTTACCGTAATATTGGCCTTATCGGTTTTCTTAAACTCGGGCAGCAGATCGCCCAATTTTTGATCAAAACGCAGCTTACCGTCATCATACATCTTCATTACCATAGGCAGGGTTCCCAACATTTTGGATAAGGAAGCCAGGTCGTAAATCGTGGAATTATTTACTTTAGCCTTATCGTCGTAAGACATGGTACCAAACGATTTATTGTAGACAATTTTGCCGTTGCGCGCCACCAATACCTGAGCTCCCGGGGTATATTGATTTTTAATAGCCTTGTTCACCAGCACATCAATATCTTTAAGCTTTTCCTCGTTAAACCCTTCTTCTGAAGCACGCCCGTAACGAAGATTCTTATTAGGTTTGGTATTGATTCCTTCTCCTTCTTTGAAAAACCTTCCTATGGAAACGGGAAGCTTTCCTGTTGCTCCCTGCATGCCAAACAACACATCCACCGTTTTCCGGTGCGCCATAACGTTATTCTGGTATCCCAGCACTACTGCCTCAAACTTAGAAAAATCCTGTACGGCGCTTAACGCATAAGGTTTTGTAAAAGATACGAAAACCGTTTTGTTGTTTTTCGCTATATTGTCCAGCAACAATACTTCATTTGTAGTCATATCGTGTTTTTTCCAAACACCATCTGCTTTGTGATAACCTACGATAACCAGATCAAAAGCCTTCAGGTCGTCCAGATGATCCTCAATCTGTACATGGGTAAATACCGTCACGGGCTGATTTGCCTGTAATGCTTCAATAAATGTATCGTTCACATCATCTCCGAGTTTTACATAAGCAATATTCTGTCTTTTATCACTGCGAAACGGAAGTATATTCCTGTTGTTCTTCACAACCGTGATAATGTTCTCGTAAAGCTTGTAACTCAAATCGGTATACTCCGGCCTGTTCAGATCTTTGTACAGGTTTTTGGTATCAATCGGCCTGTAGTTGTTAAGTCCGGCCTTGTATTTATATAATAATATTTTTTTGACAGAATGTGCCAGCCTCTCGTCCGTAAACTCTTTATTTTCATAAGCCTTATTGAACTTCTCTACGGCTAGAGGGACATTTTCAGCAAAAAGCAGGACATCGTTACCGGCCTGAAATGCGGCAAGATCGATCTCGCCCGGCGATTTAAAATTTGAAGCCCCTTTCATATTCAAGGCATCCGTAAAGATCAGGCCTTTAAAGCTAAGGTCGCTTTTTAAAACATTTGTGATGGTATTATAGGACAGGGAGGTGGGCACACCTTTATTGGGTTCCAGTGCCGGCACATCCAGATGCGCTACCATAACCGACGCAAGTCCTTCTTTAATAAGTTTCTTATAAGGATAAAGTTCTACGTTATCCAGACGTTTCCTGTCAAAATCAAGTTTCGGAAGTGAATGGTGAGAATCTGTTGCCGTATCTCCATGACCTGGAAAATGCTTCGCCGTTGCATACACCTGCTTTTCCTGCAAACCGCGCATAAGGGCAGTCGCCTTATCGGCTACATTCTCTTTTGATTCTCCAAAAGAACGGTTTCCAATGATAGGATTCAGCGGGTTAATGTTGATGTCTACCACCGGCGCAAACATAAATTGGATGCCCATGCGTTTTGACTGCTCAGCCATCTGGTTCCCCATCTGTTGCAGAAGGTCGTTCTTCTGAACAGCTCCAAGCGTCATGTTCCAAGGATAAACATAGGTAGAATCCAGCCGCATCCCAAGTCCCCATTCTGCATCTATACCTACAAAAAGAGGTAATTTGGATGCTGCCTGCAGCTTGTTCGTCATATTCGCCTGGCGTCCAGGTCCTCCCTGAAAGAAAATGACACCTCCAATGTTCCTGGATTTTACGAGTTCCAAAAGGTCGTTAATATGCTTTTCATCACGATTCGAATAAGCTGCAACCATAAAAAGCTGTCCTACTTTTTCGTTAAAAGACATTTGATTGTAAACACTGTCTACCCATTGCTGCGCCTGGTCGAACTTAGACTTGGACTGTGCAAAAACGGTAAAGGGGATGTATAGTAACGCTAACCAGATTTTCTTCATAACTGTTAAAATAAAACATCCTCAAAAATAATCTTTTGAGGATGAAATTTGTCATATAATATGGGAAATTTCCGTTAAAAAAAACGACTGTGCCAACTTTCACCGGCAGGAACCTCCCAAAAATCTTCAAATTCTTCAATCGTATTCACAAGATTGTTAAACACTACGGTATTGGCATTTACCGCTTTTTCCTTTGCCATTTTTTTGAAATCGATAAGGGATTTATGCGCGATGTATTCCCCTGTTTTATAGGTAACATTCATCTTGTCCAATAAGTCGATTCCGAATCTCTGCTCCAGATCCTGAATCACCCGGACAGAAGCATCAATGGAGCATCCCGATGCCGCATGATATTCCTGATCTACGGCTAAAATGATAAAGCGGTTGTACCGAAGTATATAGGAAGCCTTCAAAGGAGTGCTGTGCGCTGCCCAGTTCGATACAAAATCTTTTAGAATTTCATCAGTTAAAGCAATCTCTTCGTCTGACATCTTCCTGTCGGACTGGTAAATCCAAATCCTTGAGGATTTCGGCATTTCTTCAAATGGGATCAACATATATTTACAGATCTTGTGCGTTAGCAATTAACTCGGCAACATCCAGTACCTGGATTTCCCCTTCTTTGTGATTGAATTTCACTCCGTCCGTCAGCATTGTATTACAGAACGGGCATCCGGCGGCAATGATATCCGGCTTTACTTCCATGGCATCTTCAGTACGCTCCATGTTTACATCCTTATTCCCCTTTTCAGGTTCTTTAAACATCTGCGCTCCACCGGCACCACAACACAGGCCGTTAGCCTTGGCCCGTTTCATTTCAACAAGCTCCGCATCCAGTTTCTGGATGAGGTCTCTCGGTGCCTCGTATACCTTATTGGCACGTCCCAGATAGCAGGGATCGTGAAATGTAATGCGCTTGCCTTTGAACTGCCCACCTTCAATGGTAAGCCTTCCTTCATCCAACAATGATTTAAGGAACTGCGTATGGTGTACTACCTCATAAGTTCCGCCCAGTCCTGGATATTCATTTTTCAGCGTATTAAAACAATGCGGACAGGCTGTAACAATCTTCTTTACTTCATAGGCATCGAATACCTGGATGTTCATCATTGCCTGCATTTGAAACAAGAACTCGTTTCCGGCGCGTTTTGCGGGATCTCCCGTACAGCTTTCTTCTGTACCAAGAACCGCAAACTTTACATTGGCATTGTTGAGAATTCGGACGAATGCCTTGGTTATTTTTTTTGCTCGATCATCAAAACTACCCGAACATCCAACCCAGAATAAAACTTCCGGCTGCTCTCCCCGAGCCATCATTTCCGCCATTGTCGGCACTACTATATTTTCTGACATGATTCTTCTAATTTTTGTAAACGTTGCGAGTTTAGTTCTCGTCCTTCCAGTTCAAACGATCCATCTGGCTGTATTGCCAGGGAGCTCCGTTGTTTTCAATGTTTGTCATCATGGTGTTTAACTCCATAGGTGCCGCACTCTGTTCCATTACAAGGAACCTTCTCATATCCATGATGATGGACAATGGACTTATTTCGATCGGACATTCTTCTACACAGGCATTGCACGAGGTACATGCCCACAATTCTTCCGGTGTGATGTAATCATTCAATAATGTTTTTCCATCATCTACAAAAGTTCCTTTATTTTCATCTATATTCCGCCCCACTTCTTCTAAACGGTCGCGGGTTTTCATCATAATGAGACGTGGAGATAGCTTCTTTCCGGTAATATTGGCAGGACATGATGAAGTACAACGTCCGCACTCGGTACATGAATAAGCGTTGAGCAACTGTACCCAGTTAAGATCCTGAACATCTGAAGCTCCGAATTTGGCAGGTGCAGCATTTTCTTCAGGTACAGCAGCAGCGAAAGGATCGGCATTGGGATCCATCATCAGCTTTACTTCGTTGGTCACCGCCTGTAGGTTATCAAATTGCCCCATCGGATTCAAATTGGCAAAATACGTATTGGGGAATGCCAGTAAAATATGAAGATGTTTTGAATAATAAAGATAATTCAGGAAAGCCAGTACCATGGTAAAGTGCCCCCACCAGCCTATGCGCTCCAATATGTGTAAAGTACCTTCATTTAAGGAACCAAAAACAGCCGGCCCTAAAAACCGGGATATCGTAAAATTAAAGGACCCCTGTCCTTCAAAATGTGATTTCCCCATATTGTACAAAACCTCATCGGTTCCGTTCATCGTAAAAATACAGATTACCAGGACAAGCTCCATTATAAGGATAAGGTTCGCATCCTTTTTAGGCCACCCCAACAGTTCCTTCATATTTAGCCGTGGCAGCTTTATTAAATTACGTCTGGATAAAAAGACAATCGTAGCGGCCAGGGCACCTACAGAAACAATCTCAATGAGGCTTATAATAAAGGTATAAAACCCTCCTAACGGCTCTTTGAATATTCTGTGCGTTCCAAATATTCCGTCGATAAAAATTTCGATCAATTCAATCTGCGTAATCATAAAAGCTCCATAAATAGCCAAATGCAGAAGTGCAGGCACCGGACGTGCAAACATTTTCTTCTGCCCGAAGGCTACAAGTAGCATATTCTTCCATCGGTCAGCCTGGCGATCGGTCCTGTCAACAGCCTGCCCCAGCCGGATGTTCCGGTAGATCTTCTTCGCGTTCAAAAAGAAAAATCCGAAACCTACCGCCGATAAAGCGATAAATAAGATACTGCTTAAAATTTGCATTATTGTATAAATTAATTATTGTTTTTTGTTGTATTTAGTTTTGTATGTTGCTAAGGCTTAACCGGATTGGAATAAGGTTCTGCCTTTTTACCGAAAACCGAGATGTTGATGTATCTGCGGGGATTTAATTTCACGTCCTCCAACAACTGGTTAAGCTCCTTCGTAGCATTTTCCAGATTGTTATACAGTTGCTCTTCTTTCATCAGTTTTCCTAAATTTCCTTTTCCGCTGTTCACATCCGACATCATATTGTCAAGACTTGAAGCTGCACTGTCAAACTTATTCAGGATATCCTGCAGTTTCTGTAACTGGATTTTATCCAGATTATTCGAAAAGGCCGACAGGTTTTTAGAGGTCGTATTAAAATCGCTTACGATGTTATTGATTCTTGATTCGTTAGAGGACACGATGCGGTCAAATTTTCCTGTAATGGCATTTGCATTCTTCATCGTTGCATTTAGTCCGGCCAATGCATCCTGCAGATTTTTACGTGCTGCCGGATCCAGTGTTTTGTTTATTGTGTTAACGAGTATGTTAACATTGTACAGTACAGAGTCCAGTTTCTTTGCTATCGGATCTACCTTTTCACCCAATCCGTCGATCATTCCTGTTAGAACACCTGACTGTAGATAGTCCCCGTCTTTTGCCAGTACAGGATCATTGTAGTTAATTTCCAGTGCAATCTGTTTTCCTCCGATGAATCCCGGAGAATAAATGACAGCCTTTGACGATTTAGGAACATCTACCTTTTCCGTCATCATGAGTTCCACAAGCAACTTACCTTGTTCTTTCAGGGTAATGTGGTGTACTTTTCCCACTACCATACCGTTTATGGTAACAGATGAAGCAGTTGTTAAGCCTTCCACGTTATCGTATTCAACGAAAAAAGATCTGCTGCTGCTGAACAGGTTCTTACCTCCTAAAAAGGTATATCCCCAAATTAACATCCCTATAGACAAAATGACCAATAAGGCGGTTTTTACTTCTCTTGATATTGTAAATTTCAAAATTATACAGGTTTGGTTTATTTTATTGCTTCTTGTACACTTACTTTCTTACCGTTTTTATAAGCCACCAGGAAAGCAGAATTATAACCTTTTGTCTTGGCTACTTCCAAAGCTTTACGGGCATGATCATAATCGGTTGTTTCATTATAGAAATATTTATACATACTTCCTTCTTTAACAAATGTCACATTATTTAATCCGTTAAAATTTGCCGGTTTCAACTCCAGAAGCTTACTGCTTGCAGCAATCTGTATTCTGAACAACACGCCTTCTTTCGTCACCACTTCCGGCTTGGAAGCGTCGATAGAGGATGTTTTGGCAGGTTCTGCAGCTTTTGGCTGTATGGTATCTTTTGGTTTAGGCTCTTCCCTTGGTTCAGCCTTTACCGGTTTTGATACCGGAATATTTTCACTTGCAGAATGATATTGTTTTTTATAGTCGATAATGGCATTTGCTATAGCACGCGCCATATCGTTTCTTCCTTCTTCTGTATTCAGATAAGCACCTTCTTCACTGTTCGAAAGAAAGCCCAGCTCAATAAGGATGCTTGGCATAAAAGCCCCGTGCAACACCCAGAACGGACCGTTCTTTACACCGCGGTTCTTGCGTTCCGCATCGTTCGTAAAACGTGTCTGTACTTTAGAAGCCAGCTCAATACTCTGCGAAACAAACTGTTCCTGCATCAGGGTGAGCCCTATAAGCGATTCCGGTTTACTGGGATCATAACCGGCGTAAGAGGTCTGGTAATTGTCTTCGAGCGTAATAACGGCATTTTCCCTTTTTGCCACATCAAGGTTCGATTCGTTTTTACTGGTACCCATCACGTAAGTTTCCGTTCCTGAAGCCCCAGGAGCATTTGCCACTGCATTTGCGTGAATTGACACAAAAACGTCCGCCTTTTCCTTGTTTGCTATTATACTGCGTTCGCGTACCTCAACAAACTCGTCCGTATTACGTGTATATACCACGTTAATGCCTTTGTCTCTTTTGAGCAAGTCTCCAACCTTTAAGGCGACATCCAGAACAATCTTCTTTTCAACGTAGTTTCCACGTACTGCACCAAAGTCCTTTCCTCCATGCCCCGGATCTAAAACCACTTTAAAATCCTGCGCATATACACCTGAACTCAAGCACAATAAAAAGATACCAAAAGTAGTTCTAACCTTATTTATAAACATAGCTTATTTTATATTTTCGTTTCTTATTTAAAAGTCTAAAATTAAAAAAAAATATTAGTAAGTTTGAAGTCCGAAAACAAACCTACTCAAGTTACAAAAATAGCATATAAAAATTGCATACAAAAGTAATATATATCGTTTTTATTCTGATTTTCGTTCCTGCCGGATTATCTAAAGTTTCGGCTCAGGAATTTCCTCATGTAAATAAACGGTTAAACATTGAAAACAAACAGGATAGCATACCCGATACCAAAAAGGATTCCCTTGTTGCCTTACCGGTAAGAAAAGACAGTCTGAAACCTAAAAAAGGTCAGAAACTGGAAGCTCCAATGTTTAGAAAAGCCAAAGATTATGAAAAACTGGATCAGAAAAACAAACGGGTTACTCTTTATAATCAGGCAGAATTCAAATACCAGGACTACGAACTTAATGCGGGTATTATTATTTATGACTATGATAAGGAAGAAGTATATGCAGGCCGTATAAAAGATTCCCTGGGAAACCTTATTCAGCATCCTGTCTTTAAACAGGGAACACAGGTTGTAGAACCTGATTCGATCCGTTTTAATACGAAAACAAAAAAAGCCATTGTCTGGAACACGCGGACAAAATACAACGACTTCAACGTAAAAGCGGCTAAAACAAAAAAGGTTAATGATTCGGTATATTTCATGAAAGATGTCATTTTCACGACCGCTGAGGATATTGAAAATCCCGAATATTACTTTCGTACACGCAGTGCCAAATTCGTTCCGAACAAAAAGATTGTAACCGGCGTTACCAACCTTGTGATTGAAGACGTACCAACCCCGATCGGACTTCCTTTTGCCTTTTTTCCATTAGCCCAGAAGGCTGTTTCCGGTTTTATCTTTCCAAGTTTTGGAGAAACCAACCTAAGAGGGTACTATTTACAGAACGGGGGATATTATTTTGCATTCAGCGATATGGCGGACATGACCTTGTTAGGCGACTGGTACAGCAACGGAAGCTTTGCACTGGGTGCACAGTCGCAATACCGCAAACGGTATAAATACAACGGAAACTTTAACCTGAGGTATGAAAAATTGAACGATGGAATCCTGGGAATCCCAGGGGAGTCCGAATTAAAGATTTACAATATTCAGTGGAGTCATTCACAGGACGCGAAAGCAAATCCGAACGCACGTTTTTCAGCATCGGTTAACTTAGGAAGCAGCCGCTATTTCCGGAATTCATTAAATACGCAGAACATCGGTTCCAATATGAATAATACCTTGTCTTCTTCTGTAAGCTATTCCAAAACCTTTCAGTCGACCCCGCAGGTAAATGTAACCGTTTCGGCAAACCATACACAGAATACCAATACGCAGCAGATCACCATGTCGTTGCCAAACGTACAGGCCAGCATGGACCGGATTTATCCTTTTGCCCCTAAAAACGGTTCTAAAAAAGGAGTGATTCAGAACATCAACTTTCAATACAGCTTAAGCGGAAGGAACCAGATTCAGACGACGGACTCTCTTTTCTTCAAACCTCAGATGTTTAATGAAATGGATGCCGGTATACAGCACACCATTCCCATTACAACGAATTTTAAATTATTCCGGTACTTTTCTGTGTCGGTTAATGGGAACTATACAGAGACCTGGGTACTCAACACCTTCAGAAAAGCTTACAGCTTTCAGACCAACCAGGTAGAAAATACCAGGGACAATGGTTTTGACAGCTACCGTACCTATAATTTCGGGGCCAATATCGGAACTACTATATACGGGACCTTCAACTTTGGCAAGAATTCAAAAATACAGGCCATACGCCATGTGATGCGACCTTCTGTTTCATATACCTACACCCCGAGTTTTACCCAGTATTACGATACATATGCCATAGATGCTCTTGGGACGACCATGGAAGAGTATTCCCGTTTTTCCGGCACCCTGTTCGGAGCCCCGAACCAGATGATGTCCAACATCATGAATTTCTCGTTAGGGAATAATTTTGAAGCAAAAGTGCGCGACGATAAATCGCTGACAGGTGAACCGAAAAAAGTGATGCTTTTAAACTCGCTGAATTTCAGCACTTCCTATAATTTTACTGCCGATTCGCTAAAACTTCAGCCTATAAGAATGAGTGCCAACACCAACCTTCTTAAAGACAAGTTGAGACTGAATTTAGGGGCATCGTTAGATCCTCTTGCAATTGACAATGCCGGTAACAGAATTGATAAGTTCAACATCAATAACGGAGGAAGTTTGCTGCGCTTAACAAGTGCCAACATTACCCTGAATTATTCCCTTGCAAGTACGGACCCTCTTTTTGGAGGCACACCTGAAAAAAATGAGGAAGACCAGAATGTACAGAATGGCGGACGTGGTGACGATCTGTTCGGTAAATCTGTCAACCTTGCAGACCGACAGAAATCCATGTTTGATGAAAAAGAACATAAAAAGGGGAAGACCATATTTTATAACACGGATATCCCCTGGGATCTGACCTTTGCGTGGAGTGTTACGTACAACAATGCCCGAAGGACTTCCGAAATCACCAATAATTCCCTCATGGTTTCCGGTAACATAACTTTATCACCCGGATGGATAACGGGGTTCTCTACGGGTTATGACTTTAAAAACAAAGGGGTAACCTATACTCAGCTGCGTTTTGAAAGAGACTTAAAGTCGTGGAGAATGGACTTTTCCTGGATTCCAAACGGCTATTACAAACAATGGACCTTCTTTATCGGGATCAAATCTTCCATCCTTCAGGATGTTAAATACGAAAAACGCAATTCCGGGGAACGTCGTTTCAACAACAGATAATCGAAAATCTATTTCTCATAATGAAAAAAATAATCAATTCCAGCAAAGCTCCGGCTCCTATAGGTCCATACAATCATTCGGTAATGGCAGGGGACCTTTTATTTATTTCGGGGCAAATTCCGTTTGACCAGGCAACAGAAACATTGATTACAACGGGTATCCAGGATGAAACCCGCCAGGTAATGCAAAACCTGGCTTTTATTATAGAAGAGGCCGGCTTAACTTTTGAACATGTAGTAAAGGCTACCATCTTCATAAGAAACATGGACCATTTCGGGCTTATAAACGAGATTTACGGAAGTTATTTTTCTTCTGAAACAGCCCCAGCACGTGAATGTGTACAAGTAGAAAAATTACCTCGGAATGTGAACATCGAAATTTCGATGATTCTTCATAAATAAAGAATCCGGATGTATACCGTCATAAAAAAGGAGCTTCTTAAGAAGCTCCTTTTTTATTTAACTTGCTGTGAAATCTCGAATAGCTGAAATAGATCAAAAGCCCTATGAGTAACCAGACCGTAAAATACATCCAGTTCCATATTGTGAGCTCTGCCATCATATAGATACAGCAAATCAATCCCAGCATAGGAATTAAGGACAGATTCTTTTTAAAACTCCATATGCACAGCCCGATCATCGCAATGAAAAAAAGCCACATCGGGATTTTATGTTTAAACAGATGAAAACCGGTTTCGAATTTTACCTGTTCATCAATCGGTGCCTGTTTCACCAATGCAATATAAGTATCCTCTGATTTTGCCTTAACGGTACTCAGCATGGCCTCCAGGTCATTGTTGAAATCCGTTCCTTTCATCTGGTACGTTTTTTCCACATAGGCAATGACTTCCGATGATTTTTCCTTAGACAGCTGCACCACAAGATCCGTAGGCCCAAACACCTGCGGTGTATTGCGTACAAAGGCCTCAGCTTCATTCCTGTTTCCAAAATATATAAATACCAGTCCCAAAATAAAACCAACAGGTAATACGTATTTTCCATTAATGTATGGTATCCTGAACTTTCCGCGCGGAACATCCTTATCCTGTAAAACCAATACGCCGGCACAAACCAAAGCAAAGGCAAACAAGGTTCCGATACTGCACAAATCGGTCACCATCGTCAGATTCATAAACAATGCGGGCACTGCAACCACAAAACCGGTTACCACCGTGGCAAATGAAGGTGTTTTATATTCAGGATGTATTTTTGCAAATTTCGGAGGCAGTAATCCGTCGCGGCTCATACTCATCCATATACGCGGTTGTCCCATCTGAAAAACCAACAGAACGCTTGCCATAGCCACCACGGCGCTTACGGCAACAATTCCAGCAAACCATTTCAGATTCACCTGATCGAATACATATGCCAGCGGATCACCCACATTCAGGGTCCTGTAATTTACCATGCCCGTAAGGACCAATGCAATGGCTATATACAATATGGTACAGATGATAATAGACCAGATCATGCTGCGCGGCAGATCACGCTGCGGATTCTTACACTCTTCGGCTGTTGTTGAAATTGCATCGAAACCGATATACGCAAAAAAAACAGCTGAAACGCCTTTTAATACCCCGGATACCCCATTAGGAGCAAAGGGGTCCCAGTTATCCGTATCCACATAAAAAATTCCTACAATGAGCACCAGGGCAATTACAGCCAACTTTACATACACCATTATATTGCTTGCATTACGGGATTCCTTCATACCCCTGTAAACAAGCCATGTAATAAGGATGATGATGGCCAAAGCAGGAAGATCCGCAACAAAATGCATTCCCATTAACTGCGGTGCCTGTGTCCATGCTTCATAGGACTGCTGCAACTGGCTGGGCAGGTTCTCAAATGTTTTCCCACCTTCCATGAGTGCCACCGCATCATTGAACCCGTTATGAGCGGACAGGTAGTCCATCTGGATCCATTGCGGAAGCGTTATTCCCATATTTGCCAGCAGGCCCGTAAAATAATCGCTCCAGGAGATCGCCAGCGTAATATTCCCTACGGCATATTCCATGATGAGAGACCAACCGATAATCCATGCGATGACTTCACCAAAAGCCACATAACTATAAGTATAGGCACTTCCTGAAACCGGAACCATAGAAGCAAATTCCGCATACGCCATAGCGGCAAAACCGCAGGCCAGCGCCGTAAACATAAAGAGGAAAATCACCGCCGGGCCTCCGTCATAGCTGGCCTGTCCAATGGTGCTGAAAACTCCCGCACCCACGATGGCAGCGATTCCAAAAAAGACGAGGTCTTTCTGTGTAAGAAATTTACCGAGGCTATGTTGTTTTCCTTCGCCTGCTTCTAATTCTGAAAGAATGTCATGCACATTCTTTTTTCTGAATAAACTCATTAAATCCTGTTGTATTAAAAGTATCCTAATTGTCGTTTCAAACACATAAAAAAACTGTACTTTTATAAGCAGACCAAGGCCTGTAAGCAATACCGTTTTCCATAATTAAAACTTATTAGCGAATAAAAATAAACAATTAATTTAAATAACGGGTATGAAATATAGGTGGTACCTTTGCAATAGAAAAATGAAAGTATTAATAATCATTAAATAATTAAAATTATGGCTTTAGTAGGAAAAAAATTCCCAAACATTACAGTTGACGCAATCTCTGAAATGGGAGATAATTTAAGAATCAATGTTTTAGAAGAAGCAGTAAACAATAACAAGAAAGTATTGTTGTTCTGGTATCCTAAAGATTTTACATTTGTTTGTCCTACAGAATTACACGCTTTCCAGGCAGCTTTACCGGAATTCGAAAAAAGAAACACTGTGGTAATCGGGGCTTCCTGCGATACCAACGAAGTACATTTTGCCTGGTTAAACACCGCAAAAGACAACGGTGGAATTGAAGGTGTTACCTACCCGATCCTTGCTGACACTACAAGAAACCTGGCTAACGTATTAGGTATTCTGGATATTGAGTCTACAGAATACAACGAAGAACTGGATACGGTTCTTGTTAACGGATCCAATGTAACGTACCGTGCAACTTACCTTATTGACGAAACAGGAAAAATTTTCCACGAATCGGTAAACGATATGCCTTTAGGACGTAATGTAAACGAGTTCATCCGTTTGATTGATGCCTATTCTCATGTACAGACTCACGGAGAAGTATGTCCTGCAAACTGGGAAGAAGGTAAGGAAGCTATGTCTGCAGACCGCAACTCTACAGCTGAGTACCTTGCAAAACACTAATATATTTTAAAGCAAAATATAACATCAAATCCAAATTCTTGCCTATTCTTTTTAAGAATTTGGATTTTTTTTAAACTCTTAAAAACTCTGAATATGTTGTTAGAATTAGATCAGGATAATTTACAGGAAATCGTTTCGTCAAACAATAAGGTAGCTGTGCAGTTCTCTGCTTCGTGGTGTGGCAACTGCCGCATTATGAAACCGAAATTCAAGAAGATGTCAACAGAAAAAGAAGACATTACCTTTGTAATCGTTGATGCAGAAAAATTTCCTGAATCCCGAAAACTGGCTAATGTTTCCAACCTTCCTACCTTTGCTGTATTTGCTGACGGCAAACTCGTAAGTGAGACACAAACAAACAAGGCTGAAGTATTGGCTGATTTGGTTAACGAAATTGCTTAATTATGAAATTACCCGTTATCAAGCATCTGACTCAGTTTATTGAGGAAAACGATCAGGATTATATTCACGAAACAATAGAAGTTCTGGAAGCTTTATGTGAAGTTCCTTCTTTGAAGGACGAGGAGCTGGATGTTATCGCAGAATTGATTTCCAATATGTACGGTGCCGTTGAAGTAGATAAAATGATCAAAAGCGGCACTCCGAAAAAAGAAGCGCTGAACGCATTTATGCAACGCGTTTTAGGAGCTATTGACAAATAAGCTTATTTGTCATTATATTAAAAAACCATGCGAATTTTCTCATGGTTTTTTTTATTTTCACTTACTAAATAATTCAGTAATTTTGCTATAAATTGCCTTTTAATGAAATCTCAGAAAACCTCCTTTATTTCAGGAAGAGCCAGAAGCATAGGCTATGCTCTGAACGGCTTTTTTCAGCTTGTAACAACCGAGCACAGCATCATTGCGCAATTGATTGTTGCAGCCATTGCTTGTGCCTTCGGCTTTTATTTTGAGATAAGCCCGGTAGAATGGATGTTTCAGATTTTTGCCATTGGTCTCGTTCTTACGGCTGAAAGTCTAAATACGGCAATAGAAGCCATCTGTGATTATTTAGAACCAAATTTCGACAAAAGGATCGGCCTGATAAAGGATATTGCTGCCGGAGCCGTTACATTTGCTGCATTTACCGCCATAATCATAGGATGCATAATTTATATACCAAAACTGTTTTAGAATGACGAAAAAGAAACAATCGAATAGTAAACAGACAAATAATCAGAAAGCCACGCAGCCAAAAACCAAACAGACCGCGACAAACGGGGCCAGGATCAATTTTATATTCGGCACGCTTTTTTTAATGTTTTCCATTATTCTGCTATGCAGCTTTATCTCCTATTTTACTTCTGGATCTTATGACCAGAGTTTAATACATGAAATGGGGAACCGGGAAATGGAGCCTCAAAACTGGATAGGGAAACTGGGGGCATGGCTGGCACATAAATTCATTTTTGACGGATTTGGTATCGCCTCTTTCATTTTTGTAAAAATTACGGCTGAAATTGCGTTATGGTTCGGAATACGCTTCCGGGCAAGCAGGTTGCGAAATATGATTTTCTGGGATCTTTTTGCCATTCTGGTTCTTTCGATTGCATTAGGGCATTTCGGAGCAGACCACCCGTTTCTAGGTGGAATTGTCGGATTTGAAATGAATGATTACATCCAGGACTATATCGGTCAGATCGGCGCTATGCTCGTAGTGGTATTCCTCATCATCTTTTATCTCATCTTCAGAATTAAAATGACGCCTAAATCATTCACGGACGTGGTTTCCAATACCCATGCAAAAATCAAGGATAATTTAGAAAAAGCAGAAGAGATTATTGCAACCCCGCCCTCATCGCCGGCAACAGGCAAACCTTTAAACGATGAGCCCATAAGCAGAGAGCCAGTAACAATCCCTCCTCCTGTTGTTGAAACAGCCAAAGTTGCAGAACCGCTTAAAAAGGAAACAAACGAATTTGACTTCGGTGTACCAACACTCAAAAATTCAGCAAAAAAACCGGATTCTGAAACAACAGTGTCATTTGATATTACCGATAATTCTCATAACCATACAGAAGAGTTTATCATTGAACATATCGAAGAGGAAACACTTGAAGACGATACTGCATCCAAAATAGTGGAAAACTTCGGTTTATACGATCCTAAACTTGAATTGTCGAAATATCAGTTCCCAGTCAGCGACCTCTTAACCGAACATGCGGCAGGCGGTATAACGATTAATCAGGCAGAACTGGAGGAAAACAAAAACAGGATTGTAGAGACACTCAACAATTATAAAATCGGTATTGCTCAAATCAAGGCAACAGTAGGTCCTACGGTAACTTTGTATGAAATTGTTCCGGATGCAGGAATCCGTATTTCAAAAATCAAAAGTCTGGAAGATGATATTGCCTTATCGCTTGCAGCACTCGGAATCCGGATCATAGCCCCTATTCCCGGAAAAGGGACCATCGGTATTGAGGTTCCCAATACGAACCCCACTACGGTTTCGATGAAATCCCTCATTTTATCCCCGAAATTTCAAAACGCCGAAATGGAGCTACCCGTTGCATTGGGAAAAACCATATCGAATGAAACTTTTGTTTTCGATCTTGCCAAAATGCCCCACCTTTTAATGGCAGGTGCTACAGGACAGGGAAAATCGGTAGGTTTAAATGCCGTACTGACCTCCCTCCTCTACAAAAAGCATCCGGCAGAAGTAAAATTTGTATTGGTAGATCCGAAAAAGGTAGAGCTGACCCTGTTTAATAAAATAGAGCGTCACTTTCTGGCAAAACTTCCTGATACCGAAGACGCCATCATTACGGACAACACCAAAGTAATCAACACCCTGAATTCCCTTTGTATTGAAATGGACAACCGGTATTCCCTGTTAAAGGATGCCATGGTTCGCAACATCAAGGAGTATAATGAGAAGTTCAAGCAACGTAAACTGAATCCGGAAAACGGACACCGCTTCCTTCCTTATATCGTGTTGGTTGTTGATGAGTTTGCTGACCTTATTATGACGGCCGGAAAAGAAGTAGAAACCCCTATTGCACGTCTTGCCCAATTGGCACGTGCCATCGGTATCCACCTCATAATTGCCACGCAGCGACCTTCGGTAAACGTGATCACCGGGATTATAAAAGCCAACTTTCCTGCCCGCATTGCCTTCCGTGTAAGTTCTAAAATAGATTCCAGAACCATTCTTGACGGTCCCGGGGCAGACCAGCTGATCGGTCGCGGGGATCTTCTGTTCACACAGGGGAACGATATGATACGCGTACAATGTGGTTTTGTTGACACACCGGAAGTTGAAAAGATAACCGAATTCATTGGCGGACAAAAAGCCTATTCAGAAGCGTATCAGTTACCAGAATACATAGGGGACGATAATGGCACAAGTCTTGATATTGATATATCGGAACGCGATTCCATGTTCAGGGAAGCCGCAGAAATCATTGTTACGGCTCAACAGGGGTCAGCTTCCCTGCTGCAACGCAAGCTTAAGCTTGGATACAACCGTGCCGGAAGGCTCATTGACCAGCTGGAAGCTGCAGGAATAGTAGGTCCTTTTGAAGGGAGTAAGGCGCGATCGGTAAATATTCCGGATCTCGTATCCCTTGATGACTTTTTAGAAAACGAAAAAAACAGAATGTAATGAAAAAGTTTTTAACCTTTATCACCCTTTTATTTTTAGGACTAACCCTTCAGGCCCAAAATACACAAAACGCAAAAAAGCTATTAGATGAAGTGTCGGCTAAAACCAAAAATTATAAAAACATTGTCCTTGATTTCTCCTTTAACAACGGGCAAAAGGAAATGAAAGGCACGGCTGCTATACAAGGTGAAAAATACGTTGTCGAATTCATGGGGATAACCCAGCTTTTCGATGGTTCCAAAATGTATATCATCAACCCGCAGGACGAAGAAGTAACTGTTGCAAGTGCCGGCGGATCGAATTCACAGGCAGTAAGCATCGCACATCTGCTTACGTTCTATCAAAAGGGATATAGCTACAGCTGGGATAAAAAACAAACGGTAGCAGGAAAAACGATTCAGTATATAAAATTAAAACCAACATCAGCCAAAGATGTACAGGAAATCTATCTTGGAATCGATACCCAAACAAAAAATATTTACAGCAGAACGGATGTATACAAAAGCGGCAGCAAAACCGTCCTCACTGTAAAATCTTTCAAAACAAATCAGACTTTGTCAAAAAATCATTTTACCTTTACAAAATCTAAATATCCCAACTATTATATCAACAATTTAGATTAAAAGTAAACGTGAAAATACTTGATCGCTATATATTAACAAGCTTTGTAAAAACATTTTTCTCCGTATTCGCAATACTTTTTTTCATATTCGTATTGCAGGGAATCTGGGTCTTTATTGGTGAATTAGCCGGTAAAGACCTTGATTTTATGACCATTCTCAAATTCCTTTTTTTCTATTCCCCTAAAATGATTCCCATGGTTCTACCTTTATCGGTATTACTCGCTTCCATCATGACATTTGGGGATTTTTCGGAAAACTATGAATTTGCAGCGATGAAATCGGCCGGAATCTCACTCCAGAGAGCTATGCGGTCCCTTATCATCTTTATCATAGCCCTCTCTGCAGTTTCCTTCTGGTTTACGAACAATGTAGCTCCGAAATCTGAATTTAAATTTGTCAACATGCGAAGAGACATCCTGCATACCAAACCTGCGATGGCTATTTCGGCGGGGCAGTTTAATGATCTGGGGGCACTCAACATCAGAGTTGATGAGAAGTATGGAAAAAAAGACGAAAAACTGCGCAACGTTACGATGCACATCATCGACCAGCAGTTCAGCGAAAATAAAACGGTCATTAAGGCAAAAACCGGGAAAATCGAAACAAATGAGCACAGTCCCATCCTGAAGCTGCATCTTTATAACGGAAATTATTATGAAGATGTAATACCTAAAAACTATCGTCAACGGGAAAAGAGGCCTTTTATCAAATCTGAATTCAAGCATTACATCATGAGTATCGATGTATCCGAATTTGATAAATCTGATGAGGAAATGCAGCAAATTTCCAACACGGCAACGATGATGAACGTACGGCAGCTTCATTATACTATTGACTCCCTCAATGTCAATTATAACAATGAGCTCAAAACGCAGCACGAAGCCAATGAAAATCAAAACAACACCTTACTTATACATACGTTGGAGGAAAAAGGCATTGTTTACAAAACCGTAAGTCTGGATTCGCTTTTATCCCTCAAAACACGTTCTGAACTCATCAGCCTTTATTCCAATGCTTCGGCAGTGGCAGAAAACATCAAATTCAACACAACAAACAACAAAAATGCCCTTGTAGAAAAATCCAAGCACATCAACAGGCACTGGGTTGCTTTTTATGAAAAGTTCGTCATTGCCTTTTCCTGCTTGCTTATGTTTTTCATTGGAGCACCCCTGGGGGCGATCATCAGAAAAGGCGGGTTAGGTTTACCTATGGTTTTTGCGGTTCTTATTTTCATAAGTTACCATTTCATCAATACCTTCGGTAAAAAACTTGCTCAGGAAGACGGTATAACGCCGTTTCTTGGTTCTTGGCTCTCTACCCTCATCCTTATGCCGCTGGCTATCATATTTACTTATAAGGCTACCCGAGACAGAGGTATCAACAGCTTTGACAACATTATGTACCCTGTTACCAATTACTTAAAAACAAAATTTAAAAAGAAACAAAACATTACTGAAAATGTCTGATATAAAATTAAATACAATTGAAGAAGCGATAGAAGATATCCGTCAGGGTAAAATCGTCATTGTAGTGGATGATGAGGATCGCGAAAATGAAGGGGATTTTATTGCAGCAGCAGAAAAAGTAACTCCTGAAATGATCAATTTCATGGCGACCCACGGACGTGGGCTGATTTGTGCACCTCTTACCCAGAAACGTTGCAAGGAGCTGGATCTTCAGCCAATGGTTATCAACAACACCGTATTGCACCAGACCGCCTTTACTGTTTCAGTAGATCTTATCGGACATGGCTGTACTACGGGAATTTCAGCTTATGACCGATCCAAAACCATAGAATTCCTGGTAAAGGATGAAACCAGGCCGGAAGACCTGGGACGTCCGGGCCATATATTCCCGCTTATAGCCAAGGAAGGAGGCGTTTTAAGAAGAACGGGACATACTGAAGCGGCTGTTGACCTGGCACGGCTTGCCGGATTTAAGCCTGCGGGTATACTGGTAGAAATCTTGAACGAGGACGGATCTATGGCCAGGTTACCCGAACTTGTAGAAGTTGCGAAGAAATTCGATATGAAGCTTATATCAATTGAAGACCTTGTGGCCTACCGTATGAAGCACGACAGCCTTATTCAAAAAAAGGAAGATTTCGACATACAGACGAAATTCGGTACCTACCGATTGAGAGCCTATCTTCAGGTAACCAACAAACAGGTGCATATTGCGCTGACCAAAGGAATCTGGAATGCCGGTGATCCGGTACTTACCCGTATCAATTCTTCCCAGGTGAACAATGATATTTTAGGTGCCCTAACCAACAATCAGGATGAAAAGCTGGAACTTATGTTCGAAGCTATAGAAAAAGAAGGTAAAGGAGCCATTCTTTTCATTAATCAGGAATTCAATACGCTTGACCTTTTAAAAAGATTAGGTGAATTAAAAGAGCTTCAGACAAAGACAGAAAGTATTGTTAAAGCTCCCAAAATCCAGCTCGACAACAAAGATTTTGGTATTGGAGCCCAGATTTTACATGATCTCAACATCTCCAAAATAAAACTTATGAGTAATTCCGAACACAGTAAGCGCGTTGGAATGGTTGGCTATGGTTTGGAGATAACGGAATATGTAAATTTTTAGAAAAAAAATATTCTGGTTAAAAAATTCATAATCAAACAACTAAAAAATGAATCAAAAAAAATCAGAAAAAACTTTTACAAAAGCCTTGCATAATAAGATTTTCACCCTATATTTGCACCACAATTAACGAAGGAAACAACGTTAAGGAGAAATGGCAGAGTGGTCGAATGCGGCAGTCTTGAAAACTGTTGACTGTAACAGGTCCGGGGGTTCGAATCCCTCTTTCTCCGCCACCTAAGGGTCGGGAAGATACTCAAGCGGCCAACGAGGACGGACTGTAAATCCGTTGGGAAACCTTCGCAGGTTCGAATCCTGCTCTTCCCACAAAAAAAGCTTAACATTTGTTAAGCTTTTTTTATTCTCTATTTTGAAGGGGTTACCGATTTTAAAAACTGCAGCACCTTTTCCTTGTTGTACCCCTTACCCTGTTCCAGACTTCCACTTTCCTGAATCTTAAGAACCTTTCCTTTACTGTTTAATACAATAAAAAACGGGTAACCTAATTTGTGTCCTTCCGGAGCGTACCTTTTAAAAACAGCCTCGTTTTTATTCTCCGGAGAATAATTCAGGTGATAATAAAGAAACCCTTTATCAATCACTTTCTTTACCTCTGCCGTATTGTCTTTAAATTCATTAAACAACAAACACCACGAACACCAGTTACCTCCTGCCTGCAAAATAACATTCTTGTTTTCTTTTGCCGCCTTGTGAACCAGCGCATCAATCTTTTTCTGAGCATCTTCCTCCGGATGATAGGGCCTTACCTTTCCCTTTTGCTCCATAACCGGTTTAGTCTGTGCAACCATAACACCGTTTACGGTAAACAAACTTAAACACAATATCCCATAAGCTATTTTTTTCATACTAAATACTTTTTATCAAAAGTAGTTCATTTCTAAAAAAAGCAACGTTAATAATTCCTCAAATTAGCTGATCCACTGCTTAAAGGCCTGAACACGCTCCCTGCTCACAATAATCTCATTCTCATTATAATTATTGAGAAAAACTCTGAGCCGGGAATTACTGTAAACACTTATCTCTCTGATAGCCTTCAGAGCAACGATATACTGCCTGTTAACCCTGAAGAATTCTTCAGGATTCCCTTCCCGCTCTATAGTATCCAGACTTTCTTCCAAAGGAAAAGCGCGACCTTCCTTTTGGACAAGATAAGTTCCCTTATACGCGCTGTAAAAACATTCTATGTCGGCTGCATCAATAATTTTGATATAATTACCCGCTTTAACGGTAAACCTCTTCTTATAGTCTTTCCCATATAGTTTTTTCAATGCCTCAACATCTAAAACACTTTTCCTATGCATTCCTGTATATTTTTCCAGTGCAGCCTTTAATTCTTTTTCATCAATAGGTTTTAACAGATAATCAATACTGTTTAACTTAAAAGCTTTTAAGGCATACTCATCATAGGCCGTTGTAAAGATCACAGCGCTTTTAATAGGTACACGCTCAAATATTTCAAACGAAAGTCCGTCCGATAACTGAATATCCGCAAGAATGATCTCAGGATGTTCATTTGTACCGAACCATTCCACAGCCTCTTCTACGGATCCGAGTATTGCCACTACACTTACATTGAGAGCTTCAGTCTTCCTCTTTAATAACCTTGCAGAAGGTTTTTCGTCTTCAATAATTACAACTCTCATTCATTAACTTTTAAAATTGTTTCGTTCTTCTTCCATAAATTGTTTGATTTTCCTATTTTCCCAATCCTTACCAAGAAAAGGAATAAGATTAAAAACCGAAGCTGCATCACAAAACAACCCAATACCCCAACCCAATGCCGGGAATATAAACCAATATCCATTCTCGGGCTTTAAAAGATTTACGACAATAAAAAAGGTATTCACACAAACATAAATCAATAAGTGTTTATAAAAACCTTTTATCCTCTTTACGCGTTTCCTGGCTTTTAGCAATTCCAAATTATTATAATTTTCCATAATCTTATTTTTTATTTATTTGTTTTTTAATCATTTTTCTTTCCCATTTATCCAAAATATTCAAAGCTTTTAAACCGTTAATTGCAAATGCAAAAATCATAAAAAACGTTATTGCTATCCACCAGTCAAAACCTGGCATATACCACTCATTTATAAGATAAGATACCGGTGCCAGTACAATGGTCGTAATGAATGATATATAAAACTGCTTTAACTGGCTCATTTTGTGATAGGCATTTTCAAACAGATCCTCCGTAACCAGTTCATCCCGGAAGTAAAAGAAGGATTCTTCTGAAACCAAAGGTAATTTAACGGAATAGAAATCCTGAGTTTTTAAAATAACAACTTCTTCCTTCGAAACCAATTCATAACGCTGTATAATATTTTGCAATCCAATTCCGCTTGAGTTTTCCAAAGTCTGCTTTTTTTGATAATTGTTCTTTACCACAAGAAATCCATTTTCAGTAAAGACTTCAATCCTTAACGGTTTTATTTCTGATATTATATTATGCTTTGTTGCATTTTCCAGCAGCAGCTGTAAACTTAAAGGAACAATCCGGTAGCCGTTTAAAGAGGTCTGGTCCGGAAAATTTACAACAATCGCATCTTCGAAACGTACTTTTAAAAGCGATATGTACAGCCTGGCAAAATTAATTTCTTCTTCAACCGGGATTAAATTTTTATTTTTCTGATCCAATACATACCGGTATACTTTGGACAATCCTATTGTAAACTCTTGCGCCTTTAGAGGATCTTCTTCAATCAAAGCACTTAAAACATTTAATGAATTAAACAGGAAATGAGGATCCAGCTGATTTTTAAGACTTTCAAACGATGCAGTAGCCTTTACGGCAATATCCTTCTGCTGCGAAACTTCAATTTTATCTTTTCTTCGAATTAACAGAACGGCATAAACGGTAGTAGAAATAGTCATAGAAAACCACAGCATAACACCCGATTGGTATATTATGAATTGGAAGGCTTCGGGTATAGAACTTTTTATAAAAATAAAGTATCCAACAAATTCAAGTACCAGTACAACAAGCGCCGTGAGCAGGTTCACTAAAACCCCACCTATGAAAATATTCAGAAAGTTCTTCTCTCGTTTTAAATAATAATCAGAAAGTACCAATGAGTTCGCCAAATATATTCCAAACGTATAGGTGATAACATTTACAAACTGTTTAAGAAAATCAGAACCGTTATATTTTAAAGCATATTCATAGTTAATTGCCACCACCGCCACGTAGCATATAACAGATATCACGGCGAATTGCTTCAGATGTCTCAAAAATTCTTTCATAATTTAATTTTTACTGTTCTTACCTTTTTCGTCCAAAAAATAATATAGGGTATGCCAATTAACGTAGGCACTAACCAGACTATTAAATTACCAATATTCAATCCTGCCACAATAAAGGCAGTAATAGATGTAATAAAAGCTCCCACCATCCTACCGATATGACTGATAATGCTGATGTTGTCGTTTGTGACAAAAGTCTTAAAGGTTTTAAAATCTCTATACGTCATAAACAGACCAATACTTCCGAAGAACATATAAAGTGTCCATAAATTATTATGCCTCAAAAATGAAATTAAACCCAGCGTCACCATAATTACCGCACTTACACACATAGTGAACGAAATAGCCTTATCCTTCCAATCCGCTGCACCTTTTATTGACGCTTTTAATGTTAAGGCCCTATTACCTCCCAAAACCATATAGATAGTAAAAACACCAATTAAGAACAGAAAAACATTTATATGGTTCGGCATACAGGCTACAACCAATGATATTGTACTGCTGAGAATCATACTTCGTGAAAATAATCTTCCCCAAAATTTATGCTTGTTGCCGCCTTTGCGTGTAATAATGCTGACAATGCCGGAAATAAGTCCCAAACCACCAAAAAAGGCATGAATACAGATCAATACTTTTATAAAGTTCTCCATCGTTTAAATTATTTGATTCAAAAGTAAGCACAGCTCCTCAACAAAAAAATAAATTATTTCCGAGTTGTTGATTTTAACTGACGAACCGTAAAAAGTAGCATTGTAAACAAAAAAAACGAAATTTAAAATCAAAAAGAAATCATTTAAAAATGGTACATTTGTATCAAAACGAACAAATCATGGTATATAAATTTCGCGTTATTCTGGATGCTGAAGAAGACGTTTTAAGAGACATCGCCATAAGAGATACAGATACTTTAGAGGACCTTCACAACACGATCATCAATGCTTTCGGTTTTGACGGGATGGAAGGGGGATCCTTCTTTTTATGTGATGATAAATGGAATCAGGAAGATGAGATTCAGTTGTTCGACATGGGGGATGTTCCCGGTGAACACAAAATCATGCATGATTATAAATTAAACGATCTCCTTGACGAGGAACAAACGAAGATTCTCTATATTTACGATCCCTTTGTAAACTGGACGTTCTTTGTTGAACTGGCTGCAATTGAGCAGGACGAAGATTCTTCTGAAAAAGAATTACCCGCACTACTTTTTGCTCATGGCGAGCTGCCTGAAGATGCTCCGGTTAAAGATTTCAACGCTCCGCTCTCAGATGATGACATCTTTGGTGACTTTGATGATGATTACGACGAAGAAGATTTTGATATGTTTGACGATGATATATCAGGTCATGATTACGATGATAATTACTAAATAACCTATTTTAAAAAGAAAACGGAACGGTTTTCTTTTTTTACTTAATTTTTTTAAATTCAGCTATGATCAACCTTTTTAATACACAGATAGAATCGTTATCTGTTCACAGAGTAGGTAATAAGAGTCGCGCAGAGGCTATTTTCCTGTCTGAAAATACATTCAATATCAATGACGAAATTACCCCGCTATTAAAAGAATACTTTTTTAAACCTTTTCGGGAAAAAGAAGAGAACTACTACCAGTTCGCTCATGACGTAGATTTGGATTATAATGAAATGTTCGGATTTGCCAATGAAATTTTCACGAATCCTTCCAGTGCTCATGAGGTTTCAAAAAAAATCACAAAACATCTGTATGAACAATCCAATCACCCGCATATTAAGAACGGAGAGGTATATATTGCCTATATGACCCATGTTTCAATTGATAACAACCAGGTTGATGCCATAGGGATCTTTAAAAGCGAACTTAAGGCTGATTTTCTTCAGTTTGAAGAGAATCAAAGCAACCTTGAGATCGTTCTTCAGCAAGGTGTAAACCTCAGTAAACTGGATAAAGGCTGTATCATTTTCAATTATAAGAAAGAAGAAGGTTATAAAATCCTTACCATTGACAGCAACAGATACGATGCCCGTTATTGGCTGGAACACTTCTTATCTGTTGATGCGTTTCAGGATGAAAATTACATGACAAAAAAATACCTGAAATTCGTTCAGGATTTTGCAAAGGATGTCGTACTTCCTGCTGAAGACAAAAAAGAAGAAGTGATGTTCATGAACCGTTCCGTTAACTACTTTGCCAAAAACGATGAGTTTGAAGAACAAGGTTTCATTAATGAAGTCATCGACAATCCTGATCTGCAATCCGAATTTAAGAATTATAAGACGGATCGTGGTGAAAAATACAGTATAGAAGATATTTCTACGTTTCCTATCGCCAACAATGCCGTATCGGATGTACGTAAAAAGATCAAGAATGTTATCAATCTGGATACCAACGTACAGATAAAATTAGATTTTATAAATCCTGAATCTGCCGAAAAATTCATAGAAAAAGGATGGGACGAAGAAAAACAGATGTATTATTATCTTGTCTACTTTAACAAAGAACAAAAACAATAAAAAAGGCTTCCATAATGGAAGCCTTTTTTATTTATCAAACTACTTTACTATTTATATAAATGCTGTACAAAAGAGTTTTTAAAGATGTCTTTTACAGACAAACTCCTATTCAGATGCGTATTTCCACTGTGCTGTAAACAAAAAAACGCTAACTACCCGGCATTGAACAATTCAATTCCCCAGAGTTTATTACATAAAAAAAGCCTGACTCATTAGAATCAGGCTTTCAAAGAAAGGCAGCGACATACTCTCCCACATTAAAATGCAGTACCATCTGCGCAATCGGGCTTAACTTCTCTGTTCGGAAT
>Ga0153917_1000307_pt1 | contig 37375 bp, 38 predicted proteins | sample TSFL001MetaG_FD_104695 | JGI IMG/M metagenome (GOLD analysis project Ga0153917, IMG submission 104695) | Attine ant fungus gardens microbial communities from Florida, USA - TSFL001 MetaG | ecosystem: Host-associated > Fungi > Mycelium > Unclassified | place: USA: Florida, Paynes Creek Historic... | reverse complement strand
GAGCATAATCAGGTGGCGTGTTTTCATGGTGCGCTTAAGCTGCCCATTTTCTTGTTGTGTTTGCATATTACCTTCTATACGTATGGACATCTAAACATCCAAAGAAGGTGTGTTATACCGCGAATGTTAACAAAAAGCTAGCCGTGTACCAGGCGCAGCCGGGCACGCCGCGCGCTAAGACGGGGATGAGTTGTCAGGATCACATAGAGAATGGGTCGCCAGGCCATAAGCACCTCCGTAAGCAGATACCTAGAGCATGGCGCGAGAGACTGAAATCCTCGGTCAGTCGAAAGTGGGATCTGCTGGCTACCAGCTAAACCGTCGGCAGGCCTCACGCAGGCGAATCAAAAACTGGCGGGCATTGGTGGTCATCGCCGATTTTTGCGACCACACCGCACAATACTGGGCCGAAGGTAGCTGAGTGATTGGCAGCGCCACCAGCCTGTCATCAAGCTGCAACGGCTGGCACATCGCCCTGGCGACCACCGTCAGGTAATCGGCGTTGAGCACCATATTCAGCCCGGTGATCACGGAGTCCGTGCGCAGCGGGGTGACCTCTACCTGGCGGTAAAAATGGCTCAGCTCATTTTGCAGTTGCTGGTAATACCCCATAGAGGACTCTGGCAGCAGCCATTTGGCCTGGCGAAGTGCCAGCAGATTATCGGCGTTCGCCAACGGGTGTCCTTTGCGGGCAATAATACAAAACGGCGAGGTGAACAGCGGCTCGATCATCACCCCTTCCGGCGGTGCCATGGGATCAACAGACCCAATGGCGATATCGATTTCGCCGTTGCGCACGCCTGGCAACAGCGAAGAGAGCTGCCCCTCTTTGACCGTCAGCAGCACCTGCGGCAGCGTCTGTTTAAAGGCATCGGCCACACCGGGAAACACGGTCAGGGCAATCAGCGATGAAAACCCCACCGTTAGCCGCCCGTGGGTATAGTGATTAATCTGCTCCACCTCTTCGGCGGCGCGTTTCAGCTCTTCAAGCACCCACTCCGCCCGCTGCGAAAAGGCGATCCCGGCTTCCGTCAGAGCAATGCCCTCTTTACTGCGTAATAAAAGTTGTGTGCCTAAAGTTTGCTCAAGCTCACGCAAGGTACGGCTCAAACCGGGCTGCGAAACGCCCAGCTCACGCGATGCCGAACGAATACTGCCGCTACGTGCGACCTGACGAAAGGCCTGAAGATGGCCAATTTTTGGCAAATATTTCATCACTCACCCTATAACAAAAAAGCATCACCTATAGAAAAATTATATCTTCCCGCCTTTTAGGTAAACCCCTAGATTCAGAGGGCACACAACCTCTCTCATCGCACTCTGACGCCAGGCGGAAAACAAAATGAAAAGCCAGTCACAGATGATTTTTTTACTCTTTATCGGCTATGTCGTGGTGTATATCGATAAAACCGTGATGGGCTTTGCCCTGCTGCCCATCGAAAAAGAGTTCGGGCTAAGCACCGCACAGCTTGGCTACATTACCGGGATCTTCTTTCTTGCCTATTCGCTGTTTCAGGTGCCCGCAGGCTGGCTGAACGACAGGCTCGGCTACAAACCCATGCTGATCATGTCCCTGTGCGCACTGGGGATCTTCGCCCTGTGCTTTGGCGCGCTGGGGATGAGTTTTGGCCTGCTGCTGGTGTTTCGCTTTCTCTCGGGCGTGGGGCATTCCGGTTACCCCTGCTCGTGCGCCAAAGCGGTAGTCAGCAACTTTACCCTGGAAAAACGCACCTTTGCCCAGTCGGTGCTGCTCTCTTCCGCAGGGCTGGCAATGACCGTCGGACCGATTGTGGCCGTCTCGGCGCTGGAACACCTGGGCTGGCATCTCTCCTTTGTCTCGTTAGGGATCGCTGCCTGCGCCATCGCATTGCTGATCGCCCTGCGCGTGCCGTATCACAAGCCCGCACCACGGCCGCAATCACAGGAGCGCAGCGGCGCGCTGTGGAGTAACCCCACGGTACTGCTGCTGTTTGTCTCGGTGTTTTGCGTCAACATTCCAAGCTATGGCCTGATGGCCTGGCTGCCAAAATTCTTCGTGCAGAGCATGGGGATGCCGCTGGAAGTGTCGGGCTACATTGTGGCCGCAGGCGGCGCAGGGATTTGGCTCTCTTCGCTCTGTACCGGCTGGCTGGTAGGCAAGTATTTCCACAACCGTGAGCCGCAGGTGATTTTGGTCTGTGCGCTGATCAGCGCCGCCGCTATTCTCGGGATTTTCCATACCTCGACCGCGCTCTCCGCCAGCGCCCTGCTGTTTGTGGGGGAGATCTTCCTGATGGCGACCTTTGTGACCGCCTTTACCCTGCCGATGAAGCGCCTGCCGGAAAGCACCATGGGCTCGGCGATTGGCCTTATCAATACTGGCGGTACGCTGGGCGGTTTCGTTTCCCCGGTGGTGATTGGCTATCTGGTCGGGCAAAGCCACAGCTATGAAAGCGCATTTATTTTCCTGTCACTGGCGATGGTGTGCGCCGGCGTGGCAATCACGCCGTTAATCAAAAAAACCGCGACTTCGCAACCCGTGACTGACTGAAGGAGACTGTGATGAAAAGTACGATTGAAAATCTTATCCGCGACGTCAATGAAGATGTGATCCGCTGGCGCAGACATATTCATGCCAACCCGGACCTCTCTTTCCAGGAGAAACCGACGGCCGATTATATCGCCCGCGAGCTGGCAACCCTGCCGGAGCTGGAGCTTAGCCGCCCGGTAGAGAACAGCGTCATTGCCGTACTGCACGGTGACAAACCCGGCCCCATGTGGGCGCTGCGCGCGGACATCGACGCCCTGCCGTTACAGGAAGAGAGCGGCGAAACCTTCAGCTCAACCAGACCCGGCGTGATGCACGCCTGCGGCCACGATGCGCACACCGCAATGCTGATGGGTGCAGCGAAGGTCCTGTGCCATCTGCGCAGCCAGCTGCACGGCAGCATTAAGTTTATCTTCCAGCCAGCCGAAGAAGTGCCGCCGGGCGGCGCCCGTGAGCTGGTCGAAAAAGGTGTGGTCGATGATGTGGAGAAGATCTTTGGCCTGCACGTTTTCCCGACCAGCCCGACCGGCAAAATCACGCTGAAAGAAGGGGTGTATGTCGCCTCCAGCGACAACTTCGATATCACCATTTATGGTCAGGGCGGCCACGGCTCGATGCCGCAGTTTTGTATCGACCCGGTGGTTATCGGTGCCGAAGTGGTCACCGCCCTGCAAAACGTGGTGGCGCGTAATCTCGACCCCATCAACGCCCCGGTGCTGACTATTGCCACCTTCCAGGCAGGTGACAGCTATAACGTTATCCCGGACAGCGCCCGTCTGGCGGGCACCGTGCGTACCCATAACCAGCAGGTGCGCGAACAGGTCCCACAGCTGATGCAGCGCATTGTTGAAGGCGTAGTGAGTGCCCACGGCGCACGCGCTGAGATCCGCTGGCAGCAAGGTTATGCCGTTGGCAATAATCATGCCGACACCAATGCCATCGCCAGAGCGGCAATTGCCGAACACTTTGGCGACGATACCCTGCAACTTGCCGACCGCGCCCTGTTTGGCAGCGAGGATTTCTCTTCTTATCAGGAGAAAATCCCCGGCTCGTTCCTGTTTATCGGCTGCGGCAATCAGGAGAAAGGCGCGGTGTGGAACGTCCACAACCCGCACTTCCGCATTGATGAGGCCGCGCTGGCAGTGGGCGTGAAGGCGCATATTGCCCTGGTCAGCTCGCTGTTTGAGGGGATCTGACTATTTTTTCTGCGCCAGCAGCATGGCGATAACGGCAAACAATGCGATGATCCACGCCATCGTCCACGGCGTGCCATCGCTCAGTGTCGCCAGCAGCAAAGACGAAACAATGCCGCTGCCGTATTGCAGGGAGCCAATCAGCGCCGATGCCGACCCTGCATTGACTGGCACCGCATCCAGCGCGGCGGCGGTGGAGCTGGCGGCAATAATGCCGTTCATCGAGAAGAAGATAAAAATCAGCACCACAATCAGCGCAATGCCGCCCACATCGAACCAGACGCTGGCAGCCATCGCCACGGCGGCAAGCGCCGCGACGCTTGAGGCATATTTCAGCAGTATCTCAAGCGAGTAGCGATTCACCAGCCTGCGGTTCACAAAACTCATGCCCATCACGCCCACGATATTAACGGCAAACAGCCAGCCGTAATATTGCGGGGCGACGCCGAAGTAGCGGATATAGACGAACGGCGAACCGGTAATAAACGCGTAGGCCGCCACGTAGTAGCTGGTCAGGCTAAGGGTGAACTGCATAAATTTGCGGTTACGCAGCAGTGCGGCATAGTTTTTGAACGCCCCTTTTACCGAGGCCTTAACGCGTTTCTCTTCCGCCAGCGTTTCTGGAAGCCACCACAGCGAAGCAAACATCAGGATGCCAATCACCACCAACAGCCAGAAGATGCTGTGCCAGGAGGTGAATTTGATCATCTGCCCGCCAATCAGCGGCCCGGCAATCGGGGCAATGGCCATCACAGTCACCAGCGTCGACAGCATTTGTGCCGCGCGGGTACGGCTGAACAGGTCGCGGATCATCGCTCGCGCCAGCATCGGCCCGGTGCAGGCACCTAACGCCTGAAACACCCGCCAGAAAACGATATGGGTAATGTCGGTCGCCAGTGCGCACTCCGCCGAGCCAATCACGAACAGCGCCATGCCGATAAACAGCGGAATGCGGCGACCAAGGTGATCGCTGATGGGGCCCCAGATTAACTGAGCGATAGCAAAACCAATTAAGAAACCGGTGATGGTCAGTTCGGCATTGCCGTGAAGATCGGCCGTCATCACCGGCATGGCGGGCAGGTAGATGTCAGTAGAAAGTGAGGTGAACGCCATTAAGGCGCTCAGGATCAGCACAAAGGGTAAACCAGTGGTTTTGGGGGAGGTCATAGCATTCCGGGTATTATTGCGTTGGGTGATAATAATAATCGCAATGGAGTGATGAATAATCAGGGGTAAATGGGATGTGGTTATGAATGGTATTCATAATTTGTTTATCGCGTGCCGTTATTGCTGGCCGGGCCGCTCAAGCCCACTAAGCCGGTTTACGAAACCGTGCAATCAGCCAGTCAATAAACACCTGCAACCGCGCATTCTGATGACGGTTTGGTGGATAGAGCACATGCACCGGCAGCGCCGGGCGTTGCCACTCAGGAAGGATCGCCACCAGACGCCCATCTTTTAAATCATCTTCGACATAGCATTTCAGCGGCTGCCCGATCCCAAGCCCGGCGCGCATCATGGCAATGATCCCACTGCCGCCATTGGCAGAAAACGCGCAGCGATCGTAAAAATAGCGCTGTTCACCTTTGATAAACGTTAGCCCTTCAGCGCGGCCGCTTCCGGCTGAAAAGTAGCCCACCAGCTCATGCCCCACGCTTAAATCCTGGGGTGTATGCGGGATGCCGTTGGCGGCAAGATAAGCCGGCGTCGCACAGGTAACATATTCCATATCAAACAGCTTGCGCCCAACCATCGACATATCGAGCAGCTCACCGATACGAATAACGCAGTCGACAGCTTCGCTCACCAGATTGATGGTCCGGTCGTTCACGCCCAGCGAGATGGCAACATCCGGAAACTGACGATGAAAATCAGGAAGCGCGGGGATCAGTAAGGACTCCGCAAACACGGCAGGAACATCAATGCGGAGCATTCCCCCGGGGTTGGCCTTATTACGGCGAACGATAGTGTCGGCCAGATCCAGATCGGCAATCAGCCGCACGGCATATTGATAATATTCCTTTCCTTCCGGGGTGACGGCAAGCGAGCGGGTTGTCCGATGCAGTAACGTAGTCCCCAGGTGGCGCTCAAGATCGGTGACCAGTTTGCTCACCGTCGAACGGGGCATCCCGAGCTGATCGGCTGCCCGGCTGAACGAATCCGTGTCTACCACCCTAACAAACGCGCGCATTGCCAGAAGCTGATTCATTTTCATCATCCCATTATCCATAACAGTGAACAATGATGTCAGGTTTTGCGTCTTGTTACGACATGACGTTGCTTTATTCTGATCCGTTATTCCACGCTTCTCGCGCACGGAAAAAATAAGGAGATACCATGAGCAACGACCTACGACTGATCTTCCCGCTCTGGCTGGGCGGCAACCTTCGTGAATACCATTTTGGTGCACAGATGCTGGCATGGCTGGCACCCGAAACCGCCTCCCCTGTTGAACATGTTCCCGTGACACCGCTGGATGAACAGCCGGGTATTGAAGAAGGCATTCTTGGGCGCAGCAAACTGATGCAAGATTTGGACAATGCCTCTGCCATCATTCGAAAACACCAGCCAGAACGCATTACCGTTCTCGGGGGCGACTGCCTGATCGACCTTGAGCCTTTTGCCTGGCTCAGCGAGCGCTATGGTGATGGGTTGGGTATTTTGTGGATAGATACCCACCCGGATGTGATGACCCCCGCGCAATACGCAAATGCCCATGCGCATGTTCTCGGCGCATTGATGGGTAACGGCGACAGTGACCTCACTCGCCGCGTCCCGCGTCCTGTTCCGGCCAGCCGGGTAATGATTGCCGGTCTTCATTCACCGAATGCCTGTGAAGCCGATTTTATTCGTACAAAGGGGATCCGGACCGTCTCGCCAGAGGCCATCCGCGCAGGCAGTCAGGACATTACCGACTGGATCGCCGCAGAGAAGATCACACACCTGGCGATCCACTTTGATCTTGATGTCCTTGATTTTCATCAGTTCCGCGCAGTGATGTTTGCACGCCCGGACGACGCGCCGGAGAAATGGGATGGCGTAGCCAAAGGCAAACTCACGCTTGCCGAAGCGGCGGCGGTAATTGCGCAGGCAGACGGTGCTGCTGACGTGGTCGGTTTAGGGATTGCGGAACATTTACCCTGGGATGCCATCAACCTGAAAAACCTGCTGGCAACGTTACCGCTGCTTCGGAAGGCGTAAAAAAAGCGGCGAGTCATCGCCGCTTTTATTCAGAGTTGAACCACAATCGACCCGATGGCCTGGCGGGAGGTTAAACGCTGATAACCGTGTTCAAAATCAGCCATCGCCACGCGGGTGTCGATAACGGGTTTTAGCTTACCCTCTTCCACCAGTAGCATCATGTCCTGCAAGGCAGAATAAATGTCATCATCTTTTTCTGCGTGCAGGGCATAACCCACCAGCGTTTTTTCTCCGGCAATAATGTCGAAAGCATCGACGGCCAGAGACTTACCAGCGGTAAAACCAAGCGATACCGCGCTGCCGCCGGCACGCACACTCTGAAGAAGCTGCCCGGTTAACGCACCGCCCACCGGATCAAAGGCATAATCGGCCCCTTTTCCGTTCGTCATCTGGCGCACTTCTGTCGCCAGCTCCTGGGTTTCCTCTATGACGATAACCTTCTCTGCGCCCGCCTTACGGGCGGATTCAGCTTTTGCCTGGGTAGAAACCAGGGCAACGGGAATAGCCCCAAGCGCCAGCGCAACCTGTACCAGCGCATGACCCACCGATCCCGTTGCCCCGGAAATCAGCACATACTGACCTTTTTCAACCTGCACCGATTTTGTCATCGCCCGGAACGCGGTCAGGTAGTTGACGCTCAGGGTGGCTGCCTCATCAAAATCCAGAACATCCGGCACGGTAAATAGCCGCCGGTCTTCCACTAACACCCACTCGCTGAACAACCCATCCTGCACAATCCCCAGCGTATTGCCGCCGTAGATCCCCACTTTAGTGCCGGGTGCGAAAAGGGTGCTCTCTTCAATTGTCCCTGCCCCCTCGTTACCCAATATCAGGGGCGCTTTTGTGCCGCCGATGCCCTCCTGGCGAATGAAATTTGAAAGTTGGTTGATAGTGGCGGCACGCATTTTAACGACGCTATAGCCGGGTTTTGCCGCCGGTTTTTCGCGTTCTTCGATTCCCATCTCAGGGGGCAGGCCAAATGCCCGGGTGACAATTGCTTTCATCATGTTCTCCACGTCTTAGCTCTTCAGTACGCAAATCATGCCGCTGAAAATTAAGACTGAGAAGAACGCCAGGCTGCCATGACTATCCATATTGATGGACAATCCAGACAGACGGCATTGGTAAATCCCGTAAACGGTTCTATAGTCGAGACTGTTTCTTAGTTACAGGATCAACTGATGCGATTTAACGGACTGACCAAAGGCTTCTTTCTTTTCATTCTCGCCCTTGTCACCTGGGCTTTCTTTGATGTGCTGTCGCCCTACTTTTCTGCGATCCTCTGGGCCGCGATCCTGACCATCATCTTTAACCCGGTAAAAAACAAGCTGCGCGCCGCGCTGGGCGATCGTAACGGGCTGGCGTCGCTGCTGACCATTGGCCTGATTTGCCTGATCGTCTTTATTCCATTGATGGTGATCCTCTCGTCACTCGCTATCGAGCTGAACGTGGTGTACACCAAGCTTCAGCAAAACAACACGCAGTTCCCGGAAGTGGTTGCCAGCCTCTTTGCGCACCTGCCGGGCTGGGCCAGCGGCTTCCTCGCCGATCATAATCTGGATAACGCGGCGCAAATTCAGAAAAAACTCTCTGATGTAGCCTTGCAGGGCGGGCAGTATCTGGCGGGGAGCGCATTCCTGATCGGCAAAGGCACATTCGGCTTTGCTATCAGCTTCGGCATTATGTTGTACCTGCTGTTTTTCCTGCTCAAAGACGGGCCGTATCTGGTACGACAGATCCTGGATTCTCTCCCACTGACGGATTTTGCCAAACAACATCTGTTCGCCAAATTCGTGGGCGTGTCGCGCGCCACGGTGAAAGGCACAGCGGTTGTGGCGGTGGTTCAGGGGCTGCTTGGCGGCATTGCGTTTGCAATTGTGGGTATCGATGGCAGCGTGCTGTGGGGCGCGCTGATGGCATTCCTTTCCCTTGTGCCTGCCGTGGGTTCGGCCATTGTCTGGGTACCCGCCGCCATCTTCCTGTTTGCCACCCACCAGCTGTGGCAGGGGCTGTTTATTGTCGGTTTCTTCGTGATTATCGTCGGGCTGGTGGATAACATTCTGCGCCCGCTGCTGGTCGGTAAAGACACCAAAATGCCGGACTATCTGATCCTTATCTCGACACTTGGTGGCATGGAGCTTTACGGCATCAACGGTTTTGTCATTGGCCCGCTGATTGCCGCCCTGTTCCTCGCCTGCTGGAATCTCTTCTCCGGTCGCGACCATGAGGGTAACGCCGAGGAGCTGGACGCTGACTTTATCGAAGAGGGGAAAACCCCTCCAGATTTATAGTGTACTGACGATAACAATCACACCAGACGGCTTCGCGCCGTCTTTTTTTTCGCGAGAAATCAGCCGTTTTCTATAATTTCAAAGATGCTATCCCACTAAAGTCGTAAAAGGATCTAATCGGTGAGAATTGCCACGATCACTAACTGGGCATACGGTGCAACGGTATGCCTGACTATCGCCTCTGGCATCGTCATGCTGATGGCTTCAAACGCAGACACTGTCGAGCGTCAGGCCGTCCTGCAACGACAGGTTTTTGATCAACTCACCGAAGATGTTGAAACCGATGCCTGGGCGTTATCCGACTTAGCCCGGCTGTATGTCGTCAAAAAAGAGCCGCAAATACTCAGTGAATATCGCCAGAAAGAAGGCTCGTTACAGTCCATCGATACCCGACTGTCCAGGCTGAAAGACAACGGGGCAACAGACGAGGAGCTGGCGGTATTGCATGAAGGGCTAAAAATAATTGATGAACTACAGGACGAGCAGCAATCAGCGATAGCCAGCGTGGCGCGTGATGAAGCCCCGCAGGCCGTTGCGCTGTTGTACGGCGGGCCGTATGAGCAGGAGCTGGACCGCGTTCAGAGCCAGATTGACCATTTCCGCTTGCTGCTGGACAAGCGTGCCCGCGCCGCCGTCACCGATGCCACCAGAACATCCAAAGCCCTGCGCACGCTGTCTGAAATCATGGTGGGCACCACCGCCCTGCTATTTTTGTTTGTCCTCGGGTTCATTTTAAAGCGCCGTGTGCTGCGCCCAGTTGTGCGTCTGAGCGATGTCGTGCATCGCCTGGCATCGCAAGATTACGCCGTCGAAACGCCCAACTTTAACCAGATTGATGAGATTGGCGATATGGCGCAGGCAATCCGCATATTCCGGGAAAACGGCCTGGCCCGACAACGGCTGGAAAAAGAGCGCGATGCCGACTGGGCCATCCGTGAACTGCTGGCACGCATGACGCAGCGGCTGCAAGGCTGTGAGAATTTCGCCGATGTGATTAACGTCGCGGAGCTGTTCGCCCCGAATATTGCACCGGGTATCGCCGGGCGGTTATACATCCTCGATCGCGATCCGTGGCAGATGCGCTGCGCGGCCGAATGGCTGTCGCCTGAGGGCAAAAATACGCCGTTCCCCCCGGACGAATGCTGGGCCGTGCGCCGTGGTCAGAGCCACCCGCCAGTGAACGGTGAGCCGGATATCGCCTGCTATCACCTGCCGGAGTCCAGCCTGAATAACACGCTGTGCGTACCGCTTATCGCCCAGGGCGAGGCCATTGGCTTGCTCTCTTTCCAGAACATCACCCCGGAAACCGCCCCTTCCCGGGCGTATCTGGAGCTGATGGCCGAAGCGCTTGGGCTGGCACTGGCAAACCAGCGGCTGCGCGATGCCCTGCTTGAAAAAGCGTTATTCGACCCGCTGACGGGCTTACGTAACCGCCATCATCTGGAAGACACGCTGCGCACGCAGATGGCACAGGCAATGCGCAACCACGAGCCGGTAAGTTGTCTGATGATTGATATCGACCACTTCAAGAGCATTAATGACCGCTTTGGCCATGAGGCGGGAGATCAGGTGATAAAAAGCGTGGCATCGATTGTTCAGCGTGCCGTGCATGACAGTGGGCTGGCCTTCCGCTACGGCGGAGAAGAGTTTCTGGCGATCCTGTCCGGGGCGAATGAAGATGTAGCGCAAGCCTGCGCAACGGACATTTTCAATTCCGTGCATGAGTTGTCCCTGCGTTACGGGCTGTCTGAAATTGGCCCGGTGGATGTCTCTATCGGCATCGCCAGTTATCCGCAACACGCCCAAAGCGACAGCCTGCTGCGCGCGGCGGACGTGGCGCTATACCGCGCGAAAGAGCTTGGCCGCGCCCGGATTGTCAGTTTTGGAATGCTGGAGACGGGCTGAGTGTTTCCAGGAGAGCCCTGTATGAACCGTCGCCATTTTCTGATGGGATTAGCCGCCGCCGCAGCCCTTCCCCACCGGGCGTTTGCCGCGTTATCGCCACAACCGTTTACCCAGATCCCTCTCTGGAACGGCACACCGCCGGGCGGCGGCGGGCCAACAGGGCCACGGATTGAATCATCTTCTGGCGCAATTCGACACATTGCTGAGCCGGATCTTAGCGTACTGACACCGCGCGCGCCCAACGGGCATGGCGTGCTGATTGCCGCAGGCGGCGGCTATAAACAAATTCAGACCGGTAAAGAAGCCCTTCCCGCCGCGCAATGGCTGGTCGCGCGCGGCTATACGGCATATATCCTCACCTATCGCCTGCCCGCAGAAGGCTGGCACGATGGGGACAGGGTAGCTTTGCAGGATGCCCAGCGGGCACTGCGCATTATCCGCCAGCGAGAAAAACAGGTCAGCGTGCTCGGGTTCTCCGCGGGCGGGCATCTGATGGGCATGGCGGCTACGCGGCCAGACTTTCGTACTTATCCCGCCCGGGACGAGATTGATGAGCAAACGGCCAGACCCGATCGCGCCGCGCTGATCTACCCGATTATTACGCTCGAAAAACCGTACACCCATACCTCAACCCACAAAATACTGGTTGGGCCGCACGCCAGCGCCGCGGAAGAAGCCGCGTGGTCGGTACAGAACTTTGTCTCACCCGATACGCCGCCCTGTTTTATTGTTCAGGCCAAAGACGACCCGCTTTCCGATCCGCATAACTCACTGATCATGTATGACGCCTGTGTGGCAAACCATGTCCCGGCTGAGCTGCATCGCTACCCGACGGGCGGTCATGGCTTTGGTATGGGGCGACCGGGAACAGAAACGGTTGCATGGCCGGGAGAGTATGCGCGCTGGCTGGGCAGGAAGCCGGTGTAAAGCATCGTTTTTTCTCGCGTCCTCACCGAAATATTGAGCTTTATTTTCTCAGGGAGATGAGAAGCAACACATTGACCGCTCTCGATAATTTTCTTTAAGAAATACCCCCTTGTTGCCGATACCTGAATCTCCAGGCGGCAAAGTCCTCCTCCTGGTCCTTTCTGACATGACCTGTCAGGAAGCGAGAATAACCTTAAGGAAAAATTGTCAGGGGAGCACGCATGAGCGGACACGAGGTCATGGTTCAACGGATAACCGTCATTATTTCAGCGCTGTATCAGCACGGTTATGTCTCACGCCAGAAATTGCTGGATGAATTCAATATCAGCGAGCGTACGCTGTATCGTGATCTTAACCGCCTGGGTGACCGAATCATTCATGATGGTAACGGTATTTACAGGCTGTCCCCCGCGTATGCCAGACCCCAGACGCTTAAAGAGTTGCAGAACCTTATCGGTCTTCTGGGCATGGAAGAGTTAATTCCTGCCAATAAGCTCATTCTCAAGCCTGATTTATCATCACTCAGCATCCGTACTCTGCCCGGCGATCCTGACGCTAAACGGGCGCTGGAAAATAACTTTAGCCTGTTTGATAAAGCCATTCGCCAGAACAACATCTGCGAATTCCACTATAAAAATACGCTGCGCACCGTTGCCCCTTATCAGCTGATTAATATCAAAGGCGTGTGGTATCTCGGTGCGGTCGAAAACGGAAACGTGAAGGGATATCAGCTGAGTAAAATCCGCTGGCTGAACCTACGAACGGAACATTTCACCCCGGAGCCGCACATCGCGAAATATTTCGCCGAAGAAGATGACGTGTGGTTTTCCCTGGATAAGCAGACGGTGCACATCAAAATTGCGGCAGAAGTCAGTTATTACTTCCAGCGCCGCAGCGTGCTGCCGGCGCAAAAAATTATACGGCAAGAGCCGAACGGCGATTTGATTGTGCAGACCGAGATGGCACACGAAAACCAGCTATTTCCGTTACTTCGGTACTGGTTCCCGAATCTCACCATTATTTCCCCGGTTAGCCTGCAACACCATTTTATCCAGAAGCTTTCTCAGCAGATGGCGGAAATGGAATCGCAGAACAATGGGACATATTTTGACCACACAGAGCAGGAATAAATCATGTTACGCGGAACAGAAAAAAAAGAAGCATTAGAGAGCCTTTCCCGAGCCAGAACACGTTATGAATCACAGGCGACGGATACCCAGACAGCCATCACCGACCTGTTTTTACTGCGCCAGAAGTGCAGCAAAGATCTGATTGCGCGAGGCGAGCACTTCATCAACCGCCTGGCGAATACGCCAAAAGAGTTCGATAAATCCTGGAGCGAGCTGAAAGCGGAAATCGCTGAGTTCGACGATGTGGTCGAAAAACTGGAAGAAGAGTATCGCGCCTCCCACGTGGGTAAAGGTACCGCCGCGGCGGGTGTTGCCGTGGGTGCGGGCGTGGCGGCGTTTGCCCCGACTGCTGCCCTGGCGATTGCAACCACCTTCGGCACCGCCTCTACCGGAACAGCCATCGCTACCCTGAGCGGGGCTGCGGCAACCAATGCCGCGCTGGCCTGGCTGGGTGGCGGTGCGCTCGCGGCGGGCGGCGGCGGGATGTCTGCTGGAAGTGCGCTGCTGGCGCTCGCAGGGCCGGTCGGCTGGGGGATCGGTGCGGTGGGTATTGCGGGTGGTACCTTACTGGCTCGCCGTAAAAACGGCAAAATCATCGACCAGGCTCAGACCGAAGAGCGTGAAGTGCGTTCACAAACCTCAAAACTGCGCATCGTGGAACGCAGCGCTGAAGAGCTGAAAACGCTGACCTCTGAACATTATCAGGGCACTGAAGGTATCGTGGATGTACTGGAAAAAACCGCCCCGAGTGACTTCAGCCAGTTCAATGCGAATCAGAGAGAGCAACTTGGTGCATTGATCAACCATATCAATGCCTTGTCAAAACTGATCAACAAGAAAATCCAGTGATGAGCGGGATGAAAAGTCATACTCCGGTGGGCGATCAGCTCATCGGGAGTGCGGTAAATGCCCTCAACCAGGCGCGTATTAACGATGAGATTTTAACGCTCTCTCGACAGGATATTGCGTTTGATCTGGCTCGTGAACAGATGCAGAAGGTGCGTGATTTTGTCGCCTCGCCGGGCAATATTCTCGGCAGCATGAGCACCAAACATGGCGAAATTGCCGAGCAGGTTGAGGTGGCCGTGCGTAATTCGGAGCAGGCTATTGAAGAGAGGCTACAGGATGCCTCCACCTTTCGCGCCACGTTTGAGGGAGTGGGCCGCACCGCTTCGCAAGATTATCTGATTGATGGCCTGGATGTTCAGTCCAAATTCATTAACGGCACCAACAATAACCTGATGCATGTCCTGAAGCACATGGAAACCTACCCCAATTTCGGCAAAGATGGGTCGTTCTACCATATTCCGAAAGATACCTGGCAGGAGATTCAGGACGTTCTCGACGGCAAGCCCGTTGAAGGACTTAAATCGAGCACAATTGAGGCGATTAAAGCAAAAGTCGATGAAATTGAAAGGCAAACGCAACGTCCTTTTGCCGACGTGGTGCGTCCGGGGGTCTCTGACTACAAGGATGTGCAGCTGGGTAAAATCGACGAGACGCTCGACAAGCACGATCAGGAGCTGGCCAAACAGAACGACGCGAAACGCGCTGAGATCATCGATGATCATCAGCCTTCGCTGACCGAAGGGATGCGCGCAACGGCGATGGGGGCCGCGGTGGGTGGCGCCTTTGCCCTCGGCACCGGGATTTACCGTAAATACCGCGACGGCAAAAATATCTTCCGTGGCGACTTCGATGCTCAGGACTGGCAGGACGTTGGGCTGGACTCGCTGAAAGGCGCGGCTATCGGTGGTGTATCCGCCGGGGCGATTTATACCCTGACCAACTACGCGTCGATGGGCGCCCCTTTCGCCAGCGCGCTGGTCACCGCGACTAAAGGTGTGGCAAGCCTTGCGCACTCTTATCAGTGCGGGGAGATTGGTCTGGATGAGTTCACCGACCTTGGGCTTATCGTCTGCGCAGAATCGGCCATCGTCGGTGCCATGACCGTCGCGGGACAGGCGTTGATCCCCGTGCCGGTGCTGGGGGCGCTCATTGGTTCGATTTCCGGGAAGTTTATGGTCACCGTGGCCAAAAGCCTGGACGGTAAAGCGCGTCAGGCGTTGCAGGCACGCATGGATGAATTTTCCCGCCGGTTAGATGCTATCGAACAACAAGTACTTAACCGTATCTTGTCTGAATTTGCCGCTCTGGGCGAACTGACGGCGGCGGCCTTTAATGTCGAAAATAACCGTCAGTTGCTGGAAGCAAGCATCACGCTTGCACAGGCACATGGCGTTGATGACGATAAAATCATTAAAAATGCGGATGATCTGGATGCGTTTATGACGGCGTGATGTCGGGATAAAGGTGTTTAAATTAAACATCCCCATTTGTAAGAATGGGGATGTTTTATCTAGAAATTAAAAGTGGACAGGCGTAAATCCTCGTCATAAATTTTCCATCACCTGAAAGTACTATTTCCAGGCGTAAAAATTGATTATAACGAGAGGCTTTTATACTGACAGGCTTAATTGAAGGGATAAATCGTATTATAAACAGGTTAGATGCTAATACATTTTCATTACCAACTATCCCCCTAACAAGTTAGATATGTTTTTCCATGCCGAATAATTACAAAAAATTACGTTCACATCAGGGCTAAAAATATATCATGCATCATTTATGAAAAGTGTGATTATTCAGCCACCTGCCCCGCATGAAACATCACCAGCCACACTGATTCGGCGCTCTCATGCTAATCATGTTGCGCTACACCCCGAATCTGAACGCCACCTCTTTGTGTATACTGTTGTGTAAGCCTGTCGTTATTGGTATGTTGCTTATTATATGCAGGACGCGTAGCCGTTTGAACAGTCGAATACGGATAATGACATCGTTGTTGTGTACCTGTTCAATGAATATATAGAAATCGAATGAATTTCCCCTGAAACAATTATGGGGTGGTCATTAAGAATATAATTTTACATTTGAGATTTTCGAAATCGCTTTTTTGCCATTACTTGTCTTTATGTGGTTGAAATAATTCAGAATCGGTCGTTGTCGTACGGCTTACAAAGCGTATGAACTTAGCTGTACTTTCTGGGGCGACGTGTTAAATGGATGATATATCCTGTACACGATCCGCTAAGTCCACAAAACAATAAAATTGTTTACGAACAATCAAGGCAAGCGCAATGAAAATTTTATTAGTGAATAAGTTCTTTTTTATCAAAGGCGGTGCGGAAACCGTTTATTTTCAGGAGCGCACCATGCTGAAACAGGCGGGTGTCCAGGTCATTGATTTCTCCATGCAGCATGAAAAAAACATCCCTTCTGATTATGCGGATTATTTCATCAGCAATGTCGATTACCATCAGGAGAGTAATCTGATTGGGGGGCTCAAAACGGCGGTAAATTTTATTCACAACAGCCGGGCCTGTAAAAAGATGCAGGCACTACTGGAAAAAGAGCGACCGGATATCGTCCACTTCCATAACATTTACCACCAGATGACACCGTCGCTTATCAAAGTGGCGCGCAATTTTGGCTGCAAGACGGTGCTGACTGCGCACGACTATAAGATTGTGTGCCCCGCCTACTCCATGCTGCGCGAGGGTAAGGTCTGTGATGCCTGTATCACCGGGTCGGTACTCAATGCTTTTAGATATAAATGCCAGGGAGGTTCGGCCTCAAAGAGCTTGCTGCTCTCGTTAGAGGCGACCTGGCAATATATTGCCCAAAATTACCAGGCTCTGGATGTGATTGTTTCACCCAGCGCCTTTTTACGTGGCGTGTTACTGCGTACTCTGCCTGATTCGCGTATCGATGTGATCGTGAATGGCGTTGATGATAGCCATCCCGTTGAGGACGTGAGCGATGACGGCTATATGCTGTACTTTGGTCGCCTGAGCCATGAAAAAGGCGTGGCAACATTGCTGGCGGCGCATCAGAAAATGAAGAATAAGACCCCGCTGAAAATAGTGGGCAATGGCCCGTTGTATGACGAGCTGGTTGCTCAGTACCCGGAGGCTGAGTTTTTAGGGTATGTCCAACAAGGTGATGCGCTCAATTCGCTTATTCAGCGAGCCCGGGCAGTGATCCTGCCTTCGGAATGCAATGAGAACTGCTCTATGGCGGTGTTAGAAGCGATGTCTTTGGGTAAACCGGTGATTGGGTCACGGATTGGCGGGATCCCTGAACAAATTCGTGACGGGATTGAAGGGATCTTATTTGAACCCGGCAATGCACAAGATCTGGCTAATGCGATGGATACGCTGGCCGATTGTCAGGAGAAAGCGCGGAATATGGGCTTGCAGGGGCGCAGGCGTTTGAGTGAAGTGTACTCCCTGAACAAACATATGGATTCATTAATGACGCTGTATACAGAACTTCTGAGCAGTCCGCAGCCAGATTTTAGACCTGGCAGACTGGTGCTCGCGAATAACTCTGAAAGACCATTGTTATGAGCAGACCTGTGGCGGGCGTTGCGGCAGACAGTAGCAGCAAGGAACCTGGAAACCAGACTCCTTGCTGCTAAGCATTACACTTTATAGCCATCAGGATTATTTTTTTGCCAGTTCCACGTGTCACGCATCATCTCATCAAGACTGTGGGTCGCCACCCAACCCAGCTCTTTACGTGCCAGAGACGGGTCAGACCAACACTCAGCAATATCTCCCGGCCTTCTTCCAACAATCTTATAGCTGATCTTCTTTTGTGACGCTTTTTCAAAGGCTTCAATAAGATTAATAACGGAATAACCGATACCGGTACCGAGATTAATGATCTTATATGCCGCACCTTTATCCACGGAATCCAGCGCCGCTAAATGGCCGGTTGCCAGATCCATCACATGAATGTAATCACGCACACCTGTACCGTCTGGGGTTGGATAGTCATTGCCGTATACCGACACGCTCCCCAGCTTCCCAATTGCCACCAGGGAAATATAAGGAACCAGATTGTTAGGGATACCACCAGGATCTTCGCCAATTCTGCCTGAGGGATGTGCGCCAACAGGGTTAAAATAACGCAAACAGGTAATGCGGAACTGGGGCTGTGCGCGTGAGAAATCCGCCAGAATCTTTTCAACCATCAATTTTGACGTGCCGTACGGGTTAGTGCAGTCACCTGTCCGGGATTGTTCACTTAACGGGATTTTTTCCGGGTTACCGTACACCGTAGCGGAAGAACTGAAAATAAAGTGCTTCACCCCAGCCGCTAACATCTCATTGAGTAAAACCTGGGTACCCGTGACATTATTTTCATAATAGGCAAGCGGTTCTTTGATTGACTCGGAGACCGATTTTAATCCAGCAAAATGAATAACATCGGTGATGTTATGGCTGGAGAATATAGTTTTCAGCACGTCTCTGTTCAGTATGTTATCAATGTAAACCACAGGCTTTTTCCCGGTAAGCTCTGCGACCCGGTCCAGCGATTTTTGTGAGGAATTCGAGAGGTTATCGATGACAACAACGTCATCCCCTCTCTCCAGGAGAGTCAAAACGGTATGTGAACCAATGTAGCCAGCTCCACCAGTAACAAGAATTGCCATACAGTCTCCAAATATATTTGGTGTAAACAACTATTGATTTACCAATGCTACTGTTATTAACGGATTATATTAACGCTACCCTGCAAGCGCGTTTTTTCTGTATTTAACCATCAATTTATAGTTAACTTTTTTCAGCGCTGAAAAAAAACTGAATTTATTGATTTTACTATCATATACAATGAAGTTATCTGTGAAGTTCAACGTATGCACGCCATCGCTCTGATTGATGCCAGAATTTATCTGTTCAATAAGATTCTCAACAAAGCTGTGAGCGTTAAGCGTGACTAACTCTTTTATATAAACTGACTTACCGTAGCTTTCCGGGGTGCACTCCTGAGTAAAGAAGTACGTTTTACCATTTACCCTGCAAGGTGCGCCTGCCCCGCGATGATACGGATTCGAAATGTGTAGCTCTGGGGTTATTTTTTGCCACGGCCCCGTAATATCATTGGCTGTATGGATAACCAGTTCATCATCCATCGTAGTGGATGCCAGATACAAAACCCCATTCAATTCAAAAAGAATGTTATCCGTTAACGCGATATCAGAGATTAAAACCTTGACCTGGCGCCAGTGCACAGGGAAATCAGTGGACTCGAATAAAATAACCTCTTTTCTTTCTGATGATTCAGGGATCATGAAAAGCTTATCATCACTTTGATATAAAAAGGGAAATGATAAATGGCACTTTATGTTATCGAACCCTTCGAGTTTTACATCCTCAAGCTCATCAAGTTCGGCATTCAGTATCCGGCAGCGTAATGTTCCCTGCGAATCCCGAAAGTTCATCGCTTCATAAAAAACGTAAACTTTATCGTCTTTTTCAATAATGAAAGGATCGGCCTGAAACGTATATTTCTTTTTAAGCTGTTTAGTCCTGGCATGACTCAGAATGTCCAGAGTGTTAGCAGGAAATGCATGTGAACGGTTATTTTTAGCAATCAAAATATCCCAGGATTCATGGAAAAAAAGGGATTTAATCAATCGTTTTGCTTTAGCTTGCATTCGCGCCTGCACCTTTATCCGTTTCGCTATAGGTGGTTCTTGTACGCCAACATTGACAGCCATTTTAAAACATAGCCATCAGTTCATTTTTTGTCCAATAGTAAAAATAGATGTCGGGACGTGACAGCGACAGCGTGAGGTTGTTCTAAGGGGTTGGTGCAGGCAGGTATGGGTGAAGGGATACACTAAAAGGAGGCGTTACGGGGTGACTGTACGTTGAATATATAGGCAAGTGTAGATTTAGCGAAGAAGGTTGGGACTTCTCAGCAATCAATAGAATAGCTTGAGAACGGAAAGACCAAGCGCCCTGAATTTTTACCAGAACTGCTTCAGATCTGGGCGTTAATGTAGATTGGTTATTGAAAAGTTCCCCGGATTCGAACATAACTTATGTTGCCCCAAACAATCCTAAAGGAAAGTATCCATCGATAAACCTGGCCAGCACTGGCGTATGCTCGGAAGCTTGTGAGTCGTACTATCTGAAAGATATTGCAGAATGGTACCGCAGTGATAACCATTTTCATGGAGATGGTTTCTGATTCCGGATTGAAGGTGATTCTATGGCATCTTCTGTCGGGTAAGACATTCCTGAGGTAGGCACAGGAAGAGGAACAATTAATGGAACCTTAGTGGTTACAAATCTGATTGATGCGAACGAGGCGTCTTTCACAAAATTGGTAATTGATGGTGGTCAGAGGTATTTATAAGGACCTTATTCCTTTGTGGCCGATGATTCCCATTAATGGTAATGGCAAGATTATTGGTGTTGTAGCTGAAGCCAGGGAGAAGTTCATATGAGACGCTCTATAATTGCATTCATACTTATGTCTTTGCCTTTCATGTCCTATGCAGACTGTTGGATCATTTCAGGCCTTAAAGGTAAAGCTTCATTTAGCCAGGACGAATATGAATTTATTGATGACCAGATAACGGGTGCTGCTTTCAAGATGATCATTAATGACGATAAGGCATCAGTAACAACTCTCTCAGGCGAACCTCTCTCAGATATGAGGTATGTCCCACTCTCAAGCAACACCATCGTAGGTAGCTATCAGGCAGGTGGTGGCATCACTGTTGAGACATGGTCTGTCACAACAGATAAAAAAGTAATGTATACAAAGGTTATGAATATTCCTGCTTTTCAGCAGATAACATCGACGAAGTCTTTCATTGGCGATATAGCTGGAAAATGCGATAAGTAGCCCCTTCCGGTCAGTTCCATCATTTTTCAGGTCGAATTTCTTACCGAGCACACAAGCAAAGTTGACGCGATTATTGGTCGGAATGTCACAAATACGGCGCAAGAGGAGAATGTGATCTACTTGGATGTTAGGTAATCACTTGATTTGAGATGGTGCGATAATAGGAACAACACCTAACCATCAATCACCATGATTTAAATGAATTTTTATGTTTTCGATTTTCGCACATACCCCCAAAAGTACCCCCACATTATTTTTCGTCTCAATTTTGGGATATGCGCTTACCAGCAAACACAGCTAACGCCGTGGTGATGGTTTGCGCCAGTGGTACTCTTGCGCGGTCATGCGTTGACGATAGCGCTCTTTTGCTGCGAGCGTACCGGCTACCCGACACCGCAATTCAAGCTTGTCAGCAGCATTTAGCGTAATTCCCTGCTGTGCTGCCATCTCGGCTATAGCAGACTCGATCAGTTCTGATTTCAGCATGAATACTACCTCGCAAATATTGTTGATGTGACATGTCACCGTGCATATTGTTAGCCCATTAACCGGCGATAAGCCTCTCCTGCTTCTTCTGCGGTAAGGCTTGTGGTCTCCGCCCTAATCGGCCCGCCGTCCTTGCCTGTAGTCTCGACTTTCAGTTTATTGGTGTAAGCATCTCCGCACTCTTTGGCTGCCTGCTCAATAAGTTGCGCCGTCAATGCGTAGTTTTTTATCGCTTCGGCTCGGTTTGCCATGCGATCCAGCATTCGCAACCGGTACGCTTTGTTAGCGATCGGGATATCGGATATTTCACTCTGGAACCGGGCGCGAGTGTGGTTAAAGAGCTCGACCCACTTTTGGCTAAGATTTTTAGCCATCGTATTTTCGGGGTTGTAGGCAGATATCTGCTGCCGGGTAACAACAATGCCAAAATCTTGTTTTACAAGTTCGACGATTCTTGATGGTGGTTCATAGCAGGCTAAAGATTGAATAATCATAACTTTAGCCATAGTTGGTAATGCTGCCATCGCTCACCTTTTGACAAAGGAAATCAAAGTAGCGCGCTGAGTTCTGACCTCTCGCGACGCTACTCAAAGTTACAGATCACGCCATCTGACCGTTACCCTACGTTATGTCGCAAGGTTTCCGCTGCGCGAGATTCTTCGCTGATCGCACTTTCTCCGAAACTGCCAATGCCATCTGGGTCAGGCTGCCCGTTGATATCATCCAACCAGGTACGAACCTCACCATTCTGGCTGGTAGAACGCTCTTCAGGTTTCAGTTTTACTATTTTGCTCATTGTGGTTTTCCTGTATTGCTGCCACCGGACTGTACGCCGCCGTGAATGTGGTTAATCTGGCTGATACCATTCGCTGTCTGGTCGCCAGTCGATGTGATTGTGCCGTTTACCTGCACGGGCCCATTAAGGGTGATCTGTGGGCTGGTAATGGTGACGGCTCCACCAGCGGCCACCTCGATGAATGCTGAGCCATCATCGGTACGAAGCTGCGCGGCGCTGGTGCTGATGCCGCTGATTTTCTTCACCTGCGACTGCGGGCCGGGGATAACGAACGCATCAGACAGATCCAACACTCTCCCGTCAGCCCTTTCCTGTACGCCGCCGTTTTGCCACCAGAAGTCAATCGAACGCGAAGAGAAAACAATGAGACACTCATCACCTTCTTTGATAGGAAAGGTCAGGGTCACACCACCACCACGAGGGAATACAACCGGCAAATCAACCAGAATTGGATATCTGACTGATTCATATTGATGGTCCTCCGCAACGGTACCAGGCTTCATCATTTGGGCAATTATCGCCACGTCAACATCACAGGTTACTGTTTTTGGGTCAAATGATCTGACAATTCCAGGCAAGACATTTTTCACAGCAGCGGCACTATTGATCTGCATTTGGTTAAAAGTATCTTGTTCATTTACAGGTCGAATAAATGGCATAGATCCCCCATCAACCTGAAATACGCTTACAGTCAAACGAACCAATAATGCGAGGTTCACCCATATTTCCGCGAATCAACTCAACATTAAGCCAGCGTTTATTGCTTCCGTTCGGGTGAATGTATTCAAAGCCGTACATATTCCCATCACTTGCAGGCATCAATGTCATCTCAACTTTGAGCCCTTCATTACCAAGCTCGGTAATTTTTTGAGATGTTACCATTTCCCCATTAACTCTTGTCATTTCGCCGACTTTGGCAACAAGATTGAAGTTTCCACACTGTGAAATTACTGTTCCAGTATTTGCAAAAGCATTAGCGGAAAGTATCACTGATAATAAAATGAATGTTTTTTTCATACAGTTACCACTTATTTAGTGTCTCACCAGAATAAATATCAGTGGCGCCACGAGCTTCACAGGCCAGATCCATATACCACGCCTGCCCTCTGGTATCACCGGTATAATTTATATACCGAACCTTATAAACACCGTCAGTTGCAATGCTGGCAGGTTGAGAGGTTGGTGGCGCATCAATCAGGTTTCCATTGGCATCCTTGATCTTCGTTATTGGTACAAGGTTGCCATCAATATCTTTTTCGACAAATCGCCCACTGAATATATCTTGATTCGACAATGGATTGCGGTACACCGACGCCTGATCCAACTGAACAAGCCCATTCAGTTGAATACCTGAATTGATTAAACAACGTACATTAACCCCTGCTCCGATAGTTTGCTGCGGCATGCCCACCAGCCCGGTATTTGAGTTTAATACTACGGCCTGATGTGCCGCTGTATCTCTGGCAATCATGTCGACCTTGCCGTAACTAAACTGCCAGGTAGCCTTACACTGCGCTGCTACCTCATCAAGATAGTTATGCACGTAACCAAAGAAAGCTCGCCCGCGAGGAAATATCGTTGATGGAAAAACCGGAGTGATACCGCGCCCGATACCATAGGGTTCCAGGCTCGTCATGAGAAGGTTATAGACGTCTTCAGTGGTGTAGCCTTTCTGAATGGTCGTACTGACGAACGCGCTGACAAACGCTTCTTCTGAATCACAGGCCTGCACGAGAATCCAGGAATCGACGAGATTATCCTTACCGGTCACTGTAAAACGGATATCACCGCTAAAGATCATCCCATAGTTTTGCCCATTGGTTTGGCCTACCTGATCAGGTGAAATCTCCCTGGCGACACCAACTTCACTCGCCTGAACATCCTTAGCCAGGCCATCATATCCCGCTATCAGCACAATCTTGGCAAACTCGCGTTGCATAATACGGTTCTGAGTGGTGGGTGAAAGGTTGTAGATCTTGACCGTCGCGACAGCCGGCCATTTGTTATCGTTACGCTCTATATCAAAGGTAACTTTAAAATCGCTCAGGCTTATACCTTTGCCATTTTCATCAATGAGCTGTAGCTCAAAATGGCGCATCCAGTTATATGACATTTAGCACCCTCCGATTTTAGAAATATTCATCATCTTTATCTCTCACAACGTGGGTGATGGCGTCACGATATTTACCCGTGTCATACAACGGTTTTGCCCCAACGGTGCTGGCTGGTTCTTTTGCTGCCCGTCGTGCCATTTCAGCTTTGGCACCTTTTCTGCCTTTACGCGCTCTTGCCTCAACCGTACTATCGGCAAGCGGAGTGAAGTTCGCATTCCTGATAAATCGATGAACACCCTGAACAGCTAATCTTCCGGCTTGGTTTAGTGCGTTCATTGCCGCAGCGTCCTTACCTGCGAGCGCGGCCTGAGCCGCAACTTTAAGTGCAGGCACCGTCTGATCTTCTACAGATTTAACGCCAGGTACGAGATGTGGGCGCGGGGGGATATTTTGCGCCGGTGAACCGTATTCGTTGACGTAACCGATCCCGGCATTACTGAATGATGAATCTTCCCTGCTGCTGGCAGCTTCAGGTATGCCCACCAGCACCTCTTTCTTGCCAATCGATTTGAGCGCGTCGAGAATAGCTTGAGTATTATCCACCCGCGTTGTTACACCGCTTTTCATTACGCCCCCTCAGTAGCAATCGTTGCTAGAGCTTTCGCCACCAGCCCACGGGCAATTTGATGGACAGACGGCGCTACGCCAATATCGGAGCGCTGGCGTTCGCGCTCCTGGATCTTGCAGATTGCGGCGAACTGGTCGCCAGAGAGTAATACCGGCTTAACGTTTGGCTTTTTCATCCTGTTCACTCCAGAACCGTGCGTTTGCTTCGTTGAGGTTTGCATTGTTTCGACAATCGCGATCGAAGTTATTGCGGGCCTTTGCCGCCTCAAGGTCTTGCCGGGTCAGCATCGGACGGCGCGTGCTCTGTGGGTTGCCTGCTGCTAATTTTGGGTTGTATGTAGCCATGCTGATCACTCCTTACTTTGTACGGTGCCAGAAGCTGGCGTTATCAGTGTTGATCTGACGGAGAGAGTCGCCAGTGGTGAGCGTCTTCGGCGATACGTTGTTGGCCTTCATGTAGTCGCCCACCTGCTCCAGCACGTCGATAGCCTGATCCAGCGGGATTTCTGACAGCGGGGTCGGGTGTACGGCGCTGAACGCCTCAACAGGGGCATAGCGCAGCACATCGAGCGCGACAATGCGTGGGTCGGCATCGGGCAGGGCTGAATCGTACTTCGGCGCTACAGCGCGTACCAAGCGCATGAACTCAGCGTTCATGGCCGTTGGTGCTGTAGACGTTGGAGAAGCGCCACTACCACTTCGGGTAATCATGTCACTATCGCGGGTATACATACGACGCAAGCGGTCACCGGTTGCGATGCGTGTAGCGCGTTCCTGTTTAAGCGTCGTTGCAAGATTTGCAATGATAGCTGCCACTTGTGCGTTACAGGCAAATGCGGCTTCGCTTCCATCCGCGAACGTAACCACCCCACTTTCACCAGTGATAGAGATATTTGAGATTTCTTGCATGGTTCAATACCTTATTGATTGTTCGAATTCTGATCATTGCATAATTTGCAATATTAGTAAATATCGTTGCAAATATTGAAATAACAAACCAGCGTGGTACTATGGCTTTGAGTCACCATTGTGTGATTGCACAATCATGGTTAACAAAAGCCCGCGCCTCTCCAATCGTGGGCTTTTTCTTTTCTACCCAGCTACGTTGCTCTTTCCCTCATCTGTTACTTAAAAAATCGATTCCACGCCCGGTATACCCTTCAATCCCGCAAGCTATGCGCTTGCCAAGCCCATCATGTATACAAAACCGGGCAAAAATACATTGAGGGGTATACAGCCATAGTCCAGCAGTGGCGGGGGTTAGGAGGCATTGATTATCAATGCGTGGGGTGTGATAACTTTTTGTGGATTTATTCAGCAAAAACACATCGGTGTATCCGGTGATGCGGTCAGAGCTCTGACACGTTCCTCTCATGGTGATCGGCGGAAAAGTCCGCCGATGCTGATGCTGGCCTAACCTGCTTTCGATGTTTTCGTTTTAGAGAAAACGCTATAGATAAACAAAAACATGTTGGTTCAGTCGGTTCAGTTGGTTCAATTTGTAAAGATTGTTGTTTTGTAAGGATTATTTATTGATGGGTGAACCAACAAAGCCATGTTTTGAACCAACAAACGCTATTTTCGTGTTGGTTCAGTGGGAAAGATTTACAAGCCAGCCAGAAAAGGGCGTTGGTTCAATAGCGGCATTTGTTGGTTCAAAATGGGCGTTTGTTGGTTCAGTGTTGGTTCACTTATGAGCATATAAACATATTAAATACATACAGTTATATTAATTAAGTAGTTACTGAACCAACTGAACCAACAAAAAAACATCTCGTATGTGTGTTTTATTCTTCGCACTCTATCTCGTCGGGTCGTAGCTGGAGCACATAAACGTTTATCTGGCGTCCATCAATTCGCGGGGATTTACGCTGATACCCCCTTCCGCTGGCTGGCGGTTTCAGCACCCCAGCCCCGGCAAGCACACGGGCAAACTGTTTAGCATTAAAGCCCTGCGCTATCTCCTTTTCGAACGCAGCCGGAAAGGTGTAGAACACTACGGGGCTTTCGTCATGCTCGCCTTTCTGACGGTATCCGGCTAAATCCCGGATCGGCATGTCAGCCGGGCTATACGGGAATGGCGCGAAACGGCTCAGGCCGTAGGCATTAAGAAACGCCTCCGCCTGCTCGATGATCTGCTTATGCTCACGGTTCCCCGTGCCGAACTCTTTTACCCAGGCGTTAAAGCCATGCTGGATAGCGTCACGGCTTTCCTGCTCCCCCCAGCCAGTAACAGGCATCCCCAACACCAGAGCCGCCTCCAGAATGGCGAACCGCTCGCCTACACGGTGAACCTGTTCGCCATAATCAGCAGGGATAAGACTGCGCCAGCGCTCTTGCGCAGCTTTGACGGCTTGCTTTGATTCCAGCTGGTGGCCTGCAAGCCATTTAATCCATTCACGGCCTGCGGCTCCGTGGTTCGCCTGGTAAGCCTCTTTGAGTGCGTCAGCGTGCTGTTTGCCGTTCTGGTACTCATGGTGCGTTACTGATTTCTCCATCGGTAAATTAAGCAGTCGCACCAGTTGCCCGGCCTTAACTTTCAGCCCACCAGCAGAAAGAAACGTCTCAATGTCCATTTCCCCGGTACTGATCGCCACGGTACGCCAGCGCTTTAACTCTCGGTTGCCGCCCTCCTTAGCTCCCTGTAGTTTCCCGGCACCGTTAAACAGCGTGTAGGCGGACGTAGCAACGTCTCTGGCACTGCTACCCTGCCCCACCTCGTCCAGCGGCAACAGGCTATCATTATGCGCTTCCGCTTCGTTGGCGATACCCAGCGCAGTACCGTACCAAGTAAGGCGCAGGGCATCCGGTTCACCGTATAAGCTGCTGGCAATGTTGGCGGTCGTTGTCTTCCCTGCGCTGGACTGTTCGAAAAGATGAACGCCGAACCCGTCAGCGCCAACAAGCCCGATCAGCGGCGCAGACAGCGCAGCAGCAACACCCAGCATCATTGATGGGTTGCCCAGCGCAAGACGCGCCACCGAATCCCGCCAGCTTTCCGGCGTTCCACTGACGGTATAGCCCCCAGCCGCCGCGCTGCGCCCACTGAATAGCAGGGGAATGTCCGGATCACCGATGACAGCACCGTCCGGCATGATGTATGCCCCGCTGTGCCAGCCAGTAGTGTGGCTGATACGCCACTCCTGCCCGGTGCCGCTACGCTGAAGCCAATCGGCTAAAATTGCCTTTAATGATGGTTTGGTTGTTACACTAACCCCTCCATTCATTATTGTTTCCCACCCGGTGCGGTTGCCGATATTCCCCCACGGAATAGCCATCGTTACTTTTACCTTCGAACCGGGCATATCCCAGCGCATGATCAGAAAGCGCTGATTAGAGCTATCACTTCCGCCCCCGACAACCTCCAACGGAGAACACAACCACGCCTCAGTATTGATAATTTCCCCTGTGTCTTTATCCACTTTCGGGGTGATCCAGTGAATGCCATCCGCACGGCTCTCTACTCGCGGTTTCAGATCATCGTCGATACCAGGTTTTGTCTTGCCACCGTCGATAGCTGTCAGTGTCGCACCCACTTTCTTACCCTCCGGTTGGTACATTGAGGCGTTAAATGCTGCCGTGGCCGCTTCGAGGCCGTATTGCTGGTGGTAGTCGTTCCAGTCCGCTTTATAGTCCACTGGTGGAATGGAAACCCAGCCAGAAACAGCTTTCGCGGCTTTCTCTGCGGCCTCCCTGCCTGTGTTAACTTTCACTCCTCCAATTCCGTCACTTTCGCCGCTCTGATCGTTATCTGCGGCAATGATGATCTGCGCGTTCGGGTAGCTCTGACGCATCGCCATCGCAACAGCGGGGAGGTTCCCGGCGTCAATTGCGGCCACCGCCAACGCATCAGGTCGCATATGCTGACCGGATATGACTGTCGCCAGCCCTTCCCCGATCAGCACTACATCCGGCGTATCAACGCAACCTAGGGCAAAGAAAGAGCCTTTTTTTACCGTGCCAGCCACCAGCCGCTTACTACCATCAGGTTTAATGACCTGCGCCCCGGTAATCGCCCCGGCGACGTTCGTCAGCGTGATCAACATCGAGCCATCAGACAGCAGCGGGAAGGGGCGCTGTAGCCCCTTTGATGTAAGGTAGGCAGACTGCTCGGGCACAGCTTTGGCAGCCATCCCTGCCACTTTGCTGGTTATGTCCGTTTGAGGCTTCTCTCTGGCTGGCTTCGGCTCCGGCAGCGGCAACGCCATCACTTCCGCCACCATCACTGCCGCCTCACGCGCACCACATTGCTTGGCCTTAATGACCAGATCCAGCCCCGTACCTGCGCCACAATGTGAGCAAAAGTAAGTGCCTCGTCCGTCCTTGTCGTCGAAGCGATAACGGGTATTGCCACCGCAAACCGGGCATGGCCCCTCACTGCGGTTGGTTGGAATACCGAGCCGTTCAAAAATTGGCTGCCAGTGACCGGTCGCCTTAACGCGCACATCATTAATAAAATTATCTTTCACGGCTTAACCTCATCCACTGGCTGAAACTCTATTAAAAAGCGCAAATCAGACTGCACACACGGCGATGCGTAGCCATCTCGATAAAATGTCACTCTGTTGAATCGGTAACTTTCCACAGTCACTAGGCAGCCGCGTTTATCCTTCCATTTGTCGCCTTTGCAGATCACAGGATGAGACAAGCCGCTGGCACCAAAGCCAGTTAATTTCTTTTTCATGGTTTATTACCCGATTAAATTAATTACTGTTCTGCTCGTCGCTGTCTTTGACTGATCGCTTGCTCCCGGTGCGGCGCTCCATTGCTCGTAACTGAGCTTTTGCATTAGCACTGTTATCCTGTAAGGCACGAGCGATAGGCATTATATTCATCAGCATATCGCCAATTTTCCGTAGATCATTAGCCGCCATTTCTTCACTGTAATTACATGAATCATTGTCCGTCGCCCAAAACATAAGATGCCCCACCGGCTCCAGACCAGTAAGAATTCCTGACAACGCATCACTGCTATTGCTATAGATTTCATCCAGCTTTTCTTTGCTGGCATCAGGGAAACTTGTTTTAACCAGATCGTTGTAAATACTCATGATTTCCCCTCTTTCTCATTCACAAGACGATTAAACCGGTGTTCTGTCCTTATGGTTGCGTGTCTCAATTCACTGATCAGTGTCTTGAACCGTGCACCAGCTCGCGGATTGGCATCCCGCAAAGGCTTATCAAGGTGAAGCATCCACAGCTCAAGCAATTCATTGGCATAACGAACTGCTATGGCAGCGTCGGTAACTGTTTGAATCGCTTCCGCTTCAATGACTGTGATTTTTGTGCTCATGCTGTAACCTCCATCGCCAGACGGGACTGGATAGCGGACGCTTTGCTACCAAGCTGTAAGTAAGTGCGGGTAATTGCCGGGTTGCTATGCCCCAGCATTTCAGAAGCCACCAGCAAGCCCTGATCGCCTCCGGCAGACATGAGGTTAAACGCTGCTATTTTGCGGCTTGAGTACGCGCTAAGGCGCAGCTTGGCGTTGATGAAGCGCGTGAACCACGCCATTACGCCATGAAGTTTTCGCCAGATGGTTTGGCGGGTCACGCTACCTTCCAGACATTGGCAACGGTTACTTTCGATTTGAGAGCGGGAAAATACCAGGTCGTCTTCTACCAGATTCCGATCCTGACGGTCGCGCAGCCGCTTGATGATGCCGGGCGGTAACTGTTTGGTGTCGTGTTTGACGTCAGCCTTTGCCACCAGTTCGAACACTATCGCCTGCTCTTCGTCGTTCATGTCGGCGGCCAGATCGTCACAACCGATGCTATCCCACTTCATGTAGGCAATATGATCGGCGGCGAGCCGTGCGGCGTCCTTGCGCTGCTGGCGTACAATCTCGATACCTTTGCGAGTTGCCCGCGCTTCTGCGGCTTTGGTCTGCTTGGCAACGATAATGGTCGCCTGCCCCGTTTCCCAATTGACGCAGGAATAGCGCAGGTTGCAAACATCACTGGTACGCCAGCCGGTCACGGTCGCAATGTCCCACCAGAGCAACACCCAATCGGGCTGTGTCTGCTGTATACGCTCACGGAGCTTACGCTGCTCGTCGCGGTCATAGACAGGGGTCATGGTGCGACTGCCCTTTGTGCTCGCCGCTTTAACGACATTGCCGCGCAGCTCGCGGGCTTTGGCTGTCAGAGTCTGGAGGTTAAACATGGCGTACCTCCTGCACCGGAACGCGACCGGCAAAGAAGGTAACGTGATCTCGCGCCAGTGATCGGCGTGCTTCACGTTCTGAATTTGCTGCAATGTGGTGGATAACGGCTTTGATTGTCGGACAATCACGGCGAACTGCGGCGATAATCCAGATAAATTGCGGACTTTGGGTGAGGATAGTAGCCATGTGGCAGCCTCCTTGAAGAATTTGGAGTCACCACCTGAGTTCCTACACTCTTGATTGGTGGTGACGTTGACGGGGGTAGGAATACCGGTCTTCAAGGAACCCGGCCAGCCCGAAGGCTGCCCCGCCAACGCCACCATTGATTCTTTGCGGATCAGTGCCGCTGAATGTGGTAATGCTGACGTTACGACATAAAAAAAGACGCTATCGGCGTCTACTGTCGCCTTGAAGAATACCGGGTTCCTACGCCCGACACCAGATTTTGCTGGTGCCTTTGCAGTGTAATACTGGTTTGCGAAAACTGGCAAGCCGTTTTTTCTACACTGGATCACAGAGCGCTTATTTCCCGGCATCCAGTCGCTAAGTGACGGAATACCGGAAGCGTCGTTTTCAGCATGACAGCGCCCCTGACCGGTTGAGGCCATAGCATTAGAATTCATAATTTCGGCTCCGTTATGCGGCGTGCGGGCTGCCTGGATAAAGCGAGAGAATATCGGCAATAGCCTGTTCGGTTAGCCCTTGATAACCACCAGCACCAGCGTACTGATTTACGAGCTGGATAACCTTCAGCACATCACCACGACAGGCGAAGCGGTATCGCATGTGCGCACCGATGCCATCAGTATTGGGTTCTTCCGAACGCTCCAGGCAAATATTCAACCGGCGTTCTAACTCGCTGGCATAGTTTCGGCCAGAAGAAAGGCGGCAGTAGCGGAGAATGTCATTTTCAGTCCAACCCTCAACGCCAGTTCGCAGCATATAAACGCGAGCGCGGTGTTTTTTTGGTGTGCGCTTTGGCTCTTGAACGGTACTGGTAGCAGGCGTAATATCAGATGTGCGAATATCTGAATTAGCCGCCTGCTGTATTGGGCGGTTTTTCTTTTCCATTACGCCACCTCACCACGAGATTCAGCGATACGCTGATTAATCCAATCATCGATTTCGCTTTCAATAAAAGCGATAGACCGAGAACCTATTTTAACTGCGGCGGGAAAGCGTTGCTGGCTCATCAGGCGATACAACCATGCTTTGCTATAGCCAGTACGCTTCTGTACTTCGGCAAATCTTATTAATGATTGAGACATGTTTACCTCGTAACGTCTATTGCGGTTTACGAGGAATATTCAAGCAAACAAACTAATACAGGTGTGGAAGTCACAATAAAATAGAATGAACTTCATTTTGAAACGGACTTGGAAGCCCGTTTCGAAGTGCCAATTTATTCGGCTGTTTTTGGTGAGTAAGCCTTGAGAGCCTCATCAACAAGATCCGTCAGGCGTCGCTCCGAGATGTTAAACTCAATCCCCTGCCCTGAGATGTTGGTAATAGCATTTCTGACAATTGCGCTCTTGTTTAGCTTGTTTCCATGGCGATACTTTGGTGAAGCCTTTTCAAGTGAAATTGCCATTCCAGCAATAAGCTTCAGTAATGTGTCTCTTCCGGAGAAATCGACTTGTTCGACCTGCTCAAGCTGTTCTGGCTGGTCGCTGGATTCCTCATTGATCGCAGTTGCCATCGAAGGAGCTTCACATGCCACCTCCGCACATTCATAAGGAATACCTGCGACGATATGATTAACAATGTCTAGATCGATCTTGTGAAGCACCAGATCACTTACAGTAAACTCAAGCGGGAACTGACCAGCAGATAATTCATAAGTCGAACGTCCGCGCGGCTCTGTTACATGGATCATAATACGAAAGTCTCTATTTGCATTATATGGCGAAGCGGCAAATCGTTCTACAAGCCCAAACTTATTCCTGAGTGTCTCGATTGCGTTATCGCATGGAACCCAAAAATCATTCGCATAGCCTTTGATTCTATAGACTTGACCTAATTGGTCAAAATGCCCTGAATCACCAATAAACTCACTGTCATCACTTTTAAAAGAAAACTCATTTTGAAAATGAATATCATCGGCCAATATACTTCTTTTAAACTCAACGCTTTCATTATCTACGGATAGAATCGTTGCTCTACGATCAGACAGTTTTAAGCATAGAGATATTTTCTTTGTCTCGTACCAGTGAAAAAAGTCATCAATTTCACAGCCGAAAAATTTAGCTGCTCTTTCAAGAGAGCAATATTCAAATGGAATAATCTTCAGTGCCATACGCCACCTCGCGCCCTCTTTCGATTAAGGGGCCATGCCAGCCAGCAGAGGTGTACTGGTTTTCGGGGATCAGCCTAGGCACAGCCTTTTTCTTTCAAGTCTACCGTAGTCTACTACAGTAACTTAGCGGTTTGCAGTCACGCACCTTTCCCGAACGCGCCATGAATCACGTTTTCCCGGTGTTCCAGCGCATCCATATAGTCGGCATACCACTGGAGCATCTCGCGCCGCCCATCCAGATACTGCGCATGGTTGTATGTCCCGCGAATGCTGTTCTTATCCACGTGTGCGAGCTGCGTTTCTATCCAGGCGGTGTTGTAGCCCTGCTCGTGGAGAATGGTACTCATGGTGTGCCGGAAACCATGACCGGTTACGCGGCCACCGTATCCGATGCGTTTGAACACCTGGTTGATACTGGCCTCACTCATGGTTTTTTGTGGGTCATTACGCCCGGGGAACATGTGGGGATAGCGTCCTGTCATTTCACGAATGCGCGCGATGATGGCTTGGGCCTGTGATGACAATGGCACTATATGCGGTCGGCGCATCTTCATCCGTTCCGCTGGAATTTCCCACACCGCAGCATCAGCATCGATTTCCTGCCATGCAGCCCCTCGGAGCTCACCAGTTCTTAATCCAGTGATGATCAGCAAACGCGCAGCCAAAACCACCAGCATGCTGCCGGAATAGCTGGAAAGGGCATCAAAGAACGCCGGTAACTCAGAGGTGTTCAGGAAGGGGTAGTGTCTGGATTCATGCCCCTGCATAGCGCTGGTAAGATCCGGAGCTGGGTTGTATTCAGCCCGCCCAGTGACAATGGCATAGCGAAAGACTTCACCGCAGCGCTGCCGGACCTTCTTGGCCTTCTCCGTTGCCCCTCTCCCCTCCATACGACGAAGCACATTAAGCAGTTCAAGCGGCTTGATTTCCGCGATCGGCTTTTTGCCGATGTAAGGGAAAACATCTTTGTTGAACGCCTCCATAATGTCCGAAGCATACCCATCCGACCATTTGTAGAGCTTGCTGGCATGCCATTCGCAGGCGATTTCCTTAAAAGTGTTTCTGACGTTTGCCTCTCGGGCTATCTTCTCTTCCCGCTTTGCTTCGTTGGGGTCGATACCCCCAGCGATACCCCTTTTTGCCTCATCACGTTTGGCCCGCGCATCAGCCAGAGTAACTTCGGGATATACCCCCAGCGCCAGCAACTTCTCTTTACCTGAGACGCGATACTTCATTCGCCAATACCGGGAGCCATTCGGATTTACGAGTAAATAGAGACCGCCGCCGTCAGAGAGTTTGTACGGTTTCTCTTTGGGCCGGGCAGTATCAACCTGGCGGGCATTGAGCTTCATCTGGGGGTATCTCCACAAGGCAAAACAGCACATACCCCCGAAAATACCCCCAACGACACGTAGATTCTGGGATTGAGTAGTAGACGTTGAGATACCAGCGGGAGCGCTATAAAGCAGAGTATAAAGGGTTCTTGTGGACTTTAGTAGACGTTAGAAGATGTTTGAATGGTGCCGATAATAGGAGTCGAACCTACGACCTTCGCATTACGAATGCGCTGCTCTACCAACTGAGCTATATCGGCCCTGAAAGGCCGGTTACTAGCGTAACCACGGGGCAAAAGAGTAGATCTAACAGGGTGGTGCGTCAATGGCCTTGCGAATCAAACGGCTATTTTTGCACCACCCACGCTTATTTACGCACGAATCGTATCATCACCGAAACCGATCCACTTGTAAGTGGTCAGCGCTTCAAGCCCCATCGGGCCGCGCGCGTGCAGCTTCTGGGTACTTACGGCAACTTCAGCGCCCAGACCGAACTGGCCGCCATCGGTGAAGCGGGTTGAAGCATTCACGTATACCGCAGATGAATCCACTTCGTTCACAAAGCGGTCGGCATTGCGCAGCGTGCGGGTCAGGATCGCGTCAGAGTGCTGCGTACCGTGTTCACGGATGTGCGCAATGGCGTCATCAAGATCGGCCACCACCTTCACGTTCAAATCCAGCGACAGGAACTCATCGTCATACTGCTCTGCTTTTACCGGAACCACTGTCGCAGGGCCCTCTTTCAGCAACGCCAGAGCGTTATCTTCGGCGTGCAGCGTTACGCCACTTTCCGCCATCTGCTTGCTCAGCGCAGGCAGGAAGGCATCCGCAATCCCCTGATGAACCAGCAGCGTTTCGACCGTGTTGCAGGTGCTTGGACGCTGTGTTTTCGCATTCACGATGATTTTCAGCGCCGGTTCAATTTCGGCGCTGTCGTCTACAACGATATGACACACACCGATACCGCCGGTGATAACCGGGATCGTCGACTGCTCACGGCACAGTTTGTGCAGGCCCGCACCACCGCGAGGGATCAGCATGTCGATGTATTTGTCCATACGCAGCATTTCATTCACCAGGGCGCGATCCGGGCTTTCGATGGCCTGTACAGCACCTGCGGGTAAACCGCACTCTTCCAGCGCCTGCTGGATGACTTTTACCGTTGCGGCATTGGTGCGCCAGGTCTCTTTCCCGCCGCGCAGGATGGCCGCGTTGCCGGTTTTCAGGCACAGAGAAGCTACATCCACGGTCACGTTCGGACGCGCTTCATAGATAACACCGATAACGCCGAGCGGCACGCGGCGACGCTCAAGGCGTAAACCGCTGTCGAGCAGCCCGCCATCAATCACCTGCCCTACCGGGTCAGCCAGGTTGCACACCTGACGCACATCGTCAGCGATGCCTTTCAGGCGTGCAGGCGTCAGCGCCAGACGGTCGAGCATAGCTTCGCTCAGGCCGTTTTCACGGGCTTCAGCTAAATCCTGTTCGTTGGCACGCAGAATGTCAGCAGACTGTGATTCCAGATAATCAGCGATTTTTTCCAGCACGCGGTTTTTCTCGCGGCTGGAAAGGAGCGCCAGTTTGTACGAGGCGGCTTTAGCGGCTGCGCCCATTTGTTCCAGCATGTTCAGGCTCCTTAACGAATAATCATGTCATCGCGATGCACGGCAACCGGGCCATATTCATAGCCCAGGATCGCATCGATCTGCTGGGAATGGTGCCCGGCAATACGGCGCAGCGCATCGCTGTTATAGCGACTGACACCGTGCGCGATGTCGCGACCTGCAAGGTTGCGGATACGAATCACTTCACCACGGGAGAAGTTACCTGTCACGCTTTTAATTCCTTTTGGAAGTAATGAACTCCCTCTTTCCAGAATTGCGGAGGTCGCCCCTTCGTCTACGGTGATTTCACCAGCCGGAGGCGCACCAAAAATCCAGCGCTTACGGTTTTCCAGTGGCGATTCCTGCGCGTGGAAGCGCGTCCCTACGGAGAGGCCTTCCATCACATCGCCAATCACGCCAGGACGGCTACCGGCCGCGATAACGGTGTCGATGCCTGCACGACATGCGACGTCCGCCGCTTGCAGTTTGGTCCCCATACCACCGGTACCAAGGCCAGACACGCTATCCCCGGCGATGGCACGCAACGCATCATCAATACCGTGAACATCGGTTATCAGCTTAGCGTCTGGATTATTACGCGGGTCGGCGGTAAACAGCCCTTGCTGATCGGTCAGCAGCAGCAATTTATCCGCCCCGGCCAGAATGGCGGCCAGCGCTGAAAGGTTATCGTTATCGCCCACTTTGATTTCAGCGGTCGCGACGGCGTCGTTTTCGTTAATGACGGGAACAATATTGTTGTCGAGCAACGCACGCAGCGTATCGCGGGCGTTCAGGAAGCGTTCTCTGTCTTCCATATCCGCCCGCGTCAGCAACATCTGGCCGACGTGAATGCCGTAAATAGAAAACAGTTGTTCCCAGAGTTGAATGAGTCGGCTTTGTCCCACGGCGGCCAGCAACTGCTTGGATGCTATCGTCGCGGGGAGTTCGGGGTAGCCCAGGTGTTCACGCCCGGCAGCAATTGCCCCAGAAGTCACAATCACAATTCGATGCCCTGCGGCATGTAACTGAGCGCACTGACGTACAAGCTCAACAATGTGGGCGCGATTTAGGCGGCGCGATCCGCCTGTTAAAACACTGGTACCGAGTTTTACCACCAGCGTCTGGCTG